>Ga0209062_1004000_pt1 | contig 16145 bp, 14 predicted proteins | sample Coa_R2_2_FD_187158 | JGI IMG/M metagenome (GOLD analysis project Ga0209062, IMG submission 187158) | Surface soil microbial communities from Centralia Pennsylvania, which are recovering from an underground coalmine fire - Coalmine... | ecosystem: Environmental > Terrestrial > Soil > Unclassified... | reverse complement strand
AAAGCCACCATGTCCGCAGCCGCCGCCACAGCCATGCCCGCAGCCGCAGCCTCCCCGCGCGAGCTGGATCCCTCCCCGCAGCGCTCCTAGCTCGTCCTTGTCGAAGAGATGGAAGGTCGCCAGGCTGACATCGGAGATATCCTCCTCCCCGAGAAAGAGTTGAAACGGCATAGCGTTCTGAGGCGGCAGGGCATCTCTTGCCGGAATATCCGCCACCGATCCGCTGGCCGACGCTGCGAAAGAGGCTCCAGCGATCCCCAGCACCGATGCAGCTTTACTTGGACGCTTCCCCTTCGAAGCAAGCTTCGTTTGCGACATAGCAGAGTTCCTCCCCTACTTTCGATCGAACAACTCCGCAGCGGCCTAACTATCCGTAACACTTTTCATCTCGCTTGAACAGCGCATGGAGGCCGTTGTGATCGCCGCCCCGCCAACCGCTATGTTCAGACGCCCTGTGACGCCAACGTGTAACGTGGCTTTTTTTTCCATGTCATCCAAAAAATTAAATTGACCAGTCTCCACTGGCCGTTGTTCTGCTAGAGATATCGCAACGAAGCAGATCTCTATTGCTGAAGAATTGAAAAAAGGTGACGCTTGTGAAGCGCGTTCCTGAAAAAGAAGAATTGATGGATGCGCCACTTCATGCTTCCGCTTATGCCAATGCCGACTTCTCGGAGCCGAATTCACGGTTCGTTGCTCTCTTCGCGGAGAAATTTCCCGCGTTTAACGGCCAGCGAATCCTAGATCTTGGGTGTGGCCCAGCCGATATAACGATCCGCCTCGCGGAACAATATCCGCAGGCTCGAATCGTTGGCGTGGATGGTTCCAAATCAATGATCGGCATAGCCAAGGATGTCATCCGGCGGCATGGCTCCTTAGCCAATCGAGTTGATATTCAAAATTGGCATATCGGGCGGGAAGAAAATCCCTTTGGCCCCGAGACATTTCAGGCCGTGGTGAGCAATAGCCTGCTTCATCACATGAAGGATCCGCTTGACCTATGGAAGGCGATTTACGCATGCGCCGCTCCTGGCGCCGCAGTGCTTGTGATGGACCTCATCCGGCCGCGATCCCGCAGCGAGGCGAAAAAGACCGTTGAGAATTATGCCGGCAAAGAGCCTGAGGTTCTCAGGAGTGATTTCCTGGACTCACTGCTTGCAGCCTACCGCCTGGACGAGATCGCGGCTCAGCTCGTCTCCGCCGGTCTGGCGTCGTTGCGTGCCGAAACCGTCAGCGACCGGCATTTCATCGTTTTCGGCTCAATTGGCTGCGGCGCTGCCAGTCCTTGAAATCCCCGTAAGCCGTTTCACAGCGGCTGATGGCGAGCAGCCAAACGGGTACGCTTTCGCCTGAAATCGCGCAAAATTTCCCTGGCGGCATTGTGGCCGGGTGCCCCTGTGACGCCGCCTCCCGGATGGCCTCCCGAGCCGCATAAATAAAGACCGGGGATAGGACTGCGGTAATCTGCATATCCCAGCATGGGGCGTGCCGAGAAGATCTGGCCCAAGTCGAGCGACCCGTGAAAGATATCACCCCCGATAAGGCCAAACGTTCTTTCAAGATCAAGCGGAGAAAAGATCTGCCGTGCTATGACGGAGCGCCGGAAATTTGGCGCGTGATTATCGACGGTCTCGATCATGAGGTCGGCCACAATTTCACGATGGTCATCCCATGACGAGCCATCCGGCAGTTCCGGCGCGACATGCTGGCAGAACAGGCTTGCCACGTGCTGGCCGCGCGGCGCGAGCGTGCCGTCGAGTGTTGATGGTATAACCAATTCGACTATTGGACGGCGCGACCACCCAAATAGACGTGCATCGAAATAGGCTCGTTCCATGTAGGCAAGGCTTGGCGCGATGATAATGCCCGAAGCATGATGTTCCGCTGGTTCGCGCCCGGGCAAAACAGTGAAGTCTGGCAGTTCTGAAAGCGCAACATTCATGCGGAATGTGCCAGACCGGCAACGCCATTTTTCCATACGCCGCCTGAATTCCTCTGGCAGCACATGCGAATCAATAAGCTGGAGATACAGGAGCTTGGGATTGATCCCCGCAGCGACGGCGGCGGAACGGATGGTGCCCCCCTTGTCCGTTTCAACGCCAATGGCGCGCCCGTTCTCGACAATGACCCGGCGTACCCGCGTCGAAAGCCTGATCTCGGCGCCATGCGCGGCGGCAGCTTTCGCCATGGCCTGGGTAATGGCGCCCATGCCGCCGATCGCATGGCCCCAGTTGCCCTTCTTGCCATTGACCTCGCCGAAGTTGTGATGCAGCAGAATATAGGCGGAACCCGGCGCATAGGGGCTCGCGTAATTGCCTACGATGCTGTCGAAGCCGAAGGCAGCTTTGACCGGTGCGCTTTCGAACCAGCCATCGAGAAAGTCGCCAGCGGACGCCGCGAAGAGATCGAGAAAATCCCGCTGCAGATCGAGCCCGAGACTCCGAATCCGGTTGGCGATCTTGCCAGCTTTGACCAGCTCGGCGATCGCTGCAAATGGGCTCCCCTCAACAACATTCGGCGGCGTCTTAAGCACGGTGGAACGCAAGATATCCGCAACGGCGGCTAAGCGCGTTTGATAATCGCCGAGACGCTCTGCATCCCTGGCCGAGAATTTCGCGACTTCCCGTTTCGTTTGATCGCCGCCGATCTTGAGGAAGCCAAGATCGCCCAACGGCAGGAAGTTAGAGACCGGGCGCTCAACAATTCTTAGTCCGCGGGCGGCCAGATCGAGATCACGGATGACCTTCGGATTCAATAAGGAAACGGCATATGATGCAATCGAATTCGAAAATCCGGGAGCGAACTCCTCTGTGACGGCGGCGCCCCCGGCGACGGGGCGCTGATCCAGCACGAGCACCTTTAGGCCTGCCATCGCCAAATAGGCAGCACAGACAAGACCATTGTGCCCGCCGCCGATAATAACTACATCATGCGCCATCAAAATGGTCCTCAAACGAATGAACTTGCCAAATAATAGAGCACAAGGCAGAAAGTGAAATCGCCAGAGCCTAATGAAAACCTTCGATGAGATACATGCGAGTTCTTGAGAAATTTCCACGCTTCTCCTGCTCTCTCACCGTCCGCAGGTGCCGCCCGGTACAGTGAAACTGCGGCGGGAACGGTTTATCGTTCTTCAAGCCCGGAAGCCGAAACTCCTATGAGCCATGAACTTATCAAAAAGACCGAGACCCGAATGAACCAGCTGCGCCAAACATTTGAGCCGCCGATCCGCCGGGCTTTTCACCTCTATTGGCGCTGGAGCCGGGGGATGACACTTGGGGTTCGCGGACTCGTGATTGATAAAGACAAAAGGATCTTTCTCATCAAGCATACCTACGTCCCCGGGTGGCAATTACCGGGCGGCGGAGTGGAGCCCGGGGAGACAATGCTGGAGGCTCTCGCCCGTGAACTCATTGAGGAGGGCAATATAGAAATCATTGACCCCCCTCTGTTACACGGCATGTTCTTCAACAGCCGGGTTTCGCAGCGTGACCATGTTGCGCTATTTGTCGTGCGTTCCTTCCGCCAGGAGCGTGAGCCAGAACCCAATGGGGAGATTGCCGCACATGGCTTCTATTCTGTGGATGCCCTCCCCGGAGATACAACTTCTAGTACACGGGCGCGCATCGCCGAAGTAATGCAGGGTGCACCTTTTTCGGAACGGTGGTGATAACAACCAGCTTTTCCTTAAAAGACATTCATGGCGCTCATTGCGAATATCACGCGCATGCCATTGCGCTCCTTGCCAGCCTCGTCTTCATCTTCACCGGTTACGCCAAATCAGCCCCACTGTCCGGCTGCTACGAACGGCACCATGACGCAAAACATCCCGCCGCTCACAAAGGTCAACGCGTGCTCCGCGTCATACTCGCGGTGAAGCCCATGTGCGGAAGCAGCCCCTAGATTGCCAACGCCTATTTCCGGATGGCAATTCGCGGCAAAAGGGCGATGGTTGGCATGGGTGGCGGCTGCACGAAGAAGGATGAGGCGCGCGCTTTCCTGCGCCGGGGACTGCGGCACAGGCACCTTCAGATCGCCGACGCTGCACGGGGTAATGTCCTGCTGACTATCCCCGGCAGGCTTTTGGCTTTTGCTACAGCGCAATGGGTGCACCGGTGAATCCTGCGTCAGGCAGAAGCCAGACAAGGAGTACACCCCATTTCTGTTAAAACCAGCTAAGGCGTCTGTGTGACGGTAGAACGGAGAAAACCGTTTGGCTGCCTTCATGGGCATGTCACTGACAGCGGGCTCTCGAGCCTTGGAAGGGCACCACGCAAGGCTTCAGAGATCTCCGTTGAAAGCGAGCGCAATCTGCTGGCCCTTGTGCATGGGCTTCATTTGAAACTCAAGCACATCGCTGCCGTCGGCGCGGATCTCTCCCATGCGATTATGGAGCAGCCAGCCGCCAAACACGAGCGTGGCACTTAGGACCGCCGAATAAATAATTCTCTCAATGGTCTTCGACTTTGCGATCTTCAATTTCGCCTCCAAAGAAAGGAAGATGACTGCAAGAAAGCCATTCCCGCCGGCTCAAAGCCGTTAATCGAGATCCGCGGTGACGGTTCCCGGCCGCCTCGCGAGCTCTCTTGCTCTGCGGCCCATCGACGCAAGCAAATTTGGTGCCGCACATTGCCCTGCCCTAACAAGCAAGCAGGGTTCAATGCTGCAAGAGATGGTAGCCCTGGTCCAAACGGTCAAGATCGCGTTTAAAATCAGCCTCTGGATTACCCAAACCTCTTATGTCAGAATGGTTGCACATGTCCTCCCCCGGCCCCATGTTCAATCAACAATGAGCGACTCCCAGAAAAAAAGATTGATCGAAGCCTTAAAAAAAGTCGAGATGCACGGCGACGTCGCACCTTGGCACGTTCAGGATCCGATGACGATGGTGCTCCGCCAAAAGGCGGTCGAAGCTCATCTGATCCGCTGGGACGATGGCCGCGGCCGCTATGTGCTGACCGGTACAGGCCGCAGACGGCTGAGCGCGCGGAACAGCCTGCCCGGCGTCGTCATACCCTTTAAAGCACTCAACAGAAGAGACGATTGAGGGCTGCCTTCGCAACGCGTGTAACCGCTGGGCAGGCAAAACAGAAAAGATCCCCAGCGGACCGGTCCGTTCCGGAAGGTCCCGGCGGCGCATAGGCCGAAAGGTGATGAAGTCCCTTTATCTCTTACGCCACGCCAAATCGAGCTGGAAATATCTGAGCCTTAGTGATCACGACAGGCCTTTGAATAAACGCGGCCGTTACACAGCCAAGCTCATGGCCTCATATCTGAAGCGGTCGAAGATCGCGCCTGACTTTGTGATCTGCTCGACGGCAGTACGTGCGCAGCAGACGCTCGGCCCAATCATGAAGGCAGCGAAAAAGCCGCCTGAGGTTATCCTCACAAGGGAGATCTATGGAGGCACGCAAGAAGCCTTATGGGAGCAGCTCCACAGGCTTCCTGAGAGCGTGAAGTCCGTGCTTCTCATCGGCCATAATCCTGCCTTGCAGGAGTTTGCGCGAGAACTTGCCGAAGCCGGATCGAGTGAGCTTCCGCATCTTAGTGAAAAATTTCCAACGGGCGCCCTGGCGAGTTTCCGTTTCGATGGCGCATGGAAGGCCTTGGCGCCGCACGGGGCTGACCTTGTTTCATTTATAACGCCTAGAACTATCGCTGGCGATGGCCCAAGCCAGCGACAAGAAGACTGACTCGGGCACTAATTTCAGTGCGGTTACAAAACTTAGCTCCTGCCTCAAGATTACATGGAACGGGCAGAACCGTCCGGGCGTTGAATTTATCCGCAAGAGAGAGGGAATCACTGTTCACGGGGGCGGGAGGAAAGCGCTATGACCCGTCGCCGGATGGCCAAAATTCTCGCAGCGGCGCTTGCGCTCGGCTTTGGTCTTGAAGCTTCATTTGTGCCCGGCACCATGCCTGGGGGAATGAGCGAAGCATTTGCCTTTGGGCACGGCGGATTTGGCGGCGGACATTTTGGAGGTTTCGGCGGCCACTTCGGCGGCTTCGGACACGGAGGATTTGGCCACTTCGGCGGGGGGTTTGGCCACTTCGGCGGCTTCGGCCATTTTGGCGGCTTCCGGGGCGGCCATTTCGGTGGCCACTTTGGCGGCTTCCGTCATTTCGGCGGCGGGCATTTCGCTGGCCGCCACTTTGCCGGGAGACACTTTGCGGGTAGGCACTTCGCTGGCGGGCATTTCGCGCACGGCCACTTTGCCGGGCGGCATTTCGCAGGTAGCCACTTTGGCGCTGGCCGTTTCGGACACGCAGGCTTAGCAGGACACCGGTTTGCCGGTGCCGCCGGCCTTGGCGGCGCGGCTGCAGCTGGCCGAAGTGCCTTTGCTCATAATCCTGCCCTCGGGGGCCGGCAAATGGCCCGGTTCAATGGCGTCGGCAGATTCGATCCGCACGGGTTCAATCGCAACGCCTTTGGCACGATGGCCGGATGGAATGCCTGGGGCAACAATTATTGGGGTAGCGGCTGGAACGATTGGGGCACCGGATGGGGCTATTGGGCAGGCCCGGTCTTCTGGCCCTTCTTTTACGGCGACGTGCTGACCTTCGCGCTCTGGCCCTATGCCTTCTACAATCCGTTCTTCGCCTATGGAGCGGATTTGTTATTGACAAGTATCTTTTGGCCAGGGCCTCTGTTCTCGCCCTATTTTGCCTACTACCCCTATTACACTTATTATCCTTATTATGGTGAAGGCAGCCTGTTCAATATTTACGGTGCCGCCCCTTATGCGAATGGCTACGCTTATAACGGCTCCTACGGCGGGGAGCCCCATTATCATCATCACCGGCATCACCGGCTTTATGCGTCCCGTTCGGCGGCCTCCGCAGCACAGGCAAATGCAGCATACGCAAATATTGTGACCGAAGCTAATACGGTGCCGCCCTGCAGCGGTTTGGCGCCTGGTGTCCTAAGCCTGCCGGCCGGTCAGATTGAAAAAGCGATCCGGCCTTACGGCGAGCAGGCCACACTGCTGGACGATCTCAAAGCAGCGTCCGCACAGGCGAATAACATCTTGCAGGCTTCATGCCCGGCGGAAGTCCCGCTGACGCCAGTCGCGCGGCTTGAGGCGGTTGCGAAACGAATCGAGGCGATGAGGGATGCCGTGCAGATCCTGCGCCCGCCGCTGACGGCCTTCTACAATTTCCTCAATGACGAGCAGAAAGACCGGTTTGCTGCCATTGGCACGGAGGCCAAATATCAGCACGCCAAGGCTGGCGGAGAGGAATCGCGTGCCGCCAGCCTCGGCGGTTTGTGCAGCAAGCAGACGGGAAGCTTCACGCAATTGCCGGTGCAGCGCATCGAGGAGGTGATCAAGCCAACCGAGCAGCAAAATGCCGCTTTCAACATGCTGAAATCAGCTTCGGCCAAGGCCGCGTCAGACCTCGACTCTTCCTGCCCGCCTCAGATTCCAGAGACATTGACCGGCCGGCTCGATGCGGCCGCCAAGCGGCTTGATGCCCTTGCCGCCGCAGTCAATACTGTGGAACCGGCATTGGCTGATTTCTACAACTCGCTGACCGACGAGCAGAAAGCACGCTTCAATGTGATTGGGCGTCTTCCGCCTGCGGCTGCCCCGCAAGGTGAAACGAAATAAGATATAGGGGGAACTGATCGTAGCCATATGCCAAATGGTGGCTACAAACGCGAAATCGATATCTCGCGCATCTCACTTTTGGGAAAAATGAGGCGCGGGCCGGGGTGCAAACACGCAAAGGCCCCGAAACGTTGAACACGCAGCGATAGAAATTTCTCGTCAGCCTCGGCACTGATACGCCACCTGCCGGATCCGCCGGTCCGGTAGGCTTCGCTCTCCCCGTCATCCTCGAAAGTTTCCGCAGTGAAGGCGCCACAGCCGGCTGGCGGGAAGATCATGAAGCCGCGATGATCCGCGCGGTCCGTGAAGGTTTGCCTGGCGGTGTTGACCGGAATAGCGCAGCTTTCCCTCGCGAAAAGAACTGGGTGTGTCCACGGTGCCGGGCGGGCGACCGTCTGGCCGCCTTCGAACACTTCGCCAGACCAGAAATCATACCAGCGCGTGCCAAGAGGCAGATAGACTTCACGATCGGCGCGCCCCGGCTCGACCACTGGCGCGGCAAGCAGCGCGCGTCCAACCATCATATCATCGTTCTCTTGCCAGCAGCGGGGATCGGATGGAAAGTCGAAGAACTTTGGCCGGACAATGGGCTCAAAGACGTCGTGATAGCGCCAAAGCAGGTCATAAAGGTACGGAATTAGCCGGTAGCGAAGCTTGATCAGATCGCAAATGAAAGGTGTCGCCTGCGGATACATCCAGGGTTCATTGACAGAACCATCATCGTTCCAGGAATGGATACAAAAACGCGGCATGAAGATTCCGAACTGCACCCAACGGACAAAAAGCTCCGGATCCGGTGCTGGGCCCGAAAATCCGCCAATATCATGTCCGGTGTTGGAGACGCCCGAGAGTGCAAGCCCAAGCCCCATCTTCAGATTGTATTTCAAGGTCTCCCAGCTCGTGGAATTATCGCCGGACCAGGTCTGGGCATACCGGTGCATGCCAGCCATGCCAGAGCGAGAGACAAGGAAAGGCCGTTTATCCGGGGCGTTCTCCTTTTGCGCATCGCGCGAGGCGCGCATCATAAGAAGAGCTTGCAGAGGCTTGCATTCGCGCGCGGGACGAGGCTCGCCAAAATTGTTCGCCAGCGCGTTGCTGGTCCAGATCTCGAATTCATTGTTGTCATTCCAGACCGCCTCCACACCATTATCTAGGACGGTTTCCTTTACCTTCGCCTTCCACCAGGCGATGGTCTTGGGATTGGTGAAATCAAGGTAAGCGCCGATTCCATCCCAGAACTGCACAAAGCTTGGTTCGCCCTTGGCATTGGCGATAAGCAGGCCAAGTTGAGCGGCCTCGGCGAAAAGAGGGTGATCATGCAGAAGGCAAGGCTTGAGATTGGCGCAGAGACGGACGCCCTTTGCGGAAAAGCTCCGGGCGAGCGCCGCCGGATCCGGGAATTTGGATCTGTTCCAGGTGAAGACATGGCGTCTGCCGTCAATCGAGGTATAGCCCGAGGAAAGATGGAAGCTGTCGCACAGGATGCCGTGCCCGGCGCAGCGGTCCAAAAACTCCGACATCCGCGCCTGCGCATCCGGCGCATCGGCATAGGCCATGGATGAACCCGAATAGCCGAGCCCCCACTTCGGCATGAAGGCCGGCCGGCCGGTCAGCCAGGTGAAGCGGGGCACCACCTGATCCACGCGCGGCCCCGCGATGAAATAATAGTCGAGATCGCCATGATCGGCTGCGAAGAAGCGGTAAGGTCCGTGATAATTGTCGAGTTCCTTGCCGAAATCGAAGACACAATCCGACAGCGTGTCGTAGAAGAGGCCGAAGGCGAGGCCCGCGTCCGGTCTGCACGTGATGTAGAATGGGATATGCTTATAGAGCGGATCGGAAGTCCGCGCATTATAGCCCATCGCGTCGATATTGGTGAGGCGATAGCGCTCCCCTGAGCGGTCCATGTCACCTGCGCGCTCCCCTAACCCAAAATATTTCTCGCCCCGTTCCCTGCGCAGATAGTGATAGATGCGATCATCCCAAAAGCCGAAATTATAAGCTTGGGTCGTCCGGTCGCTCGCGGCGGGATGCCACTCATTTCCTAACCGCAGATCCCACGAACAGAAAAATCCCGCGAGGCGAATTGTAAGCCGGATCGCCGCGGTCTCAATGCGCAGGCGTTCCGTGTCAGCCTCAAGCGAAAATTCGGGCAGGGCAAAGCCGGTAAGGCCGAAGCGGCTGCGGCCTTCCCGCGCGATATCTTCGAGGCCTGGTGCAATGGCAAAAGTTTTGGGGAAGTTGAGCCGTCCTTCCGGCAACACCAGGACGCGGATGATATATTCCTCAAGCACGAAGAGATGGACAACATCTCCCTCGCCGCTGGTGAGCGTTAAATGGCTTTCTCTGTGCGCGGTCAGCACGAACCGCGGAGGCGCCGCCAGCGGCATCAAGTGATACTCCGGAGGGGCGCAGCGGGGATCGGGGCGCTATTCACCAATCGTGCATCGTCCCGTCTTCGAGGCGGTTGACCGGAAGACTGGCTGGCCGGTAGGGGTATTTTGCCGCCAGCCTTTCATCGAGGCCGACCCCATGGCCCGGCGTTTCGCCAGGGTGCAAGAACCCGTCTTTGAAGCTGTAGGCATGCGGGAACACCGCATCGGTCTCGGCCGTATGGCGCATATATTCCTGTATGCCGAAATTGGGGACTGAGAGATCGAAGTGCAGCGCGGCCCCCATGCAGACGGGGGAGAGGTCGGTCGCCCCATGGCAGCCAGTGCGAACGCCATAAAGACCGGCGAGGCTTGCAATGCGGCGCAAATGCGTGATCCCGCCCGCGTGCACGACCGTGGTGCGAATGTAGTCGATGAGCTGTTCCTCGATCATAAGCTTGGCGTCCCAGATCGAGTTGAAGACCTCGCCCGCTGCCAGCGGAGTCGTCGTGTGCTGACGAATTAACCGGAAGGCCGCCTGGTTCTCCGCGGGCACCGGGTCTTCGAGCCAGAATAGCCGGTAGGGCTCGAGATCTCTGCCGAGGCGGGCGGCCTCGATTGGCGTCAGCCGGTGATGAACGTCATGCAGCAGATGCACATCCCATCCAAGCGCTTCGCGGGCGGCTTCGAAAAGCTTGGGGACCGAGGGCAGGTATTTGGACGTTGACCAGACGTTTTCTGTTGGAATCGCGGCATCGGCTGGCTCATAGAAGAGCTTGTCGCGCGAGACCCCATAGGTTGTGGCGAGACCCGGCACGCCGGACTGCAGCCGGATCGCCTTATAGCCCATTGTCTGATAGCGCAGGGCCTCCGCCACTGTTTCCTCAATATTGCTTCCGTTGGCATGGCCATAGACCATGACCCCCCTCCGGCTCGCGCCGCCAAGAAGCTGATAAAGCGGCAGGCCCGCCTGCTTGGCCTTGATGTCCCAAAGGGCGGTATCAACGGCCCCGATCGCCGCCATCGTCACAGGCCCCCGCCGCCAATAAGCGCCCCGATAAAGATATTGCCATGTATCCTCGATGGCTTGCGCATCGCGGCCAATCAGCGCGGGATTGACATGGTCCGTCAAATAGCTCGCCACTGCCAGCTCCCGGCCGTTCAGCGTGGCGTCGCCAAGGCCATAAAGACCTTTGCTCGTCTCGATCTTCAGGGTCACGAAGTTGCGGCCCGGGCAGGTGATGATGACGCGGGCGTTGGTGATCTTCAGCATCCTGCCTCCCTGGGGTGTGAGATTTCGGCTGGCATGATGGCGCCGGGATAAGTAACAACCCGAGAGGCGATTTTAAGCGCTTCGCGAGCAGCGTCCAAAGGTGCCACGTCACCGAGGCGAGCGGCGAGATAGGCGCCCGTGAAGGCGTCTCCGGCGCCGGTGGTGTCCCTGATTTTAACGGCGGATGCAGGCAGAGCGGTCTCACTGTTCTCCGCCGCGACAATACAGCCTTCCCCGCCGAGCGTGAGGACGATTTCATGCGCCCCGCCGGCGCGAAGCGCGCCGATCTGGGCCTTGGGCTCGCAGATGCCGCAGAGCAGCGCCGCGTCTTCCCGGCTTGCCCGCAGAATATCGGCGATTCCGATCATGGGCGCGATCGCTTCCCGCGCCGCATGAATGTCGCGCCACAGGGCCGGACGAACATTGGTGTCGAAGGCAATCAGCCCCACGCGATTTTTCATAAAGGCGAGGAGATCAATCGCCTCAGCTCGCGCCCCGTCATCCGGCAGGATCGCCAATGAAATGCCCGAAAGATAGAGAAGGTCTGCCCCCGCCAATCTTTCCGCGCCACCGTTCTGCATCAGGAGTGCAAACCATTGGCGCGCGGCCGAGTCCGAGCGCCAATAATGGAAACGCCGCTCTCCCATGGAGTCGAGCTCGATCATATAGAGGCCTGGCTCATGGCCCTTGGCGGTGAAGACGAGTTCATCCTCTATCCCCTCGGCGGCGAAGACATTGCGCATGGCATGACTCAGCGGATCCTCGCCGGTTGCGGTCAGGAATGCCACATGGAGATGTGGCGCTGAGCGCTTCAGATAGACAGCGGTGTTGTAGGCATCGCCCGCAAAGGCGCGCACATAGCGATCCCCGTCAGACTGCCTCAGCTCCACCATACATTCCCCGATGCAGATGGCGCGCATCAGCCGGGCTCCCCCAGCAATGACGCGCGGACCGCGGGATCGGTGCGAAACGGCGGCGGAAAGAGCGAGGCATCATCGAGAGCGGCCGCCATGTCCCGGCCTCCGGCAGCCCAATTGGCCAGCCGCGCGGCCTGCGGATCTTTTACAGCGCTGCCGCCAGCGAGCCGCAGCCACGCGCGCACGACCGAGGCGATCCGCGGGGCTGGCCGCCCGGCGCGGGCATTGGAGACAAGAAGCGGAAAGATGCGCTGGGCGAGTTTGACAGAGCCATCCTCGCCGATCTGTGCAAGCCGGTGGTCAATCATCGGATTGGCAAAGCGTGTGCGGATCTTGCGCCAATAATCCGCGGCCGGCAGCCCCGGCAAGGCCGGCACAATCTCTTCGGCAACCATCGCTTCGACAAGGCGGGACAGTTCCGGATCACCAATCGCTTGCCGCACCAGCTCATGGCCCCGCAAAAGCCCCAGATAAGCGAGCGCCGAATGGCAGGCGTTGAGGACATGCAGCTTGAGCCGTTCGTAAGGCTCGACATCGCTGACCAGCTCCGCGCCTGCCTTTTCCCAGGCCGGGCGCGGTCCCGCAAAGCGCTCCTCGATGATCCACTGGAAGAAGGGCTCGCGGCTGACACAGGCCTCGTCGGTCAGCCCTAGCGCGGCCTCTACCCGCTTGCGGCTCGCTTCCGTAGCGGCAGGAACAATGCAGTCCACAACGGTGCGTGGAAAGGCTACGTTCTGTTCGATCCACCGCGTGACTGACCCTTGCGTTCGGGCATCCCGCGCGGCGGCGAAGGTGAGCACGGCTGCCTCGAGCTTGCGCCCATTTCCGGCGAGATTATCGCAGCTGATCACGGTCAGAGGCCCGCGTCCCCTTATGCTGCGCTCCTCAAAGCTGCGCATGAGCCAGGCGATGGCCGAGCGCGGATGATCGGACCCAGCGAGATCATGGGCGATATCTGGATGGGTCTCATCGAGCCCGCCTTGAGCGCCGAGGCAATAGCCCTTCTCGGTCACCGTCAGACCGATCACATGGGTTTCGGGCGCGGCCAGTGCCGCCAGCACTTCGCGGGGCTGTACCGTTGCGGCCAAGGCGCGGCGGATCACGCCCACGATACGGTATTGTGGCGTCTCCGATAGCGTCTCGGCCGTATAAAGGCAGTTCTGCGGACGAAGAGCATCCGGGACATCTGGCCGCCGCAGCGAGACGCCGGTGATGCCCCAATCGCCGCCAGCGGCCAAGATCGCGTCCTCAGTGGCCACCGCTTGGTGAGCACGGTGAAAAGCCCCAACGCCAAGGTGCACGATGCCTGGCCGCAGCCGGCTGAAATCATAGCCAGGCCGCCGGACTGACGGGGCGGCGCGGTTGAGCGTAAGAGCGCTAAGCCTCTCGATCATAGGCGATACGCCGCCTTGGCGAGATTGTAGGCAAGATCGAGCGCGAGCTCGGCGGCTTCGTCCTCGGCGAGGCGGCCAGTGACGGCGAGCTCACTGAGATAGGCGCAGTCGATTCTGCGTGCGAGGTCATGGCGGGCGGGAATCGACAGGAACGCGCGCGTGTCGTCGTTGAAGCCCACGGTGTTGTAGAATCCCGCTGTCTCCGTGGTCTGGCGGCGAAAGCGCAGCATGCCCTCCGGCGAATCGTGAAACCACCAGGCGGAACCAAGCCGCAGGCACGGATAATGCCCGGCAAGCGGCGCAAGCTCACGCGCATAGGTGCTTTCATCCAGTGTGAACAGGATCAGGGTGAAACCGGCGCGCATGCCAACCAGATCGAGGAGCGGCTTCAGGCCCCCGGCGTAATCCGTGCGTGCTGGAATGTCCGCCCCCATGTCGCGTCCAAACCGGCGCAAAAGCCAGGGATTGTGATTGCGCCAGGAGCCGGGGTGCAACTGCATGACCATGCCATCGTCACAGGCCATCAGCGCCATCTCGGTCAGCATCTGCGCGCGGAAGAGTTCGGCATCGCCCTGCTCCCTCTGTCCGCGAAGGATGCGGCCGAACAGGGTCTCCGCCTCGATCTTCGTGAGGCTGGCCGTCCGCGCCGTCGGATGGCCGTGGTCAGTCGCTGTCGCCCCGTGGGCGCGGAAAAAAGCGCGGCGCGCCCTGAGCGCGGCGAGATAGCCGCTCCAGCGGCTGGTATCCTCGCCGGTGAGCTCACCGAGGCGCTGCAGGTTGGCCGCAAAATCCTCACGGTCTGGATCAATGGCGTCGTCAGGCCGGAAAGTGGTGATCACGCGCCCAGGCCAGCCCGAATCCTTGATTGCGCGGTGGCGATCAAGCGGATCAAGTGCCCCTTCGGTGGTCGCCAGAAGCTCGATCTTGAAGCGCTCAAAGAGCGCGCGCGGCCGGAACGCAGGATCCGCCAATGCGGCGTTGATAATGTCGAAATAGGAGTCGGCCGTCTCCGGCTCAAGCCGGACCTTCATGCCGAACACTTCGGCGAACACATGGTCGAGCCAAAGCCGGGAAGGCGTGCCGCGAAAGAGATAATAGTGCTCCGCAAACCGCCGCCAGATGGTGCGGCGGTCAGTCTCGAAGGGTGCATCATCTTTTGGCTGAAGGCCAAGGCTTTCGAGGGATACGCCCTGGCTGAACAGGAGACGCAGAATATAGTGGTCCGGCCACAAAAGCAGGCTGACGGCGTCCTCGAATGGCTCGTTAAAGGCGAACCATGCCGGATCGGTATGTCCATGCGGACTTAGAATCGGCACTTGCTCGATTCCGGCGAAGAGCCGCCGGGCAAGGCTCCGCGCCTCCGGTTCGGCGGGGAAAAAACGATCAGGATCAAGCCGGAGCGGCCGGGTCATCGCGGCATTGAAACGCCGCAGGGCTCGCTGGTCAAGGAATGTGCTTGGCAGATGACAAAATCTGTTCCAGCCGGTCAAGAAAAACGCTTTGCGCCCTGACGATCTTTTCCCGCGCCTCATCGAGCGTAAACCATTCCGCGCGGTCAACCTCCGGCACACTGATGAGCTTCCCGCTGTGCGGCGGCCATTCGGTCTCACATGATACGCTCTCAATGCGGGTGGTATCCATATCGCCGGCCATGGCAAAGGCTGTCACCCGCTTGCCTCCCGTCTGGATTGTTTCGCCGAGCGGAAGAAGGGCGCCAGCGGGACGAAAGCCGGTCTCCTCTTCGAATTCCCTTAATGCAGCGGCTTCCGCTGTTTCATCTCCGCCATATTCGCCCTTCGGGATGGACCAGCTGTTAGCATCCTTTTTGCGCCAAAAAGGACCGCCGGGGTGGACGAGCAGAACCATAAGCACGCCGCCCGCGGACCGCCGATACATGAGGATTCCGGCGCTACGCTTCACTGGGAAGCATCCTTTTCCCAAAACAGATTTTTAAAATTCTACCATCTTGCGGCGCCGCTGACATGAAATTATCCGGCTTTGATTTATGGCGTGATGTTAACAAACGAAAAGTTCGCCGCTCAAAAAACGTTCCCACAGCCGGGAAATACCGGCTAATTGATCTGCAACAATCTCATTAACGCGCCTTTCAGTCTCCAGGCTGACATGCCCAACCGTATCCACGCGCACGATGACGGCTTGCGGCCGGCCGATTGGCGCCCCGATCTGGCTGACCAGGAAGCATTCAGCGGCTTTGATCTCCGCAACGCTGCCAATGATGTTCTCCGCAATCCGTTGCGCTGCTGCGCTATAAAGTTTGCCGGTGTGAGTGAGAGGGTTCTTGCCCGCGGCCGCCTCGATGGTCATGGGCCGTGCCGGCGTGATCAAGCCATTCGGCCGGTTTCCCCGCCCGGTCTCGCCATCATCGCCTGATTCGGCGGAAGTTCCGGTCACTGTCAGATAGATTGCGCCGCGCTTTGGCTCATCCGCGGCATTGACGAGCACATCCACCGGCTTGTCCGTCACCGTGTGGGCTGCACCCTTGGCGATCCCGGCAACTTGCTGCTTGGCTTCGGCATAGGCTTCAAGGTTCGGGAGAAACCGGCCAATCAGGGCACAAG
>Ga0209062_1003998_pt1 | contig 16146 bp, 11 predicted proteins | sample Coa_R2_2_FD_187158 | JGI IMG/M metagenome (GOLD analysis project Ga0209062, IMG submission 187158) | Surface soil microbial communities from Centralia Pennsylvania, which are recovering from an underground coalmine fire - Coalmine... | ecosystem: Environmental > Terrestrial > Soil > Unclassified... | reverse complement strand
TACAGGCGCATCGGCTGGCGTGGGACGCGCAACCGCGCGCGCATTCGCCGAGCGTGGGGCGCGTGTCGGCCTGCTGGCGCGAGGACAAGATGGACTGAACGGCGCGGTTTCGGATGTAAACAACCGCAGAGGCCGCCGGCTACATCCACCGCCAGATGCCGCGTCGAGCCTCTTTGCAGCCGGTTTTCGTACTGCGTTGGGGGCGTTTTGGTTGTGATTTGAATAACCGGACGCGGACTCCGCGGCCGCACCGTAGCCATGCTGAACCCCTCGAATGCGTTTCAGGCTAAAGAGGACCTCGGCTGGGGGGCTCCCCAACGAGCGGGCTGGACAAGAACAACCGGAACCCGGGTGATAGCCCGGGGTTCCGGTTGCAATTCCGCTGGGCGTGACGAACGCACCGGTAAGCTTCAGGCGTGCCGCACTTGCTGCTGCTGGGCAGCCGTGCCGGGCAGCCGCCGTTTGGTTCCAGAAACTGCTCCTGCCATGGCCGCGAGCCATCCGAGCAAGGTGGCCAGGAAACTTGCCCACCCAAACGCGGAGTAGAAGTTAAGCCCTAACGTAGCCCGGCCCGGACTCGAGTACGCTACGCTCAACCCCACGAAGAATAGGACGATCACGAACGCGACAAACGAAAGCCCAAACATTGCCATGCCGTGAATGACTCCATCCCGTTGATTGCTGATCGCCGCGAAGTGCCCGGTCACACGTCCCGCCACGTACATGGCAATTATCGTCAGAATGATGACCCAGGCGCCCTCGCCAGCACCCATTCCCGTAATCGGATGTGGCGCATTGGGGTTCGCTGCGCTCGTGAAAATCGCCAGACCCAGCATGCCAAAAACGGTCCAGATCGTGATGAACGTGAAAACGCCCGCCCAGATCGCCGACCAGTTTGCACGCCCCGGGGTAAGCGCGACATTTTCGTTTTGGAGTCTGATTTCCTCCATATCTGCCTCCTTCCCAAATCATACGAACTGCGGGCGGACGCGGACTTACCGCGAACGGCGTATATCCGGCGACGCCGCACCCTAATCAGCCCTCCAAAGCGTTTCCCGCTATTGCCCAAAAGCAAATAGTTACGGCTTATCTACTTTGCCGCAGGCGCCGCGCTCTCGCTTCTTTTCTGGATGAAGGAACACGGACCCGCGGCCGCTAGATCACGTTCGGCTTCGGCTGAACCGTCCATCGCAATGCCACTGGCGTGAGCAACGTGGTCACCATCACAATCAGAATCACCGCTGAAAACAGGCTGTCATCCACGACCCCGATGCTTTTGCCGATGCCCGCGAAGATCAATCCCACTTCCCCGCGCGGCATCATCCCGAATCCCACTGCCAGGCGATTCATTCCCTTCGGACAACCGAATCCCGAGGCCACTTTCCCCAGGATGGCCACGCCCGTAAGCACTCCTCCGGCAATCAGGGCTTCTTTCGTTGCCAGCGCCTCCAGCTTCACCTGAATTCCCATCCACACAAAGAAGAGCGGCACAATCAGCGACTCCACGGGCGAAAGCAGCTCGCGCAGCGAGATGCTGTTTGTGTCCTCGCCGGGATCTTTCTCGAATGCTTCATTCAGAATCATCCCGGCGGCGAAGGCGCCGACAATCGCTGCCAACCCCGCCCGCCTGGCGAGCCACGCCAGAAAAAACGCGAAGGTCCACCCCGCCAGCAGCTTCACGTTGTGAATGCCGGCTGCGGCCAGCCGCCGAATTGCCCACGGGCTGATCCAGATCCCGATCGAAAGAGACCCTGCGAGAAATAACGCCGCTTTTGCGCTGGTCCAGCCGATTTGCCAAAGATTAACCGTGCCGGTTACCGCCAGCGCGCTGACCACCGCCAGAACGATCAGGCTCAGAACATCGTCAAGAACCGCCGCCCCCAGAATCACCCGCGCTTCGCCTGTAGTGTCTTGTCGCAGGTCGCGCAACACGCGCGCCGTTATCCCAACGCTGGTCGCGGTAAGGATGCCTCCGATAAAAAGATCTCGTGCCAGGTCCGATGCGGGGTGCAGGAGCCGCATCGTCTCCAGCCCTAGAACCATCGGCAGAACCACCCCGATCAGCGCCACGCGGAACGCCGCGCCTCCCACACGTTTCATCTCCCGCAGGCTTGTCTCGAGACCGACAAGGAAGAGCAGCACAAGAATGGCGATGCGCGCCAGCAGATCAATGAACGTGTACACCGCGATGTAGTCAATTCCTTGCGCACCCCCGAGAAGGCCCGACACCCTCACCGCGTCAGGTCCCGGCGGCAGAATCCGCAAGGCAGCCTGAGACAAACTCAAACTCGAAGATAGGGCCAGGTTTGCGATTTGCCGCAGCCCTTCCCCCTCCCGCAGGACGGTCATCCCCGGATTGCCCAGCCAGTACGCTAGGTTGCCGATCACCAGCCCCACCATCAGCTCACCGAGCACCGCAGGCTGATTCACCAGCGTCATCAGCCGCGCGCCCAGCGCAGCCGCCACCGTCAAAAGAACCAGCGCGAGCAGGATGGGAACAACGGGATCCGCCTGTGCGCCGGGTATCCCGCTGGCCAGAATAAGGTGCATGTCGCTTCCCTGGTGCGCCACCCGTGGGAGAAGCTAACGAGCGGTCCGCGAGGATAGATTAACCTACGCCGTCCCCTTGGGAGGGCATCGCTGTGAGCAGAATCAACAGGTTCTGGCAAATGTCTCTTGCTGACCGCCGAGGGCCTGAGGACCGATGAAGACGCGGGCCGCGGGCGAGCGCCTCCGAAGGTCATCCTTGCGCCGCTCACAACATATCGTGGTACGATATATATTGTTTGTAGCTCCATGGGAGCCGCCCGCGTTGCAGCAGCCGGTCTTTAGATGGGCCAGTGAGATGGGCCAGCGTGCCGGCCCCGCCGGGCGATTCGTACGGCGCTTCTCGAAGCCGCTGGAGGTCACTATGAAGCTCGCTCGTTCTATCCCAGCCGTCCTGGTATTCGCGGCCCTCGTCACTCTCGTGCCCTTGCGGTCGCACCCGCAAACCCCGCCGCGCCAGGATCAGAATTTTCAGAACTGCGTGGACGGATTCTACGGATGCAATCGCAAGGCTCTTACCGCCGCGCAACGCCAGGAACTCGCGATCATTTCCGAGGACAGCAACTTCCAGGATTGCTTCAACGGTTTCGCCGATTGCGATCACACGAAGCTGACCGCGGACGAACAGCGCATCGTCGCCGCCGCCGCTCACGACCGCAACCTGCAAAACTGCCTGAGTGGTATCGGCGAGTGCGACGCCGCGCATCTCTCCGACGCGGAAAAGGAAGTCGTAGCCGAAGCCGCCCGCATTCACAATCTGCAAGCCTGCTTGCAGGGCATCGGCGACTGCGACCATACAAAGCTCAATGAGTGGGAGCAGAAAGCCGTGGCCGTCGCGCAACGCGACCACAATCTTCAGAACTGCCTCGAGGGACTCGGCGAGTGCGATACCAGCTCGTTAAACGATGCCGAGCGCAAGGAAGTGGCTCGCGCTGCCTACAGTCGCAATCTTCACGATTGCGCTTCCGGCCTGGGCGATTGCAACCCCGCCCAACTCGCCAGCGCCGCGCAACCCTCGCCGCACTCCCCGGCTCCGCCTTCGAGACGCTGAGCGGCATGGGGTCATATCCGCTTGCTCGGCTAACGTTGTCATTCCCCGCGCCTTTTGCGCGGGGAATCTGCTTGCGTCCTTCATTTGTAGCGAACAGCTACGCGAAGCGACCCTTCGCCTGACCAGGGATGACCCACACCCATTCCCGACCGTCACCCAATCAGGGATGCTCTCGGTTCGCGCCGACGGTCGCTGGCCTGCTGCCACCAATGAATCGAGCTTATCTCCCGGAATTTGATCCGCTTCCGCACATTTTGTGCGTTCTGGGCGCATGCAGTCGCTCCGTCGTTTTCACCTGTCATGAGTCGGCTCGTCAGGAATTACTGAATTACTACCCACAGTAAGCCGTGTCGCCTCGTCGCCATCTACGGTTCCCTTACCGCTGCTGCGGAATTTCCCTTTTCCCAAATTCAACATTACAATGCCCTTGCGGCCCAGGTTGTTCCCGCACCGCTCGGCAGCCGCGAACTTACGCACCACCATCTTCCGTATCATTGGTTGTTACGAAAGGACTCATCCGTCCCAATGAATCTTTCCGAGCACATTGACACACGCCGCGATCAGCACCTCGCCGAACTCAACGAATTTCTTCGCATCCCCAGCGTCAGCGCCAAGAGCGAGCACAAACCCGATGTCGAGCGCGCCGCGCGCTGGGTGGCCGACCATCTGCGCGCCGCCGGCTTTTCCTCCGTCGAGATCGTCCCCACCGCTCTCCATCCTCTCGTCTATGCCGAATCGCTCGAAGCGCCGGGTAAACCGACCATCCTTTTCTACGGCCACTACGACGTGCAGCCCGCCGAGCCGCTCGAGCTGTGGACCTCTCCGCCCTTCGATCCTGCGGTGCGCAATGGAAATCTCTACGGTCGCGGCACGGCCGACGACAAGGGCCAGGTGCACATCCACCTGAAGGCGCTCGAATCCCTCAAGCAGACCGCCGGCAAGTTTCCCATCAACGTCAAAGTGCTGATCGAAGGCGAGGAGGAAGTTGGGAGCGTCAGTCTCTGGAATTTTGTGCAGCACAACAAGCAAAAACTCAAAGCCGATGCTCTCGTCGTTTCCGATACTTCGATGCTCGGCAAGGGCATTCCCTCGATCACCTACGGGCTGCGCGGCCTCAACTACTACCAGATTGAATTGACCGGGCCCGAGCGCGACCTGCACTCCGGCGTTTACGGCGGCGCTGTTCCCAATCCGCTTACGATACTCGCGGAGCTTTTCGCGCAGCTCCACGACAAGAATTTCCGCGTCGCTGTTCCGGGCTTTTACGACGACGTCGCAAAAGTTTCCGCCGCCGAGCGCAAGGCGTTGAACCGGCTTCCCTGGAAGAAGAAGGATTTCGAGCGGGCCGCCGGCGCGCCGGGCTATGACGGCGAGAAGGGTTTCAGCATGGTCGAGCGCCTTTGGATTCGGCCGACGCTGGAGCTGAATGGCATGTGGGGCGGCTATCAGGGCGAAGGCGCGAAGACGGTCATTCCGTCAAAGGCCTTCGCGAAATTTTCCACGCGCCTGGTGCCAAACCAGGATCCCGAGAAGATCGCGAAGCAAGTGGAAAGGCACATCCGCAAACTTCTGCCGAAAACGGTGCGCTGCAAATTCGATGTGCTGAGCACGGGCAAGCCGTGGGTTGCGGCCTATCACGCGCCGATTTTTCAAAAGGCGCGAGCAGCTCTGCAAGAAGGGTTCGGCAAAAAGGCGGTCTTTATCCGGGAAGGCGGTTCGATTCCGTTCGTCACGCAAATGCACGATACGTTTAAGGTTCCGTGCGTGCTGATCGGTTTTGGACTGCCCGACGAAAACGCGCACGCGCCGGATGAGCACATCGCGCTCGAAAACTATTTCGGTGGCATCAAAGCTATCGCGCATTTCTACGCGGGCCTGGCGGAGTTCTGAATCTGGCTGCGCGGCGGCGCGCGCGTCCGGCACGCGGGCCGGCGGGAAAAACCCTCAGAAAATCAGCATTCCGGGCGGCTCCGGGAGCGGCAGGGGAAGACACGAACGTGGGCAAACGACGCCGGAGCCGCATTTTTGGCGGGTTTTCCAGGGGTGACGCCGCAAAAGCCGCATTTTTCCTTGTTTTTACGCTGTTTTTGCTTGCGTTCCGGTAACAGCTTGGCTATAGTCGCTGCGGCCCGAGTCTTTTTCCGAAAAAAAAAGGGGTAGTCGGCTCGTGCCGGTCGCAAACAGTTGAGGGCCAGCTCCGCATCGGAGCAGAAAGAAAAATCAGGAGGAATGGAAATAGATGGCAGCCAAGCCAATGAGCAAGAGCAAGATCGTGGCAACTCTCGCCGAAAAGTGTGGCACACCGAAGAAGACCGCCTCTCTCTTTTTTGAGGAGCTCTTCAAGCTGGCGGTAAAGGAATGCAAGGGTGGCGCGGGCAAATTCGTGATTCCGAACATCGGCCGCGCGGTGAAGGCGCACCGCAAGGCGCGCATGGGCCGCAATCCGCAAACCGGCGAGGCCATCAAGATCAAGGCCAAGACGGTGGTCCGGCTGCGCGCATCGAAGGCGTTCAAGGACGCGGTCCTGAAGTAGTTTTCCGCGGCGCGTCCGAGATTCTCGGCGCAGCCGAAAGCAGTTTTGCGCCCCCCGCAGGCCTGTGGGTTCAGGCTCTGCGGGGGATTTTCTTTTGCGGGGCGCGCACTCAGCTTGAACTCGCGGCTGAAACGCATGCACGCGACAGCCGTTATGTGAAAAGCCGTCGCGTCGTGGAAGCGCGGCATGGAGGCGCGCATGACGCGCATGAGTTTCGTACTTTGCTGGCTGTGCCTGGCGGCGCCGATGGGCGCCTCGGAAGATGGGTACGCTCCTCTGTGGCTCTATCAAGGCAAGTGGCAGTTAAAGACCAATGGGCAGGAAAAGGCGGACACCATCGCGAACGAGTGTAAACGCGTGGGCAAATACTTTGCGTGCGAACAAGCGGTCAACGGCAAAGTGGAATCGCTGATCGTGTTTGTGCCGGCCGAAACACCAAAGCATTACTACACGCAAGGCGTGCTATCCGACGGCAGAGCCACGGGCCGGGCCGCGCTCGAGATTGATGGAGACCATTGGACGTATCAGAGCCAGGAGCAAGAGGGCGGCAACACCACTTACTACCGGACCACGAACCTCTTTTCCGGAAGGGATCACATTCACTTTGAGCAATTGCAGTCCTCGGACGGCGCACATTGGAACGTGACGAGTACGGGCGAGGAAGCACGGATGCGATGACGCGCCGGCGACGCAAAGTCCCGTTCTTCATGGCAGATAGTAGCGGAAGGAGGTGAAAACCATGTTATCCACGGCTTTCGCGTGGCTTCCGGGAAGGTTTGTGCCCGCGGGTGTGCCGGTCGTGCCGGACCACGCCGATTTCGTGAGATACGAATATTGAATGCCCCACTGGAAACGGCCCTTGGTACCCTGGTAAGGTTTGTGCCAGAAGCCCAGCGTGCCCTCCCAGATGTTCCTAATATCACCAGCACAACCGGGCGGTGTCGGCGCCGGAGCGAGCGTTCCGCCCGGTACGGAGCCGGTCGCTGCCGCTCCGGGAAGAGCCGCGACATCGCACGGAGCGTTGTTGAAGAGCGGCGAGCCATAGCCAACGCCCGCGCCGGCGGTATTGACGTAGGCGGTGCGAAACGCGTACTCATCGCCGTAGTAAGCGTAGAGATCAAGCTTCGAGGAGGGATGAGCCTCGAGAGAGGCGAGAGCGGATCCGCCGCGAATCGGAGCAAGCGTGCCATCGGGGCGCGCGGTCACATCCGCCAACTGCGCGCTGGAGTACCGGCCGACGCCGTCGCCGCCGAGGAAATGAATGCCGAAATCGAGCTTTTTCTGGAAGAGGGGCCACCGCATGTTGACGCCGATGCCTCCGGCGGCGCGAGAGTCGTTGAAGGCGCCGAAAGCGCTCGGAGTCGTGCTTCCGTTCGAACAAGGATTGGCAACGCTGGCGAGTGCGCAAGGATAAATGCGATTGCGGAAGGTGCTGAGAACGCCAAAGACTTCGTAATGGCCGAAACCGGGATCGAATGCCGCTTTCACGATGAAGTCCGGGGTCTGATTCACGCTGTAGCCGGCCGTGTCGATGAAATTAAGCAATCCGCCGCCCTGGCCCACGGCGTTGACGAAGAAATTCGCCGGGAAACCGCGGCCGCCAAAGGTGAGTTGCGGATTTTCGACTGCGAAGGCCAGCGCCACGCGATGATTGAAACTTTTCACGAGGCGCACGGCGTATTGGCGGCTCCAGGTGAAACCGACGTTATACTGCGCGTCAATGGTCAGCGGAATAGCTTCGCCTCGATTGTCGATGCCGTTCTTGTTCTCGGTTGCGAGGCTCCACATTTGACCGCCGGTGATGGAAAATCCGTTGCTGAACGCAGCCTGGCCAAAGAGCTGGCGCTGCCGCAGAACGTAGCTGTTGCTCTGGCGGTTGTTCGAGGTGACGCCTGTGCCGAGCCAATCGGCTTCGTAATAGGCGAGGAGCTTGGCGCTGGCGAGCCGGCCTTCGGCGAGGAGAGTGGCGCGGGACTGGCGGCCGCTGGCATTAAATTCCGTCACGTTGGAGAGTCCGCTACCCGGATAGGGAATGCCGGTAAACGGGGTGTTGATATCGGCGCTGGCGGCACGATTTCTGAAAACCGATTCGGCGGCGACATAGCCGCCGGGCGTAATGCTGATGCCGCGGTAGCGAATGGTGGTAGGCCCTTCCTCCGAGTTCTTCTCCTGGGGCGGGGTACTCGGGGGGCCGCTGTGAGTCGCGGAACCGGCGGACGTAGCTTCGGCGGCGATGGTATTCAGCGGCAAAGCGGCGTCCGGCGCGGATTCGTTGCGTTGCGGGCCGCGTTTGGCGAGCTCTTCTTTGAGCCGGCGAAGCTCTTGTTGCTGTATTTCGAGAGTGCGACGGAGTTCTTCGATCTGGGTGGCGAGTTCCGCATCGCGTTCCAAGCCATCCTTCGGAGCTTTCGCGGGCTTTGCAGAGGATGCGGGCTGAGCGCCGGCATTTTCCTTTTCCGGCGTATCGGCGAGAACGGTTCCGACAATCAAGAATAGCGACAGCATGAGTGCGGCGACTTGTTTCATTTCCCCCTCTTCGTCTTTCCCTGGACTCAAAAATGGTACCGAACAGTGGCGTGCTAACTGGCGGCAGGATAGCGAAGGTGTGTTGCAGGCCGTTGTTCGAAAGATGAATGGAATGTAACGATTCGCCGGCGGCACCGGGCCTTGGGATTACAACCGAAGCTTCGAATCAATGAAACCGGCTCAGGCATGGTTGGGCGCGGGAAGGGCGGTCTGGGCTGGTCCTCGCGACGGGCGTTCCAAGGGCTCGGCGGATGCGCCTGGAAAAGTGCGCCGCAGGCCTGATGTGTGGCTGAATGCGCTTCCCATGGTAGTTGGGGGGCTCGTCGCGTCAAGAAACGTCAGCTGGGAAAGCTATGCGGGTTTCAGCTTCCGGTGAGGCGGAAAAAAGGAGGAGGGGACCGGCGCCAGGGGTGCACCGGTCCCCGGAAGGACTTCGTTGAGGATGATAACGCGGATGAGGATGGCAAACGCGCGTCACGGCAGCATCACGCCACGGTGAATTTCTCTTAACGAGCGAGGGCATCGCCGCCGGCGAGAGTGCGAGCGGCTTCCTGCTCGGGCTGGCGGATCGGAACGGAAAAGTGGAAGCGCGAGCCGCGCCCCAGTTCGCTTTCCACCCAAATCCGCCCGTGATGAGCTTCGACAAGATGCTTGGCGATGGAGAGGCCGAGTCCGGTGCCGCCGGCCTCGCGGGAGCGCGCGGCGTCCACGCGATAAAAGCGCTCGAAAATCCGGGGCTGATCGCTTTCTGGAATGCCGATTCCGGTGTCGGCCACGGTGAAGACGATTTCGCCATTCTCGAGGGCCGCGCTGACTTCGATGAGGCCGCCGGGCGGTGTGTACTGCAGGGAGTTGTCGAGCAGGTTTTGGAGGACATCGCGGAGACGGCGGCGGTCCGCGGCGAGATCGGGCAGCCCCGCGGGGATCCGGACCGTGATGCGAAGATCTTTCTCGAGAGCGCGGCGGCGAAGGCTCTCGACACAACTTTCCACAAAACCGGCGACGGCAAGGGGCTGAAACTCGAGGTCGAGGCGATCGGCATCCATTCGGGAGAGCTTCAGCAAGTCGTCGGTGAGGCGGGCAAGGCGCTGCGCATGTTCGAGAATAATCTGAACGAAGCGGCGGCGGTTTTCCGCATCGTCCATGGCGCCGCTGAGGAGCGTTTCCGCGAATCCCTGAATAGCCGTAAGCGGCGTCTTGAACTCGTGCGAGACATTGGCGACGAAATCGCGGCGGACTCGTTCCAGGCCGCGCAGCTCGGTGATGTCATGCAGCACGAGGACGGCTCCGGCCGTTTCCCCGGCCCGAACGGAAGCGACGGTGGCCGCGAAGTGACGCTGGCGCAGGGTGCCGGTGGCGATTTCCGCCTCGACGCGGGGCTCGCCTTTCAGCACAGCCCTCACGGCTTCGCACATCTCCGCCTGCCGGACGACTTCGACGAGCGCGCGGCCCGGCTGCGGCGGTACGTCGAGTTCGAGGATGGAAGCAAACCCGCGATTGGCGAACACGATGCGCTCCGCGGCGTCCACGACGACGACGCCTTCCACCATGCTGTCCAGAATCGCGGAAGAAAGGTTGCGCTCCTCGGTAAGGGAACGAATGGTGGCGTCGAGGCGGGCAGCGGTCTGATTTAGCGAAGCGCCCAGGGCGTCGAGCGCGTCGCCTGAGCGGTCGGCCGCGATAGGCCGGAAATCGCCCTCGGCTACACGGCGGGAAAATTCCCGCAGCCGCTCGATGCGATGGGTCAATCCGCGCGAGACGAGCAGAGCGGCGGCGAAGGCGAGCAGCAGAATTACAATGGAAAAAAGCCAGAGGCTCCGGTGGAAGGAAATGAGGGCCTGGTCCACGGTTTCGAGCGGCAAGGCGAAGCGGAGCACCAGCGGTTCGCTGCCTGGCGGGCCGTCCGCGCGCACGGCGAGGTAGAGCAGGTCGCGCCCGATGGTGACGCTGTGGCGAACGGACTTGCCTTCCGCGAAGCGCAACGCATCGCGAACTTCGGGGCGTCCGGCGTGATTCTCCATGGTCGAGGTATCCGATTGCGAGTCGGCGAGAACCGTGCCGTCCGCAGCAATCACGGTGACGCGCGCGCCGCTGGCCGCGAGTTCGCGGGTCCAGGCAAGAAGAGCGGCTTTTTCCTCGGGCGAGGGCGGAGAGGAAACCGGCAGCTTGGGCGGCCGCGCAAGAGCCACGTGAGCGACGGCGGCAAGCTGGCTGAAACCGGTCCGCTGGTAGTCGCGGCGTAGCGCGCGCTCGGCAAAAAGGCTGGCGGTTAGCAGCACGGCGGCGAGCAGGCCGAAAAAGGTGAGCGCGAGCTTCCAGAAGAGATTACGCCGCACGGGTTTCAAACAAATAGCCCGCGCCTCGGACGGTTTTCAGGTGCGCGGGATTCTCAGGATCGCTTTCGATTTTTTCGCGCAAGCGGCGGACGTAGACATCGACGCTGCGCGGGGTGACGAAACGATCGGCGCCCCAGACGGCATCGAGCAGTTGATCGCGCGTGAAGACGCGGTTGGGACGCGAAGCAAGGTAATAGAGCAGGCGAAACTCGAGGGTGCTGAGGGACACGGCCTTGCCCGCGTGACTCACGCGGTAAGAGGCCGGATCGATAGCGAGCTTGCCGACTTCAATGGCGCGGGGCGCATCGCTTGGAGGCTCGGCGCGGCGGAGCAACGCCTTTACGCGGGCGAGCAGTTCGCGCGGGCTGAAGGGCTTGGTGACGTAGTCGTCGGCGCCCATTTCGAGTCCGACGACGCGGTCGGCTTCCTCGCCGCGGGCGGTGAGCATCAGAATCGGAAGGCGGTTGAGGGTTTCGTCCCTGCGGATTTCGCGGCAGATTTCGAGACCGGAGAGCTTCGGGAGCATTAGATCGAGGAGGAGCAAGTCGGGCGGGCTCTTTTTAACCGCGGCGAGGCCGGCCACGCCATCCGTAGCCGAGCTGACATGGAAGCCCTCGTTCGCGAGATTGTAGCGGACGAGTTCGACGATATCGCGATCGTCTTCGATGATGAGAACTTTTTTCATCGGGTCACGGTCCGCCGAGGCGGCGATTCGAAAGCAGTTCCCCGGAGCCAGCGCAATCCGGCCGGGGTGAACGGCGATTGGGCGGCTTGGGACTTGACGAAGCACAATGGCGGAATCCAGTGTGACGATGCCCGTTCATCCGCACGTTACTCCCGGATGAACAAAGTGTAAATGACTTTGGGCGGGAAGTCAGGACCTCTGACCCGCGGCCATGGTGGTGAAAGCCAAGGTCAGCAGTGTTTTTTGCTCGAGTTCATGGGCCTTGGCGGACCCCGTGGCGGGGCTGGCGCTGGCCGAGCGCTTGACGGAGCGCACGCGCAAATTGCGGGCCTGAGCAAGACGTTCGAGCCGCGGCATAACATAGAAAAGCGCGCCCATGTTCGCGGGCTCCTCCTGGACCCAGACAATTTCGCGGGCATTGGGATGGCGGGCAATGGCTTCGGCGAGTTCGTGCCTGGGCAGGGGATAGAGCTGATCCAGCGCGAAGATGGCCGTGCCGGTGTCCTTGCGCTTGCGGCGTTCGCCGCGAAGCTCGTGAACGACTTTGCCGCTGGCAATGAGAATGCGCTCGGCGTTTTGCACCTCGGAATCGGGAACGAGGGGCAAAAATCTCGGTTCGCTGAAGGCTGAAATGGGAGAGCTGGCGTCTGGATGGCGGAGCATGCTCTTTGGGGTGAAGACGATGAGCGGCTTGCGCCAGCGGCGCAGGGCCTGCCGCCGCAGCATGTGGAAATACTGAGCGGCGCTCGAGGGCTGACAGACCTGGATGTTGTCTTCGGCAGCGAGCTGCAGGTAACGCTCGACGCGGGCGCTCGAATGCTCGGGTCCCTGGCCTTCGTAGCCATGGGGCAGGAGGAGGACGATGCCGGCGGGAAGATTCCATTTGTCCTCGCCGGCGCTAATGAACTGATCGATGATGACTTGCGCGCCGTTTGCGAAATCGCCGAACTGGGCCTCCCAGAGCACAAGGGCTTCGGGATAGTCGCGGCTGAAGCCGTATTCGAAGCCGAGGCAGCCGGCCTCCGAGAGGGACGAATTGTGAATTTCGCAGAAAGCTTGATCGCGCGAGAGGTGAGAAAGTGTGAGGTAGTTGTGCTCGGTCTGCGTGTCAATGAGCACGGCGTGGCGCTGATTGAAGGTGCCGCGCTGGGAGTCCTGTCCGGTGAGACGAACGGGCGTGCCTTCGAGGACAAGGGAGCCAAAGGCAAGGAGCTCGGCGAAACCGTAATCCACGGGGCGCTTTCCGGAACCCATTTCGGCGCGCTGCTCGAGGAGTTTGGCGATTTTGGGATGGAGGTGGAAGCCTTCCGGCACGCGGACCAGGCCTTGGGTGATTTCGGCGAGCCGCTCCGCGGAGAGTCCGGTATCGACTTCGTACGAAGGATCGTACTTGCCATGCTGGAAGGCCGACCAGTAATCAGGCAACTGGCGAAGATGGGGCATTTTGCGGAGTGAACGCGCTTTGCTCTGTTCCTCCTCGTATTCCTTGCGAACGGCTTCGACAATGTGAGCGGCATCAATGCCGGTCTGCTCGGAATAAATCTTCCAGAGCGGCGGATGGTCCTTGATGCGCTCGTAGAGCAGGGGCTGGGTGATGGTGGGGTCATCCACTTCGCTGTGGCCGTGGCGCCGATAGCCGATCAGGTCCACAACGACATCGCCGCCAAAGGTGGCGCGATATTCGGCGGCAAGGCGTCCGACGCGCACGACGGCGTCGGGGTCTTCGGCATTGACGTGAAAGACGGGGACACACTGGCGCTTGGCAAGGTCCGAGGCAAAACGGGAAGAGTGCTCCTGCTCGGGGCGGGTGGTGAAACCGATAAGGTTATTTACGATGATGTGAATGGCGCCGCCGATGGTATAGGCCTTCAGGTCCGCCAGGTTCAGCGTTTCTGCCCAGATGCCCTGGCCGGCGAAAGCGGCGTCGCCGTGCATGATAATGGGCACGACTTTGTTGAGCGTTTGCGGAGTGCGATCGATGATCGGGCCGTCCGCGCCGTACCGAGTCTGCTTGGCGCGCACGCGGCCGGCGGCGACGGGGTCGACGGCTTCCAGATGGCTGGGATTCGAAACCAGATGAATCTCGATTTCCTTGCCGTGGCCGGTGGTGTACGTTCCAGTGGCCCCGATGTGATATTTGACGTCGCCGGCGCCGAGCACGCTGCGCGGATCGACGTCCTCGAATCCCGCAACCACCTCGTGCGGTGTCTTGCAAGCGGCGTGGACCATTACGTTGAGGCGGCCGCGATGACTCATGGCCATCACGGACTCGATGGCGCCGTGTTCGCCCGCGGTGTCGAGCAGGGCGTCGAGCAAAGGGATGAGAGCGGTGACGCCTTCGAGCGAAAAACGCTTCGTGCCGAGATAGCGGGCCTGCAGGACTTGCTCGAAGAGATCGGCACGGACGAGGCGTTCGAGAATCTTGGCCTGGTCAACGGCCGCCGGCTCCGTCTCGAGGTGCTCGGCGATCCAGCGGCGGCGCTCCGGGTCGAGCAGGTGCATGAAATCGGCGCCGATGGTTCCGCAGTAATAACGGCGAGCTTCCTCCGCGGCGGGACCTGTGAACTGCTGGAGGTCGGGAGAGGCGATTGGCTCGAAAAGGCCTAGCGGGTCCAGATTCGCTTCGAGATATCCCCAGCGGCGATAGGCGTCGAACACTCTCTCACGGTCGGCAGCCCCTTGGAGAGACGAATCTTGGCCATTCTTGGTCGCAGCTTGCTTTTCGCCTTTTTTGGCCTTGGAGGGGCGGGGCGGACGTTCAGCTTCTAGCGTAGGTCGGTTTCCCATGATGTTTCCAAACCACCATTTTGCCACAGAACGCGTCCCGCGGTTTTTGGGGCAGCCCCGGCGTGCGAAGGGCACCGGGCAACGTGAATGGGAGGGGACAGGTGGCCAGGTTTGGATCAGGGCCGGCCAAAACAGTGGTACTGGAAGCCGAGCGCTCGCATGGATTCGGGCGAGTACAGGTTCCGGCCATCAATGACGAGCTTGCGCGCCATCAACTTGCCGGCGCGCTCCCAATCGATTTTTTTGAAGGCGTCCCACTCCGTGCAAACCAGCGCGGCATCGGCATGCTTTAATGCGGCGTAGGGATCGTCGTGATAGTGGAGCTGGGGAAAGACGGCCTGGGTTCGAGGGATGGCTTCGGGGTCAGTGGCATGCACCTCGGCGCCTTCGGCGAGGAGTTCCCGGATGACTTCGAGGGCGGGAGCAAAGCGGATGTCATCGGTATTGGCTTTGAAGGCGAGGCCGAGGACGGCGACGCGCTTGCCCTTCACGACCCAGAGCGCTTTGCGAATTTTCTCGGTATAGCGGCCGATGCGCTCCTTGTTCACGCGCTCGGCGGCTTTCAGAATGTCGAAATCGACACCGACAGAAGCGGCGAGGTGGATGAAAGCTTGCACATCCTTGGGAAAGCAGAAGCCGCCGAAACCGAGGCCGGCCTTAAGAAATTGCCCGCCGATGCGCGGGTCGAGGCCCATGGCGCGGGTCACTTCCTCGACGTCGGCACCGATGCGCTCGCAGAGATCGGCGATGACATTGGCATAGCTGATTTTGAGGGCGAGGAAGGAATTGGAGGCGTGCTTGATGAGTTCGGCGCTGTTGATGGTGGTGACAAGAAGCTCGCCGCGAGGTCCTGGAGGGCACGTTCCATTGTGGACGGGACACGTGAAGCGCCGCTCGATGATGGGACGATAGATCTCGCGGAGGTCTTCGGCGGCGGAGGGATCCTCGACGCCGACGACGATGCGGTCGGGGTGGAAGAAGTCCTCGACGGCGGTCCCTTCGCGCAAGAACTCGGGGTTGGAGGCCACGCGAAATTTGATCTGATCGTTGCGACCATACGCGGCGAGGGCGCGGGTGAGTTCGATGCCGGTTCGCGCCGGGACGGTGCTCTTCTCGATGACCAGTTTCGGGCCGTTGGCCTCAGCCGCAATTTGGCGGGCGCAGTGATCGATGGCGGAAAGATCGGCCTCGCCATTTTCTTTTGGCGGCGTGCCGACGCAGATAAAGATGGCGTCGCTGGCGCGAATCGCTTCGCCGCCATTGGCGGTGTAGGAGATTTTTCCGGCGGCTCGAGCGGATTTAAGAATTTGACTGAGATGCAGCTCGTAGATGGGAACGCCGCCGGCGTTGAGCTTGGCGATGCGCTCGCTATCGATATCCGTGCAGACGACTTGATGGCCCGCTTCCGCAAGGCAGGCACCCGTGACTAGCCCGACGTAACCACAACCGATAACCGAAAGACGCACGCCGAATTCTCCTAGTGTCCCAAGGGTGACAATTTTGCCCGCCGGAAACCGAGTTTCCCGGTGAACAAGAACACGGAGCCAACCACTCCAGTCTACCAAAGAAAACAAGCAGCAAAGGCGAGGCGCTAAGCGGAAGGGGCCGTGTGCGAATGCCTTGCGCCGCGGCCCATGAGCAAGCCGCGCAAGCCGAGAAGAAGAAGGCGAGGCTGGCGGCG
>Ga0209062_1003997_pt1 | contig 16150 bp, 8 predicted proteins | sample Coa_R2_2_FD_187158 | JGI IMG/M metagenome (GOLD analysis project Ga0209062, IMG submission 187158) | Surface soil microbial communities from Centralia Pennsylvania, which are recovering from an underground coalmine fire - Coalmine... | ecosystem: Environmental > Terrestrial > Soil > Unclassified ... | reverse complement strand
TATCCATATAGACGAGCGACCCACCCGTTTGGATTAGCAATTTTCCACAGAAATTAAATAAAGAAAAGTTAAGACGAAATCGTCCGGGCACGGGCGGTGGCGCGGGCCGATGGCCGGCGCGCAGGCGTTAAGCCTGCACCATGCCCGGACGGAGGCGGTCCGTTACTGCTGGATCTCGATCGTTTCCGCGTGGATGTGCTCGCCCTTCAACTCGCCCGTGATCTTGGCGTTGACGGGCTCCGCCTTGGTCGCGTCCGGATTGTTGGCGCGATCGGCGCGGCTCTTCATCGCCTGGAGAGCCCTCTGATTACTGGCCTCGTCGAGCTTGTAGATCTTGTCCCCGGAGGTGAGCAGGAAGGCAGTGCTTTCGACTTTCGCGCCGCATGCAGCGGCATCCTTGTTCTTCTCGTAGCAGGTGGCATCTACTAGCGTTCCGGTCCAGGTCTCCGCGAGACCCAGAGCGGCGAAGGCTCCCAACATGGCGCATACGGTCATTGCTTTTCGCATATTCTTGTCTTGGTCCTTTCGGATTGGATATGTCGAAATGGCGCTGGTAACAGGCCCCGGAGAAAGCACACAGGGTGCCACTTGTCTGTTTTGAGCGCTTTGCGGCAGGAGGTACAAAGCCTGGCGGCGGCGGGCCCGAATGGTGATGAAAAAAGGTGCTGCCGCGTGCGGTAAATTCTTCGGTTTGTCCGGCAAATCACCGCGCCGAATCACGTTAAGCTAACGTTTCTATGCAGACGATTGTCACTTTCGGTGAGATCATGCTACGGCTCGCGCCGCCCGGCCTGGAACGATTCCTGCAGACGCCGCAATTCGTCGCGACATTCGGCGGCGGCGAGGCCAATGTGGCGGTGGCGCTCGCGCAGTTCGGCATGCCGGCGGCGTTCGTCACGGTGCTGCCGGCGGCGAATCCGATTGCCGATGCCTGCGTCGCCGAGTTGCGCCGCTTCGGCGTGGACACCTCGCGCATCGCGCGGGGCAAAGGACGGCTCGGCATCTACTACCTGGAAGCCGGCGCCAACCAGCGCCCATCCAAGGTGGTCTACGATCGCGAAGGCAGCGCCATCGCACTCGCGAAGCCGGGCGCGATCGCCTGGGGCGACGCGCTCGCGGGCGCCGGCTGGTTCCACATCACCGGCATCACGCCGGCGATCAGCGCATCCGCCGCGGATCTCGCGCTCGAAGCCGTGCGGTGCGCCAAGGAGCAGGGGCTGACCGTCTCCTGCGACCTCAATTACCGCAAGAACCTGTGGAAGTGGGGCAAGCCCGCGGCCGACGTCATGCGAGAGCTGGTACGGTCGGTCGATATCGCGATCGCCAATGAGGAGGACGTGCAGATGTCGCTCGGCATCCAGGCGGAGGTCGATGTGGAAGCCGGCGCGCTCGACCGCGCGCAATACGAGAAGCTGACGGCCCGCGTGCTCGCGGACTTCCCGCAGCTCCGCGCGATTGCCATCACCCTGCGGGAATCGCACAGCGCGTCGCACAACGGCTGGGCGGCATGCCTGAACGACCGGCAGCAATTCCTCACCAGCCGCCGCTACGAGATCACCCATATTGTGGACCGCGTCGGCGGCGGCGACAGCTTCGCCGCGGGTTTGATTTACGGCCTCCTGAATCTGAAGACGCACCAGGAGGCGCTGGAGTTCGCGGTGGCGGCGAGCTGTCTGAAGCACTCGGTGCCGGGCGATTTCAACCGGGTCACGGTGGAGGAAGTGAACGCGCTGCTGAAGGGCGGGGGATCGGGGCGCGTGCAGAGGTAGGCTGGGCGGAGCCATCCGCGAATGAAACCCGCGCTCCGGAGCGCGCCGGAGGCGACGCCTTCGCCGAGGGCCGGCGTTCGCGCGTTACGGCGAGCTGCCTGAGGGAGTAGCGGCGGAGGAAATGAACGCGCTGTTGAAGGGCGGGGGATCGGGCGCGTGCAGCGGCAGGCCTGGGCGGCGGCATCCGCGCGTAAAACCCGCGCCCCCCACGAAGCCCGGAGCGCGCCGGCAGCGAAGGCGACGGCCTTCGTGCTGGGTTTGATTAGCCGCTCCACGGCGCAGGAAGCCAAAGCGCTCTGAAGGGCGGGGGATCGGGCCGCGTGCAGCGCTAGCGGAAAAAAAAACCGGGCTCCCGAAGGAGCCCGGCAGGAGATGGATCGCTGGTTAGCTGAGGTTAGAAGTGCAGCCTCAGGCCGAACTCCATTTGGCGCGGCGTATTCGACTGGTTCGTGATGACACCGAAGGTCGCCGGGCTGTCCAGGTTCAGCGTGGGATTGGACGGCTGGAAGTGGTTCAGCACGTTCGTGATCTGAACGCTGAAGGTGGCGCCGTAGCGCTCCTTGAAGCTGAAGTCTTTCGTAATCTGGGCATCCACGTTCCACGTCGGGAAGCCGCGGAGATTGCCGTTGCCGCCGCCGCTGGTATCGTAGCCGAGGATCAGGCGGCGGAACTCGCCGTAGATGGCATTGGGATCGGCGAACATGTTGATCCCGGAGCCGCCCTTGGACGCGTTGCCGTTGACGCCGGCGCCGCTCGCGACGGTTACGTTGTAGTTGGCCGAATTGCCGCCCGTGAACGGAACCACCAGCGGAGCGTTTTCATGCCCGTTGGTGTTGCCCGAGCTGCAATTGATTTCGCCAAACGATTGGCAGTTCGTGTTGGCGCCGCCGCTGATGCTGACGGCGAGCGGTACGCCGCTCTGCGCCGTGAACAGCGGCGAGATATTCCATCCACCCAGCACGTGGTGCAGCAGTCCGTTGCCCTTGAAAACTGTGCTGGTGCTCCAGTACATCGTCAGATTGTAGACGAAGCGGATATCGAACGGCTGAGGACCGTACATGGAGTGCAGGTCCCACGGGTTCAGCGCCGTGTAGGAACTGGTGGACTGCGTGTAAGCGCCGGTGCCGAGCGAACGGTTCCAGGTGAAGTTGGAAACCGCCGTCAGCCCGTGCCAGTCGCGGAACTTGAACGAGAAGAACGCGCCGTTATAGTTCGACCAGCCGGTGCTGTTGATCAGCTCGAACGAGGAGATCTGTGCCTGGCCGCCGTTCAGCGCCGCGCTCGGCATGGTGCGGCCGAGCGTCCAGTTCGAAAGCTTGCTCATGGCCGACCACATATCGTAGACGCGCGTGGTCGTGATGTTGGACTTCTGCTGCGTCGCAATCATCGCGGTGCAGCTTGCGAAGCCCGGGCAGTTGCCGCCGAAGGCCGCTTCGAAGAACGGCTGGGCCGGGATGTTGGCCGGGTTCGCGCCTGCCCATAGCTGCCAGTAGGTCGCCGCGAAAGCCTGGGCGAAGCTCTGGCCGTTGAGGGTGGTCATGAACGGCACCGCATCGATATTGGTTTCCTGGAACTCGTTGCGCAGGATGCGGCCGATGTAGCCGATTTCCATGCTCAGGTGGCTCGAAAGCTCGCGCTGAACGGTCAGGTCGAACTGGTCGGAGCGGTTGGGCCTCAGGTTTGGATCGAGACCCGAGCCGTCGCCGGCCGCCGCGTTCGTGCCGCCCGGATAGTACGGCTGGATCAGGTTCTGCGAGAGCGCCGGCAGGGGAGCGGCCATGCCGTCCGTGCCGATGCGGAAGGCCGTATTGGGATCGGCGCCGCCCGGCCCAAGGCACGAGTTGCCATTGACCGGGGTGCGCACCGCGCCGATGCACGAAACGGCCTGGCCGAGGCCGGTGCCGAGCAGGGGCACCAGCACCAGGTTGACGCCGTTCAGGCGGCCGTAGATACGGCTGTAGCCGCCGCGGATGACGGTCTTGTTGTGGCCGATCAGCTTACCAAGCAGGCCGCTATCGGCGCTCGGATTCCACGCCACCGCGGCGCGCGGGCTGAAACCGCCGTAGAACGGATTGAACGGGTACTTGTTGCCGGTGCCGACATTGCGCACCGTCTCGAAGCCGACGACCGGATTGTAAGTTGGGCTCGAGGTCTGGCCGGCGAGCGCCGCCCGTTGCCGGGCCTGCAGGTAACTATCGATGCTGATCGGATTGCCCGACTGGTCGACGAGCTGCACCTGCTTGCCGTTGATTTCATACGGCGGCATTTCGATCTGGTAGCTCATGCCGTAGGTCAGGGTGAAGGTCGGCTTCATGTGCCAGGTGTCGCTGTAGTACGCGCTGTAATACGGGATAATGCTCTGGTCGTACATGAAGGAGCCGGCCGGCTGCAGCGCCAGGTTCTGGCCGGCGCGCGTGAAGAGGTTCTGCGGCTGCGAGACGATGCCGAGCACATCATCGTACAAGGTGTTGTAGGTGGTGATCTGGTTGGAAGCGACGCCCGCGGGGATGAACTGCGTGGGCAGCGTGATGCCGGAACCGGAGTTGATCTGGTAAACCGGCGAATTCATGATGCCGACGCCGTTATCGTTGCGCAGGTGATAGTCGTAATCGCGCTGGTAGTAGCCGCCGAACTGGAACAGGTGGTTGCCCTTGAGCGCGGTCAGGTCGTCCTTGATCGACTTATCCTGGCCGTCCCAGAAGCGCTGGCGCGCGTCCTGCGCGTCGACATTATACGGGATCAGCGCGTTGGAGTTGTCCGAGTTGATTTCGAGCGCGCCACCCAGGCCGGGGAGCTGCGGCGGCGCGGCCGACGTGCTCCACTGCCAGAAGTTGCGCAGGTAGTTGAAGCGGAAGTCGTTGGTGATGCTTGGGGTGAGGTTCGACGTCAAACCGGCGATCCAGTAGGAGGGCTGCTGCGGGCGGATCGCCTTGGCCGAATACTGGCCGAGGGTATCGCCGGGCAGCACGCCGCCGAAATCCGTCTGGACGCTCGAAAGCTGCGTCAGCTTGTAATCGCGGTAGCTGACGAAGAAGCGGTTCTTCTCGCCAAAATCGTGATCGATGCGGCCCACGTAAATGTTGGAGCTGAGGGGCAGCGGCACGGTGCCGAGGTACCCCTGCGTGTTGTACAGATCGCCGGCCTGCGGATCGTTGGGCAACGGCATCTGCTTGTTCCAGATCTGGGAGACGATCGGGTTCAGGCCGAGCCCGCGCGGGTCGCAGCCTCCCGACGGGCAGGCCGCCGGGTTGTAGGTCACGCCGTTGTAGGTGACGGGCGTGGAGTTGAGATTGTACGCCACGTACTGCCCCGCCGAGTTCTGCACCTGGATGACGCCCAGGCGCATCAGAGGCGTCGGCGTCAGGCGCTCGATGGTCGCCACCTGCGGGTAGCGGCGGCCTTCATAGTTGAAGAAGAAGTAGGTCTTGCCGCCGAGAACGCGCTTGGGGATGAGCTGGCCGCCGAGCGCCCCGCCGAAGCGGTTCTGGTGGCTGATGGGCACGGGCGTCGCCTGTCCATTGACCAGGGTGTGGTTGTTCTTCCACTGGTTGGCCGCGCCCACGTTGGTCGAGAAGTAATACTCGTAGAGAGCCCCGTGCCACTGGTTGGTGCCGCGCTTGGTCACCATGGCGACCTGGCCGCCGGCCGCGCCGTTGAAATCGGCCGTCTGGTTATTGGTGCCGACGCGGAATTCCTCGATCGACTCGATGGGCGTGGGCATTACGCCCGAGGGCGTGCCGCCGGTGCCGCCGGCGGTGCTGCCGCTCGAATTCGTGTAGACGGCGTTGTTGCCGTCCATATCGGACGAGTTGTTGCCGCCGTCCAACTGGTACATATTCTGATCGGCCACCGCGCCGGCCACCTGGCCGGTGGGCAGCACGCCCGGCTGCAGCGTGTAGAACGAATTGGCGTCGCGGCCGAGCGTCGGCAGCGACTGCAGTTGCAGGCCGGTGATCGTCTGGCCCACGGTGGCGTTCATGGTTTGCAGCTCGGAACCCGCCGAAGCCGAGACTTCGACCGTAGTGGCGGTGGCGCCGATGTTCAGCGTGGCGTTGATCGTGAGCGTGACGCCGACCTGCACCTGCTGCCGGTTCACCTTGAACGTGGTGAAACCGTCCTTCGAGACCGTAATATCGTAGGTTCCCGGCGCGACGTTAATGAACACGTAGCGGCCGGCATCGTTGGTCGTGGCAGTCTGCACGCTGTTGGTCGATTCATCGAGCAGCTTGACCTCTGCGCCGGGAATGGCGGCGTTCGACTGATCGACGACCTGACCGACCACGGAGCCGGATGCGGTGACCTGGGACCAGGCTGGTTGCGTGGCCAGCGCCAGGACGAATCCCAGCGTGGCGGCCAGCCCGAAGAAGTGGCGAGAAACGCCTGACGGCAACAGCCGGAGGCAGCGATACATAGGTATCCCTCTCTTCGGTTGGAATTTCCAAATTTTGAATTGCTTCTGCCCCTAACTCAGCAAGCAGCGAAACACAATATTGGGTGGATTATCCAACCGGAAGGATGGTTTTGTCAAGAAAAAAAAGGGCCGGGCCCCCGGATGGGGAGCCCGGCAGGAGGTGGACTGGTGGACCTCAGAAATGGACCCGGATGCCGAACTCCATGTTACGTGGCGTGTTGGCCTGAGTGGTGATTTCTCCGAACGTGGTGGGGCTGGTCAGGCTCAGGCTCGGATTGCCCGGCTGGAAGTGATTCAGCACGTTGGTGATCGCGATGTACAGCGTCGCTCCCGTCTGTTCCCGGTGGATGCCGATATCCTTGATCAGGTTCACGTCGACGTTCCAGGTCGGCAGGCCGCGGAGGTTGTAATACCCGCCGCAGCTCGTATCGAAACCCAGTACGCATGGCCGGAATTCACCGTAAACCGCGGCCGGGTTGCTGAACATCTGGAGGTACGGTGTGGAGGTCTTCGTCCCGACACTTTGCGTTCCCTGCCAGATGTTGGTGCCGGTGCCGCCGGAGATGCCGTATTTGGCCGAGGTCGTGCCGGTGTAAGGGCCGAACCCCACGGCTTCTTCCGAGGTCGAGCCGACGGCGCTCGTACCCGGCACCGTTACCTCGCCGAATGCCTCGCAACCGGTGCAGTTCCCCTCGCTGTACCCGACTGAGGTGCCGCTGCCGCTCTGCGCCGTGAAGATCGGCGAGATCGTCCAGCCGCCCAGCACGTGCCCGAGGACTCCGTGCTGTCCGCGGAAGACCGGCGGCTGGTAGTACATCGAGAAGTTGTAGAGGAACTTGATATCGAAGTTTTGCGGACCGTAGCTGTCGTGCAGGTTGAACAGATCGAGCGGCGTCGACGAGCTGTTGTACTGCGCGAGCTGCGACGTGCCCAGGCTGCGGCCCCAGGTGAAGTTGCTGATGGTCGTCATGCCATGCCAATCGTTGGTCCGGAAGGTGACGAACGCGCCGTTGTAATTGCCCCAGCCGAGGCTGGTGTTCATGCCGATCGAAGTGCTCTGCGCGCCGATGGCCGTGCCCGGCTGCGAGAACACCGTGCGGCCGAGCGTCCAGCCCGGGGTTTTGGACATGGCGTTCCACAGATCCGCCACGGCGGTTTCGCGGATCAGGTTGGTGTTCTTGGACGCCAGCGCCGCGGTGCAGTTGGAGAAGCCCTGGCAATAGGAGCTCCCCGCGCCGCCCAGCACGGCCTCGATGAAGGGCTGGGCGTTGACCGCCGCGGGAGCGACGCCGTTGAACACCATCTGCTGGTACATCGCGCCGTAGGCCTGCGCGAAGGACTGGCCGCCGAGCGTGGTCATGTACGGCACCGAATCCAGGTTGACCAGCATGTACTCATTGCGCAGAATCTTGCCGATGTAGCCGACCTCGATCGACATCTTGGAGCTGATCTCGCGCTGGATGGTCAGCGTGAAATTGTCCGTGCGGTCGGGGCGGAAGTGCGGGTCGAGCGCGTCGGGATCGACCGTTTCCGGATTGGTGTTCACGCCGGGGAAGTACGGCTGGCCGAGCGTGGGGGCGCCGACGCCGAGCGGAGCCTTCATGCCGTCGGTGCCGATGCGAAAGGCGTTCGTGGGATCGGCCGCGCCGCTGCCGGCGCAGGTTCCGCTGCTGATCGGGTTGGTGCAGGTGACGCCCTGCAGGAGGCCCGGCCCGAGCAGCGGCACCAGCACCAGATCGACGCCGTTCAGCCGGCCGTAAATGCGGCCGTAGCCGCCGCGGATGACCGTCTTGCCGTTGCCCAGCAGCTTGCCTAGGAGGCCATCGCTATAGTGCGGGTTCCAGGCCAGCGAGGCGCGCGGGCTGAATTCGCCGTAGAACGGATTGTAGGGGTATTTCAGGCCGGAGCCGACGTTGCGGACCAGCGTGAAGCCGATCTGCGGAGCGTATACCTGCCCGGCGAGCGCGGCGCGTTCGCGTTCGGCAATCCAGTCGGTTGTGACGATGGGCTGGTTATTGGCGCCCACCAGCTCCACCTGGCTGCCGTTGAGCTCGTAGGGGGGTAATTCGAGGTTCCAGCCGATGCCATACGTGAACGTCAGGGAGGGCTTGGCGTGCCACGTGTCATAGAAGTACGTGGCGTAGGTTGGGATGATGCTCTTGTCGGTCGCCTGCGTCCCCAGCGGCTGCAAGTTAAGCTGCGGGCCGGAGCGGGTGTACATCACCTGCGTCGAACTGATGAGCCCGAGGACATAAGAGTAATCGGCCTCGTAGGTCGAATACTGGGAGGACGGAACCGTAGCCGGAATATACGGGTTCCCGATTCCGGGCGCGCCGCCCGACGATGCCCAGTTGAGGCCCGAAGCCGTCGAGAGATAGCTGATCTGGTTGTTCACGCCGGCGCCGTTGTCGCTGCGCGAGTGGTAGTCGAAATTGCGCTGGTAGGAGCCGCCGAAGCCGAGGACGTGATTGCCCTTGAGGTGGATCAGGTCGTCCTTGATGAGCTTGTCCTGGCCGTCCCAGAAGCGCTGCCGCACGCTCTGCGAATTCACGTTATAGGGGATCAGCGCGGAGGAGCTCTCGCCGCCAATTTCGAGCGCTCCGCCCAAGCCGGGAAGCTGCGGCGGGCCGTTCTGGCTTCCCCATTGCCAGAACTGGCGGAAATAGTCGAAGACGAAGGTATTGGTCGTGGAAGCGTTGATCGTCGTCGTCATGCCGGTCGCCCACAGCGACGGCTGCTGCGGCCGCGGCGCGACGGCATTGGGCGTGCCGAACGGTGCGCCGAAGAAGCCGCCGACGTCCACCTGGTTGCTTGTGAGGTTGACGAGCTTATAGTCGCGGTAGGTCGCATACCAGTGCCACTTCTCGTTGAAGTCGTGATCGATGCGCGCCACGTAATTGTTCGAGGTCTGCGGGGTGCGCAGTGTGCCGAGATAACCCTGCGTGTTGTAATTGTCGCCGCCCAGGGGATTGTTGGGCAGCGGCATGTACTTGCTCCAGATCTGATTGACGATCGGGTTCAGCCCGATGCCGCGCGGATCGCACGAGCCCGCCGGGCAGACGGCCGGGTTGTAGGTTACGCCGTTCACCGTTACGGGATTCGGATTCAGGTTATACGGCGTGTAAACGCCTTGGGCATTCGGCACCTGGATCACGCCGGCGCGCAGGAGCGGCGAGGGCACCGTTTTCTGGTAGAGATTCTGGTTGGGGAACCGCATGCCTTCGTAGTTGAAGAAGAAATACCAACGCTTCCCGAGGAAGTCCCTCGGAGTGAGCGGGCCGCCCAGCGCCGCGCCGAAGCGGTTGCGGTGGTTCGAAATGATCGGCGTGTAAGGCAGCGAGAGGCTGCCGAAGGTGAACGGCGTGTGGTTGTTGGTCCAGCTATTCGCCGCGCCTACCTTCGTATCGAAGTAATACCAGTAGCCTGCGCCGTGGAATTGGTTGGAGCCGCGCTTGGTCACCATCTGCACCTGCGCGCCGGAGGAGTTGTTGAAGTCGGACGTCTGGTTGCTGACCGCGACCTTGAACTCTTCGATCGATTCCAAGGGCGTGGGGATCGGGCTCGAAGGAATGCTGCCGCCCTGGCTGCCGCCGAGACCGGAGTAGTTCACCTGATAGCCGGTGGTATTGCCGGCCATGTCATCGGTCACGTTGGCGCCGTCGAGCGTGTAGGTGTTGGCGTCCTGGTAGGAGCCGGCGGTGAAGCCGCTCGGTGTGGTGGCGGGCTGGAGCACGGCAAGCGACGTGACGTCGCGGCCGAGGTTGGGCAGCAGCATCATCGTGGTGTTCGTCAGCGCGTTGCCGACCGTCGCGTTCATCGTCTGCAACTCGGCGCCGGCCGTAGCTGAGACTTCGACCGTCGTGGCAGTCGCGCCGACCTTCAGGGTCGCGTTGATGGTCAGCACCTGGCCGATCTGCACGTCCTGTTTCGCCACCTGGAAATTGGCGAAGCCGTTCTTGCTGAACGTGATGTTGTACTGGCCCGGAGGAACCGAACTGAACGTGTACCGTCCGGTTTCGTTGCTGGTCGTGGTCTGCGCGCTCGAAGTGCTGAGGTCGACAAGCTTGATCTCCGCCCCGGGGACGGCCGCCCCGGATTCATCGGTCACCTGGCCGGAAACCGTGCCTACGGAAGATGTCTGTGCCCACATCAGGTTGCCGCCGAAAACCGCCAGTACGATGCCGGCCGCGGTCAACCGAAACAGTCTGCGAAACTCACCCGAGTTGAGCGTTGCGCTCATGTATCCCCCTCCTTGTAGTTACGTAGGGCCGAGACTGCTAATGAATATTGGGGGGATTCTATTGCGGGCCGATACCGGTGTCAAGCCTGAAGCGATCGAATTTTTCAATGGCAACGATTCGCGCGCGACAGGCTGCTCGCAGGTAATAGGACTGCGCTCCGCGGCATTACAAGCTTTTACAGACCCTAACCTCCCGATTGCGTCCAAAACATTGGAGGGAGAAGATGTTGAAAAGAATCGCGATTGCGACGCTGGCTCTGTCCGGCATTCTGGCGTTTGCCACGCCGAAAAAGGCGGAGGCGCACACGAGCTTCGGCGTGTATGTCGGCGCGCCCGCGCCGGTTTACGTCAATCCGTACTATGCGTACGGATACCCGTACCCGTATAGTTATCCCGCGTACGGTCCGACGTACAGTCTGGGCTTCGGGTGGGGCGGCGGCTGGGGCGGACACCATGAGTTCCACGGCGGCCACGGCTTCCACGGCCGTCGGTAATCCGCTGAACTGACGCGGGATGGCTCCGTTTACGACCTTTTACAGGCCCGTGCGGAGCCTCCTGCATCGAAAATAAGCGGAGGTGGAGGATGCTGAAAAAAATCGGACTGGCCACATTGTTTCTGGCCGGAGCGATCGGCTTCGCGACACCCAAACCGGCTCAGGCGAGGCCTCACGTCTACGTGGGCGTCACCCCGTACGTCGAGCCCTACTATTATGGGTTTGGCTACCCCGATCCGTATCTCTACGGGCCTTATTACACGCCGTACTACAGCCCGTACGTGTATGGTTGGGGATGGGGCGGCGGCCATCACTGGCATGAGCATGAATGGCACGGCCATCGCCGCTAAAAACTGAAGCGGCTCGCCTGGCAGCGGGAGCCTGTGCTCCCGCTGCCGGCCGGCGTTATTTGGGCGCGGGCGTTTCCGTAGTGGTGGGCTGTAACGGTTCGAGTTTCTGGGCGGCAAGCATGCGGTTGATGGGCGGCAGCCCGGCTGCGAGCGCGCCATCGAGCTTACCCTTCTCGGCATCGAGCTTCTCCGAAAGCAGCTTGAAGACATCGTAGGAGGCCGCGGTCGGACGTCCATCGCCGCGCTCGATACTCGCTTCGAGCGCCGCCAATTTATTGTTCAGTTTGATGGGGAAATTCAGCGGGTCCTGGCCGCTGCGGTTGCGGACCTGATAGACCGCTTCCTCGACATCGGTTAGCTTGGCGCGGAGAGCGTCCATGGCGGTCTTCAGTGAGGCGTCCTGGCTCTTGTTGAGGCGGTCGTCCATCTGCTTCTTCAGCTCCCGGACCAGAATCACCATTTCATCGGCCTCGGTGAATTTCGCCTGAACCTGCATGGCTAGCGAAAACTGCTCCTGCAGATCCGCGAGCGTGACGTTATCGAGGCGGGGGTCCTTTTCGAGCTGCAGTTTGTCTGTGAGCGTTTTGCCGTTCGCGGTGAGACGTACCTGGTAGACGCCCGGCACGGCGAGCGGGCCCTGCGTGCTGCCGCCCCACAGGATCATGCCCTGGAAGCCCTTGGCGCCCGCGTACCGCTGGTCCCACTGGAAGTGATTGATGCCGGCTTTGTGCGGCACTGGCGGGTTGAAGTTGCCGCGGCCGCCGCCTTCCTCATCGCCGCCGCCCGCATCGCCCTCGGCCGCAGCGCCGCCCCGGCCTCCGCGGCCGCCCCGTGCGCGATCCTGCGCGGCGCTGCCGGTGAAGCTGCGCACCACCTGGCCTTTAGCGTCGAGGATTTCGATCTTCACCTCATCGGCCGGCTTGCCGAGGAAATACTCGATGCGCGCGGGTCCGATATTGCGCTGCGCCGGCGCCGCGTGGAACAGGTGCGCATCCTCGGTCACGACCGCGGGCGACAACTGGCGGAGCGCCGAGATGTCGTCCAGGATGTAGAACGAGCGGCCGTGGGTGGCGATCACGACGTCGTTGCCTTCGATCACCAGATCCGAGACCTGGGTATCGGGCAGGTTGAGCGAAATCGGCTGCCACTCGGCGCCGTCGTCGAAGGAAACGTAAATGCCGTGCTCGGTGCCGGCGAACAGCAACCCCGGCCGCACGGGATCTTCGCGCACGGCGTGCACGTAGTCGTCATCGGGAATGCCGTTGACGATCCTGGTCCACGTCTTGCCGTAGTCGGAGGTCTTGAAGAGATACGTATGGCGGTCGTCGCTCTGGTAGTTCTTGGCGGCGAGGTAGGCCTTGCCAGCCTCGTGCGGTGAGGCATCGATCAGGCTGATCCGCGCAAAGTGCGGCAGGCCTTTGGGCGTGATCTCGGTCCAGTGCGCGCCGCCGTCGCGCGTGATGTAGGCGACGCCGTCGTCGGAGCCCGTCCAGATGGTCTGCGCCTCCTTGCGCGAGGGCGCGATGGTGAAGATCGTGCCGTAGATTTCCGGGCCGTTCTGGTCATGCGTGATGGGGCCGCCGGAGTCGCGCAGCGTCAGGGGATCGTTGCGCGTGAGGTCCGGGCTAATCTTCTGCCAGCTATGGCCGTCGTCGGTGGTCTTCCAGAGGTGCTGGGAGGACGTGTAGAGGACGTCCGGCTGGGTCGGGGAGAAGACGATCGGGAAGGTCCACTGCCAGCGCTCCGGCAGCGAGCCCGCGGATTCGCCGGAGAAAAAGAGCGGATACACCTGAATATCGCGTGTGTAGTTGGTGCGCCGGTCGAACTTGGTGAGCAGCGCGCCCTGGCTGCCGGCGTAGAACAGATTGGGGTTGGTGGGATGCGGCGCGATATAGCCGCTCTCGCCGCCGCCCACCGCGTACATCACGGCCTGGCCGCGCCCGCCGCCACCGAAGCCGCGGCCGCCCGCGGCGCTCGAGACGCAGACCGTCGAGCTATCCTGCTGCGCGCCGCAGACGTGATACGGCGTCTCGTGCGTCACGGCGACGTGGTAAAGCTGAGCCGTCGGGTAGGCCTCGCTGGTCCAGGACTGGCCGCCGTTGATCGAGACCGTGCCGCCGCCATCGTTGCTTTCGATCATGCGCTCGGGGTGGTTCGGGTCGATCCACAGGTCGTGGTTGTCGCCGTGCGGCGGGCGGATCTGGCGGTATGTTTTCCCGCCATCCGTAGATTTATGGAAGCCCACGTTCAAAACGTAGACGGTGTCCTTCGCCTGGGGATCGGCGTAGATGCGTGAGTAGTAGAAAGCCCGCTGGCGGAGCGCGCGATCCTCGCTGACCTTGCGCCACGTGGCGCCGGCATCGTCGGAGGCGAACACGCCGCCGTTTTCGTTTTCCACGATGGCGTAGACGCGGTTGGAGTCCGCGCCGGAGATGGCAACGCCGATCTTGCCGATGATTCCCTCGGGCAGCCCCGGATTGCGCGTGATTTCGGTCCAGTGATCGCCGCCGTCGGTGGTCTTGTAGAGCCCGCTGTCCGGCCCGCCGCTGGTCAGACTCCAGGAGGTGCGGTTGGCGTCCCAGATCGCGGCGAAGAGCACATCCGGGTTGTGGGGGTCCATCACGAGGTCGACGGCTCCGGCGTGGTCACTCTTGAAGAGCACCTTCTGCCACGTCTTGCCGCCGTCCCGCGAACGGTAGACCCCGCGTTCGGTGTTGCGGCCGTAGGGATGCCCGAAGGCGGCGGCGTAGACAATATCGGGATTTCGCGGGTGGACGCGGATGCGCGCGATCGCCTGCGTGTCGGTGAGGCCCATGTGGGTCCACGTTTTGCCAGCATCGGTGGATTTGTATATTCCATCACCTTGCATGATGTTGCCGCGGAGCTCAGTCTCTCCCATGCCGATGTAAACGATGTCCGGATTCGATTCCGCGACGGCCACCGCGCCCACCGACGAGCTGTGCAACTGGCCGTCGGTCACGGGGTGCCAAGTGAGCCCGCCATCGGTGGTCTTCCACAGACCGCCGCCCACGGCGCCGAAATAATATTCGTACGGCCGGCTGGCTGAACCCGCGCAAGCGATGGAGCGTCCGCCGCGCAGCGGACCGATGCTCCTCCATTCGAGCGAGCCGAAAATCGCGGGGTCGTACTTCGCCGCCGCGCAGATTATGGCCGATCCCAGGACCAGAAACGAAAGGGAGATTTTGCGCATAGGCGTGATTATAGCGCCGGATCGCCGCTGGTACTTGCTTTCGGAAACGGTACCTTGTAGGCCATTCGGAAGTATAAGACCTATAACTATTTCAGTACCAAATTTCCGGTGTTAAAACGATTCAAGTGCTGATATTATTGATTTCGCCGCGCCCCCTGGAACCCGAAACAATGCATCACAATTGTCCGGAATGTAGCCGTCTATGGAATGAATACGCTCTCGCGACCCGGCACTATCTGAAGGTCGAGGGCAAACTGCGGATCGCCGACACCTCGCGCGATGAAGACGCGCTGGTGCGGCTTCGTCCCATGCTCGAGCAGGCGGCGGCGGATCGCTCGGAATTACGGCGCCTCATCGAGCAGCACCAGGCGCAACCGCGGGTGGATGCAGCGGCGATGTAGGCCGCGGCGGTCCGCTCCGTGGCCAGACCGCGCGCGACTGCTTTGTTAAATTTGTTAAGACTTTAATTCCCGCTCCACCATATCCGCGAACCAGTCCACCTCACTTAACGTCGTGTAGATGTTGGGCGTAACGCGCAGGCCCGTGTACTCTTCGTGCGGCACGTAGGCGGTCAGGATGCGGTACTTGTTCCACAACGCGTCGTGAATCTTCGCCGCGTCGGCGCCCTGGAAGGCGAGGAAGCCAATGCCGCAGGATTGCGCGCGGTCGGCGCTGTGGAGAATGCGGCACTTGGGGTGCTGCGCCAGGCGCAACGCCCAGCGGTCGCGGAGATAGCGCAGGCGCTCCGCCTTGCGGTCGATGCCGATGTTCTGGTTGAAGATCAGGGCCTCGCTGATGGCATTGTGATTGGCCGCCGGGTGCGTGCCGATCTCCTCGAACTTGCGGATATCGCCGTCCTGGCGCTTCTCGGCGGCCATCAAGGGCCAGGTCGAGGCGATGCGCGATTTCCGCACGTAGAGAAAGCCGGTGCCCACGGGCGCGTAGGTCCACTTATGAAGGCTGGTGCCGTAATAATCGCATTCGAGGTCCGAAATGCGGAAAGGAAAATGGCCGAAGGCGTGCGCGCCATCCACGATCACCGGGATGTTGCGCTCGTGCGCCATGCGGCAGATGCGCTGGATGGGGAAGATCTGGCCGGTGCGATTGGTGATGTGGCAGACCAGGATGAGCCTGGTCCGCGGTGTGACTGCCTGCTCGAAGCGGCGGTACAGGTCGTCCATCGAGGGCGGCGGCACAGGGAAGGAAATCGCCTTGAGCACGATGCCTTCGCGCCGCTCGCGCTGGCGGAACGTGGTGAGCATGCGCGGGTAGTCCTGATTGGTGGTGAGGACTTCATCGCCGGGCTTGAGGTCGATGCCGTACTGCGCGTTTTCGAGCGATTCGCTGGCGTTTCGGGTGATCGCCATTTCTTCCGGATCGCAGCCGGCCGCGGCGGCCAGGCGGCGGCGCACATTTTCGATCTGCGGCTCGAGCTCGTTGATCATGGTGTGCCACGGACCCATGTCGCTGTATTCGAGATAGCGCCGCATGGCGTCCTGCACGGTGCGGGGGGAAGGGCAGACGTGGCCGTTATTGAAATTGAGGATATTGCGGTCGATGCTGAAGGCGCCGCGGATCTCCGCCCAGTAGTCCTCATCGCGCGCCGCTTCCTCCGGGCTCCGGCCGGCTACGGCGCTGGCGGCGGCGCGCACGCGCTCGATGGCGTTGTCCTGGA
>Ga0209062_1003991_pt1 | contig 16164 bp, 14 predicted proteins | sample Coa_R2_2_FD_187158 | JGI IMG/M metagenome (GOLD analysis project Ga0209062, IMG submission 187158) | Surface soil microbial communities from Centralia Pennsylvania, which are recovering from an underground coalmine fire - Coalmine... | ecosystem: Environmental > Terrestrial > Soil > Unclassified... | reverse complement strand
AACGTCGAAACACCGAGCGCGGCGGTAACGCCGATCAAGCCTCGTCGCATTACGGCTGCCTCCAAGACGAGCCCTATTCCTGCGGTCATCACCAAGATCGATCGCATGAAGACCCGGAAGGGCGATTCGATGTTCTTGAAGGTGGACGTGGGCGGCGAGACGGTGCGCGTGTTCGGCCGTCCGGAAGAGCTGGCGGAGCGGTTGGAAGCGAGCGGTTACGACATTCCGGAGAGCGAGATCGAAGCCGGAATGGAACTCCATCTCCCCTGCCTGGTGAAGCTCGGTCAGGGCAACAACGGGTACAAGATCGTCGAAGAGTTCTTGCCCGAAGCTGCCGCCTGATCGGCTGCAATACCCACCTGTTCCGAGTCAGAGAGACACAAACTCTCTGACTCGGATTCTTTCCTCCCTCCTCAGTTCAACCCCAAAACAAATCCACAAAAAGGCAATTCGCCTCGCGCGATAGCGGGGCGATTTGTCGCTCGGAGTACCACATGAACCCACAAACGCTTTCACCACCGCAGTTAGTCGCAACCTGCTACGTGCGCCCCATGAGGGGAGGAGCGCAATCGCACATGCTCATCGCGAATGACGGCAACGCCTACGTAGTCAAGTTTGCGAACAATCCGCAATCGCCGCGCGTGCTTGTCAATGAGTGGCTTGCCTGCTCGATTGGACGCGCGCTCGGCCTCACCATTCCGGAGCCAGCGATTCTGTCCGTTCCGGAAGAGTTCGTCGAACGCGATCCTTCGCTGGTCATACGGCTCGCCAACTCCACCGTGAAATGCTCGCCGGGTCCGGCTTTTGGCTCGCGCATCATTTCCGGCCTTGGAGCTGTCGACTACCTCCCCGAGTCAGCTCTTCACAAGGTCGAAAACCTGGATGAATTCGCCGGCGTCTTCGCCCTCGATAAGTGGCTGTGCAACAGTGACGGACGGCAAGCCGTATTTTGCCGAAAGCGGACCTTCCGCGCTCATTTCATCGACTTCGGCTATTGCTTCAACGCCGATGAATGGAGCTTCCCAGACAGCACGCTCCGCGGACTGTACGCGCACAGGCTCGTGTACAGCGGCATCTGTGGATGGCACTCGTTTGAGCCGTGGCTGAGCCGGATCGAATCGTTTCCGTTCAGTACATTGCAAGCGATTGCCGCTGAGGTGCCGCGGGAATGGGCGGAATCGGATGCGCTCTTCCATTTGCTTGAGCGCATTGATTCCCGCCGCAGCCGCGTCCGGGAGTTGATCGCGGAACTCCACAAATCACCACACAACCCGTTCGGCTCGTGGAGGCAAGAACAGCCATGACGCCGAACTTCTGGAAATACCTCGTCACCACCTGCAGTGGCTCGGCTTTCTGCCTTGCGGCTGAATCAGATCGCGATTCAGTAGAGAAAGAGTTGGAAGCCGATCCGCAACTGCTGAAATACCAAGCCAAACCACAAATCGAACGTGCAGTCACGCACCCGCTCAGTGTCCGCGTTCTGCGACACTTCGCCCGTGTGCGAACCCACAAATTGGAGGTGAAGATGCACGACGCCGTCGTGACCATCAACAACACGAGTTGGCCGGCATACCGCAAACGGAACGGAACGCTGGTTGACCTGCGAATGCTCGATCCCGACGACCGCAGCCCGAAGCCACGACTGGTCTTTCGGGCCGAGAAGTTGCGCGACCTGGGCGTCCCGGCCGCGCTGATCGAGGCGGCAGCCAATTCGGAGCCGCAGGGATTCGTCGTGTTCGAGGACCTGCTCGACCAACCCTGCCCGAAGAACAACGGCTCCGCAGACCAGCCCGCGAAACGGCGCTGACTCGCCGTATTTCCCTATTCCACAAACCCAAAACCACAAAGCCTTGGAGGTGCGTCATGCCAAACGACGCCTACACGCATTACGTTGTCTTGAACGAGACGATTCTCGGCGAAGCCCGAATCATCGAGAAATGCAATGAGTGGATCTCGCTTGCATTCGTGAAACTCGGAGTCGGCAGCTCAAAGCCGTTCAACGACTACGCCTTCGTTGAGAACCGCAGTCTGGTTCCGAAAGTCGTCAACTGACCCTCCCAAACTCCCACCCACAAAGAGCAAGCAGCCCACTTCTCCAGTCCTTCCACAACGCACGATGGGCGACGTGTACCCCCGTCTGCCCATCGTGCACTCCCAATAATTCTGGCAGGTTACAAATGGAAAAACTCAAAATAAACGTCGATTACACGACGTGGCTGCGTGAGGTACGTGCAGCGCTCGCTTCGATCAATATGCCCATGGACGAGTGGCAGAAGCCTTGGCGGTTCGACTTTGAACGAGAGTTCAAGGCGGGGACAGATACAGCCACTGCCGCAGACCTAGCAAATCGTTATTGGTGGCACGAGCAAAACAAGAGCATTGGCCAACATTGTCTGATAACACCCGATTGCTGGCTGCCGCGTAACCATCAGGGAGACTGCCAGCCCGTCCGGCCCTGAAGGGCAGCCGCCACAACCACAGTCTCAAACACAATCCACAACCACACGATGTGCCAATCGTGAAAATTGCCCTTCGCGCCTACCAAGAAATCAACATCCTCAAGGTCCTCAATTGAGGACCTTGAGTTTCTTGAGGAAGTCATGCTGCCAGAGCCAAGTTTTCCAGCCAGACCCGCGAATTTCATCGGACGCACACGCGAAATCCAGTCTTTCGAAACAGCACTACGGCAAGGGCTCATCACGACGCGAACTCCGTCGTTTGCCGTTCTCGGCAATTGGGGCATTGGCAAGAGCAGCCTTCTTTTCAGGCTCGCCGACTGCTGCTTTCAAGTCGCACCGCAAATACTACCCGTCCATCTTGCCGTTTCTCAGGACATCGGCGATTACCTCAGATTTGCAGAGTCCCTCTGTGACAAGCTCGCGGACGCGCTTGCAGCTTCTGATTCAGTGACGGCGCGACTCCGTACCGAAGCGCGTAACTGGAAGTTCAAGCAAGTTAAGGCAGGCCCGATCACAGTCGAGCGCGACGCACAACGTCGATTTCTGACGTCAGGCAGCGCGCTCCTGAGGCACACGCTGACAGAAGCATGGCATCGGTTCATTCGGCCCGCACGACTGGCAGGCGCAGTGTTCTTCCTGGACGATCTTCAGAACCTCTCCGTCGCATCGGGCGACACCGCCTTAACGATTCGCGATCAATTTCAAGCCTTGGCAGTCGAGGGGATGAACTTTAGCGTGTGTTTTTCCGCAAAGAGCCATTACTTCTCAGGAATTCACAGCTTCGCCGAACCTGCCGTGCGTTTCTACAGCAAGCTCGTGCTCGCGCCATTCACTCCTGCCGAAACACTGGAATACGCAAAGGCGGTATTTGGGGAGAACGGAGTCGTCAGCACTATTGCGGAGTGGCTGTACGAGAAGACAATCGGCCACCCCTATTTCCTCGCGTTCATCAGCCGCGAATTGCTCGCCCTCCCCGATCGCGCTCCATCTGATGTGTGGCACGAAATCGCGGCCCACTTGGAGCGAGAAAAATTCAACTCGGACTTGGCCCACCTTTCCGACAAAGATGTCGCTCTCCTTCGAGCACTTGCTCACGCGGACGAACACGAAGTCAGCCCGAATCCGTTCGTAAAACAATTCCAATACGAATACTTCAGGCGATTAACTGAGCGAGGACTCCTCATTCGCTCAGGTCGCGGGCGATACAAGCTCTATCACCCGCTCTTTCGACAATTCCTGCAGCAGCAGGAATGAGCAACACGGCGGAACGCCACCACAAAACCACAAGACCCACAGGGCGCGAGGCGGGCCGCAGGCCCGCCGCCAGCGGCAAACCCAGGGCGGAGTCCCTTCCCTTAACCCATTCACCGTTGATCCATTCTCCCTTCCTTCCATTTCGATCCAACTGAATACCAGGAACAGCAGGGGTCGCCGTGAAGAAATCCCACCGCCGCGTACTGATCTTGCAATCCGCAGACAATTCACGTGCTCTGTTAAGCGTTGCGGATGTTGCTGATCTGCTGGGCGTATCCGGCTCTTGGGTGAGGCGGCACATCAATGAGCTTCCCGCCGTTCGCGTTGGTCGAATAATCCGCTTCGATGCGGAGTTGCTTTCCGAGCAACTGCGCGCGAGAATCGAAAGCGGGAAATCGTTGAAACCGGAAAGGACCACTATGCTTTTTCGGTATCAACGAGGACACGTGTTTCAACGAGGAACACGAGCAAAGGTGTGGTACGGAATGTTCCGCGAAGATATCCGCAAGCCGGACGGCCAGATCGAGAGGCACCTGCGTAAGGTGCGCCTCGGCACTCTGGCTGAACTGCCTACGAAGAACGCGGCACGAAACTGCTTGTTGGAACACCTGCGAGTCTCATCGACGACAGCGGACATGAGCTTTCAGGAGTTAACCGAGCGCTGGGAAAAGGCGGAGGGCGCGACGATGAAGAATTCCACTCTCAGCCACTACCAGCACACGTTGCGTGCTTACGTTCTTGCGACGTTCGGCAAGCGGAAGATCGCGGCCATCAACCGCGAGGAGATCCAGAATTTCCTTACGGAGCAGGCCCGCAAGTACAGTGAAAGCTCACTCCGCAGCATGAGGGTGGTGTTGGCGCTCACGCTCGGATGGGCGACCGATTGCGGTTGGCTTCCGAAGAATCCCTGCACTCGCATTAAGCTGCCCAAGCGCACTGGCGGACGGAAGGTGGTCCGTACGGTGATGACGCCTAAGCAGGTGAAGGCGATTGCGGAGAAACTGGAAGAACCATACGCAACGCTGGTGCTGTTTCTTGCGGCGTCGGGTTTGCGGATCGGTGAGGCGGTTGCGCTCCGCTGGTCGGATTTCAACGGCAACGTGCTTCGCGTCGAGCGCCGGATTTTCGACGGCGAAGTCGACGCGGTGAAATCGAAGACCTCGGAACGCTCGCTGCCAGTCGATCCTGCGTTGCTGGAGCGGATGAAGAAGCTTGGGAGTGGTGAGTGGGTCTTCCGTTCACGAACTGGCACGCCCATCAATCCGGGGAATGCGCTTCGCCGCTATCTGCAGCCTGCCGCGAAGGAGTTGGGTATCTCGCTTGGCGGCTGGCACGATTTCCGTCACACACTCACAACCACGCTGCGGCGCAACGGCGTTCACCCCAAGGTGATCTCCGGCATTCTCGGTCACGCCAAGGTGAACCTCGCGATGGACGTATACGACCGTGCGACTGTGGACGACTTTCAGCGGCCAATTGCTGACGTAGTCAAACAGTTGCTACCAAGTTGTTACCAAAAAGAGGCCACCGCGTGAACGGCGTGTTGAAAATAAAAGGGTTGGTGAGCGCGGAAGGAATCGAACCTTCAACCTACTGATTAAGAGTCAGTTGCTCTGCCAATTGAGCTACGCGCCCAGTCTGATCAGCATCGCGGCAATGTAAAGCCGCCGTGCCTTCAGGAAGATGTTGGTTGGGAGCTTTTATGGGAAACGCGTTTAGCCCTGCACCGAATCTACCATTGAACACCGCTGGGTTGCCGGTGTTCATCATTTGTCGTGCCAACCGGCACAAGCAAACGCAGTTCAATTCTAATGTGTGAAATCCAATCGCGCAATGAAATCGACCAAAAGCTACAGCAGTTGACGACGGCGTCTGCTCAGTTGCGGAAACAGCTGCGAAAAAAACAGAAACGCTCCGAACGACATCGGAGCATGGGCAGATCAGTCCAATCGAAGGGATACGCTAGAAGACGAACGCGACTCCCCCCCGTACGCTTCGCGCCGACTGCACCAGGTAAACCGGCGATACGTTTCCGCGCTCCATCGGCAGATAACCCTGTGCCAGCAAGTTGCGGATATCCAGCAGCGCTTCCATTCTGCCGGAAAGGAATGTGCCCCACGGAATCGGCTGGCGAATGAAGATATTGAAATATGGATCTGCCTGTCCAGCGGAAACGTTGAACATGTCCACCGGCGTCAAGGCATTGCCGTTGATCCAGCGGTAAGTAACGATGCAATGCGTGCCTGTCGAGGGCAGATCGCCAGCCAACTTCACCGCCACCGCATGACGATAATCTTTTCTGCTCAGATCGCGAACCGACGCGATGTCCGTTGGCGTGCCCTGCAGGGCCAAGACACCGCCGTAGGCGTAGTCCACGGTCGCAGCCAAATCTTTTCGCAGCTTCCGCTGTACCACTAGGCGCACACCGGCGGTCTTAAGGTCGGCGCCCGTGTACGCAAATGTGCCGGAATACAGGTCGCTCAACACGTTGCCCCACTCGCCACCCAGATCACCGACGCCCGTTAGCGCGGTGTTTCGTATCTGATCGTCGAAAACTGCGACCTGCAGGTTGGTAGCGCCCATGCGGCGCGACAGGGAAATCTCCTGGTGGTGTCCCTTCTCCAGCACCGGATTCGAACCGAGAATTGACATACGCGGATTCGTTTCCGTCAGATCGGCCGGTGCTGAATCGAATCCTTTGCTTGGGCGCATATTCGGAACCGAGGTCGCATATTGATATTCAACCACCGTATCCGGAGAGAGGTGGACATCGACCCTGCCGAATGGTTTCACTTCATCAACAGCGCCGAGAAATTGCACGGTCTGGAACTCAGTTCCAAACTGCATCTCAACCACATCGGCAAGCGTGATGGTATCGGCTGCAGTGGCCGTCAGAGCATCCATCGTCTGATCGCGCAGCGATGGATCGGGCGAGAAGGAGAAGTGATGCGCGGTGACGGCAAATTCAGCGCGTGATCCGTCAGGCATCATGCGCGAATACGAAGTGCGCAACACTGTTGCTGCAGGTCCGGGGCCGTATCCCACATCGCCGTTCAGGCGCAGTGTTCCCGAACCAAACAAGCTCTTTTGTACGGCAAAGTTCGTGCTCATTTCGCCGGATGGACCAAAGTTATCGCCTTCCGATCCGGACAGGAATGCAACACTCGCCTTCGTGGGTTCCTGCAGGTTCGGGTTCGCAATGACCACCGGGGTGCCATTCTTGATGCGCAGAATCGGACGATTTGCGGCCGATCGTAAGGTCCATTTCCAGTCGTCATCGACGCTCGTGCTCTGCTTTGAGGGAATGAGCTTGATGGCATCGCCCAAGGTGCTGAGCGTCAGGTTCAAAAGCATGCTTGCACCGGCGCGCAGGGCGACGCCTTCGCGCAGGGTCGGGAGAAACGAAGGTGCACTGACTTTTACGTCGTAGAGGCCAGCTCCGAGATCCGGAACGGAGAAGTAACCGCGAGCGTCAGTATAGGACGTGAACTCCTGGAATCCGCGCCGCGCAAAGACGGCCACCAAGGCGCCCATCTGCGGAGTGCCGGCGGAATCTCTGACAAATCCGGAAATTGAAGCCGGAGTGGCAGCGCACAAGGGTAGGGCCACTGCTGCCAGCGCCAGAATCAATCCGAGCTTTCGGCCCATCGCTTCCACTCCCATCGAGAGTTGTACTCCCTGGGTCGAAATACGGCTAGGCGGCCGGAGCCGCCTTCCATGTCTCGGGTCACCTGGGAGTGCTTGCGGTTATTCCACCGCAAACATAGCGCTCGGAGAAATCACCTGCTTGGAAACCTGATCATCCACCTTGATCGTTATCCGGTATAAACCGGGTTCCAAGCTGCTGAGCGGTAAGCTCTTTTCCACCGTCAACTGCTCGCCAACATTGCCCATCTGGCTCGTGTTTTCTACCGCGTGAACCACGGGCTTATTGGTGGCAGCATTTACCACATCGTACTCGACTGTAGCTGACGGCTTCTTCGTCTGCTGATCAATCCCTAAGTTATACACCTGCATCCAGAAATTTGCTCGTTCTCCTCGCTTAAACGGGATCGGCTTGCCATCTGCCTGATCCACGCGCGGACGCACTTTCGTGGTGCCGATTACGAAGCTTCCCGCGCCCACACTCTTCGCCGGCACCTTTTCCATCTGGTCGGCAACTATCAGCGACGACGACGCCAGCTTGTCCTCGCTGTACTCCGGAACACGGATGCTCTTGCTCCATGTACCTTTGCGATCGCCATTTACGTCTTTTAGCACAACATCCAGACGATACATGCCAGGCTTCAACGGCAGCGCTTTCCAATAGAGGGAATGCCTTTCCATTTCCTTCGGAAGCAATTCCTCTGGAGTAGTTTCAGCCACGGTATCTTCGAATGTCTGTGCGATTTTCCCGGTTAGAGTGGTAACGCGACCGTAGATATTTACAACGCCCTTAGACACCCCCTCCTTCGTGGAGTATGTGATGTCTTTGTTATTCATCTGGATCGTTACCGGAACCAGCACAGTATCCGATGTCACCTTAATGTAATCGATTCGAACTTCGAACGGCATCAAGTTCATGCTGATCTTGTGAGTGACGATCTCATCCAGATCTTTAAACTTAATGGGTGGGGGCGAATTTAACTTTGCGTATTGGGACAAGCGATCGAATTCTTTGGCTTGCAGGTTCGTCGATTCCGGACCGACACCGAGCTGTTCCAGGCCTGATCCGTTAAAACGATCGACTTTGCTGGCCATGCCCATTTCTTCCCAAAGGGTCAGACCTGCGCCGGGAATATTTTTCAGCGCGTCCTTTTCGGATCGGTCGAGCGTCATGTGGTAATCGTTGCAACCGCACGTATCGACAAACTCGATGACTACTTCCTGACCAATGCCTTCGATGTACCGGTAGCGCCAGTCCTCGAATGGATAGGTCGTAGTTTCACCACCACCTTCTTCCATTGGGCGCTCGTAGGTTCCGCCGCTGGGGTGCGCATCAATTTCATCCGGCGGCCCGTACTGGATGTATATGCGCCCGCGATCGGTGCGCCATCCTGGAATGCCGGAAGCAAAGTGCTCGTTGGCGTAGGCGATACGCCGGTAGTGCTCTTCCTTGTACTCGTTCTCCACGGTATCGGGCGTAGGATCACGGCGAAGCCAGAACTGCTCGATAAACTGGTCACGTTCCTCGTCATTGGTCAGCTTCTTGAACGCTGCCCGCTCTTCGTCGGTAATGATCCAGCGAACGTCCTCGTCCAGCCACTTCTTGTATGTCTTGCTTAATTCGCCTTTGAGGGCCTTTTGATTTTCTTTCTTTTGCTTCGCGGTGAGCGGACGCTTGAGAGGATCTTCCTGCTGCGGAGCCTGAGTATCTTTACTGACTGTTGTCACCTTGGCTGACGAGCCCGATTGAGCCGCGGAATCATCCCCGCTTTGCGGTGTACTCGCCGCACTTTGGGCGAAACCGCTGATAGCAAAAATTAAGAAAGCAGCTGCGACACTCGAGAGACGAAGACCGGACATCACCGTAGCACTCCTGGAGGACACAACGAGCGTCCTAGATTGTACGTTTTTTCCTGTTCTCGAAGCAAGGCAACCGCCTACATTGAGGGGCAGTTGTCCGGCAGAAGGCGAATTCGAGAGTTGACGGGTTTGCTAACCCCAAGGCACGCAAAAGTTGTCGCTGCCACGTCAAAAAGAGCTCTCTCGGCAAGAGTTACGGAATTCCAGTCCGAAATGGAATTTGCAGTCCCGGCGGCCCACTGGAAGGTATAATTGCAAGCGTCTGGATTGTTGCAGTTAGGGTGTTAATCGAACTCCTGGCAACTCCGTCTTCTGGAAGCGAGCCCTTACCGGATTCGCCAACTTTCGCGAACTTTGTACCGCAATCCTTCGTAGTAACAGCTAGATCAAGCGGGATTTCGCGCCAGCAGATCGGTCACCCATCTGCACATCACGCACCCCGAGGTAAGTGTGAAAAAAGGCAAGAAGATCGCCATCATAGCTGGGATTGTCGTACTCCTGCTGGCCATTGTCGGGTTTACGGTTCATCAGAGCGGCCGCAACGTTGTGGTTGTCCAAACGGGCAAAGTCGTACGCCAGGACCTTGCCTCCACAGTGAGCGCCTCAGGGGAGATCAAGCCGAAAACATTCGTCAACATCGGTGCCAACGCCTACGGCAAGATCACGCACCTTTATGTAAAGGAAGGCGATTGGGTAAAAAAGGGCCAGGTTTTGGCCCAGATCGATAATATCCAACCGGAAGCGGACGTCGCTGCCAACCGCGCCAGCCTTGAGGCAGCTCGAACCGATACCGTCGCCCAGCAGGCTGCCATCGACGCCAACAAAGCCCAACTGGAGAAGGCTCAGGCCGATCTTGATCACGCCAAGCTGGACTATGTGCGAGCCCAGGGCCTCTACAAAGACGCGCTCATCTCGAAGCAAGATTTCGACGCCAAGAAGGCGACCTACGATGCCGCTCTCGCAAGCGTCGCACAGTTCAAGGCCAGCATTGCTCAATACCAAGCCCAGAAAGAGACCTCCGAGCGCAAGATCAGCCAGGCGCAAGCGAATCTGGAACGCTCGCGCGATGTGCTCGCGAAGACAACTTACGTTGCCCCGTACGACGGTCTCATCACCAATCTTCCCGTACGCGAAGGCGAGTCCGTGGTCATCGGAATTCAGAATGCGCTCGGGAGCACCCTTATGACGCTGGCTGATATGTCCGTGATCACGGCGGAGATTCAGGTCGACGAGACGGACATCATCAGTGTGAAGCCGGGTCAGCCTGCGGAAATCACCATCGACGCGATGCCCAAGAAGGTTTTCCACGGAACCGTAACGGAGATCGGCAACAACGCAATCGTTCGGTCGACCGGCGTCTCCACATCGCAGAGCACGGCAGCCAGTCAGGAAGCGAAGGACTTCAAGGTTGTTGTGACCGTGAACGACCCGCCCGCGAATCTCCGTCCAGGACTGTCATGTACTGCCAAGATCACTACCAACATGAAGAAACATATCCTGACGATCCCCATTCAGGCGCTTACCATTCGCGAGCGTGGGGATTTGCAGAGCCAGCCGCAGAAGGGCTCAGTCCAGGCGGCAGCTCCACAGGATTTGGCAAAAGCGAAGGAAGAGCTTCAAGGAGTCTTCGTGGTGCGCGGGAAGAAAGCGGAGTTTCTCCAGGTGGATACCGGAATTACCGGAACCACTGACATTGAAGTTACGGACAACCTGAAGGAAGGTGACGAAATCGTTACCGGAAGTTACAAGGTATTGCGGACGATTCGCAACGGTACCAGCATCAAAATTGACAATTCCGTTCCACAGAAGAGTGAAGAATCGACATAACCTTCCTGCACCTGAATCGTCCAAAGGAAGGTTGATTCAGCGGATAGATGGTGAATGGGAACCTTTTCGATGCAGCCGGCGTAAATACTAGAGAAGGGTCTAGCAGTTGAAGGAGAACATCAGGATGGCGACCGAAGTGGCCACTTTGCAAGAGTCCGGAATCACGGCTCCTCCAGAAGGGTGCATTATTTGCACGGATAATCTCTGGAAGACCTACGACATGGGTTCCGAACAGCAGGTCCACGCTCTTCGCGGTGTGAATCTACACATCCAGCGCAATGAATATGTTGCTATTATGGGACCGTCCGGGTCTGGAAAATCTACCCTGATGAACCTGATCGGCTGCCTCGACAGCCCGAGCGAGGGGCGCTACTGGCTCAATGGCCAACTTGTCAGTGAGCTCGACGACGACGAACTGGCGCGCATCCGTAACAAGGAAATCGGCTTCGTCTTTCAGACGTTTAACTTGCTTCCGCGCGCGACCGCACTACACAATGTCGAGCTGCCGCTGATCTACGCCGGCACTCCGACTGAAGAACGTATTGAGCGTGCCAAAGGGTCGCTGCGCGCCGTCGGCATGGAAGCGCGTATGAATCACAAGCCGAATGAACTCTCTGGAGGACAGCGCCAGCGCGTTGCCATTGCCCGAGCTTTAGTGAACCGGCCGTCCATCATTCTCGCTGACGAGCCGACTGGGAATCTCGATTCACAGACCGGCAATGAGATTATGGCGCTCTTCGACCGTCTGCACAGCGAAGGTAATACGATCGTGCTGGTCACTCACGAGCACGACATCGCCGAGTATGCGCACCGCGTCATCCACATCAAAGACGGCGTAGTCTCCCGCGACGAACGCAATACCAAGAAGCGCGGAGTGGGCTTCACTGCTTAGTACGGCTCACCACTCGCCCGGCTTACGCTCGCTGATCTCCGTTGACGATCCCAAGTCCATGAAATTCAGGTCGCGCACCTCTTCGCGCACCGAACTTAGCGCAACCCGCACTTCGCGAATGTAGTTGATAACGGCTACAAATAGACAGAGCAATGCGAAGACAAACACAATGGCAGCCGCCATTGCGGCATGCGGAACGTACAGGCCAAGGCCGAACAGCAGGCATGCCGCAACCGAACCGGCAAGGGAAACCAGAGACCACAGGAAACACTGGCGAATCGTTTCGGCACGCCGCTCGATGGAGTCGATCTGAGCGGTGTACGCGTTAGCCTCCTGCGCACGTCCGCTTTTTTCGGCGTCGTACTTCGCATGAACGAACTGCCGTAAGCGACTGACGATCCCCATCATGCGCACATTTACAGAGAGGATCAGTAGGGCCGTCGCGGAAACGAAGATAGCAGGTGCAACAAATGCCTGGAAGAGACGCCCGATGTCATTCATTGGAAGGGTATTTTAGCCGTGGGCCGATTGATTTTCAGTGATCGCTTATGCGTCGTAAACGCTGCGCCCCGCTGGACCATGCACCGACGTGACATCTCACAATTATAAAAACTGTGATTTCATTCAGACGAAACATTCAGGGAGCACTCGTGCAGATAATGCTGCCAATAGGACTGGTTGCGATCGCGTGGGCGGGTTACAGCGTGATTACCGGGAAGGGTTACTATAAGGGATGCCCGCCTGGCGGATACGATCGCGAAAGTGATCCCTTCAGCTTCTGGATTCCAACCATAATCATCTTCGCGATGGGCGCCTTCGCTGTCCTGGTATCATTCGGTCTGATCCCTTTGCATCCTCGGCAGTAGCTGACCTTAGTGCCCTCTCTGTCGAGATTTTCTTCCCTTGGAAATGGCATTGGAAATTCTTTGACTGTGCTGTAGACTGCGCCGATCTGATCTGGGTCCTGCGGGCCTGTTTCATAAAACATCTTGGGAGCGTTCGCAGTGAACCGCATTCGCCTGATCACGCATGGCGGCCACAGCATCTTGCTCGTGGATGTCTCCGGATGCGAGTCGCCCGAAATGATTCGCGTCATCGATGAGGTGCCGAAACATGTACGCGAGCACCCAAAAGGTTCGCTTTTGCTCCTGGCAGATTTTACGGGAGCGCAATTCAGCCGCGAAGTAGTCGAGCGCTTGAAGATTGCAACGGTGTTCGATCGCCCGCATTTGAAACGATCAGCCTGGGTACTCACCGCCAACCTTCCCAAGGCGCTGTACGAATCCATAAAAACGTTCTCGGGCCGCAACCTTCCCATCTTTGCGACCCGAGAAGAAGCGCTTGATTTTCTCGTTGCTGCCGACCACTCAATGACTGCTTAGTTAGCGATCGTCGTCACGATCATGGCGATGGCCACGGCGCCCGCCGTTGTACCCGGCCTCATAACCTTGCTGATAGGCGCTGAGGTTGGCGCCGTGCCAGTTGTCGGTGCGCAGGTTCAATGGTTTATTCCGGCTGCGGTCATTGACCCCGTTCTGGTATCCAGCCTGGTACGCACGTTGCGACGCGCCATTGTTTTCGTACGCGCCGTTACTGTATGGACCGCCAACGTAGCCACCATTACCATAGTATCCACCATTGTTGCCGTAGTAACCGTTGTTTCGGTCGCGATCGTCACGGTCATGATCGCCATACTGCCCGTATTGACCCTCGCCGTAAGCACCCGCATACGGATTGTTGCGTCCGGCATTCCGATAGCCCTGCTCGTAGCCCCTCTGGTAGGCGCTCAGATTTACACCATGCCAGTTGTCGGTCTTTAGGTTCAGGGACTTTCCCTGGCTACGATCATTCATGCCGTTCTGATAACCGGCCTGATAGGCGCGCTGTTGCGCATCCGTCTGCGCATGAGCGGCGGTAGGTAATACCACGACTGGCGTGGCTCCCAGCGCCAGCGCTAGAACGAGTTTGGTTGCTGTTCTCAGCATAGTTTCTCCTGCGTTTCGTTTCCGTCTGAACACTCTTCTTGCTGGTTCAGCTAGTCACAATTGATGTCACAGTAAGGTTGGATACCAGTATCTATGCTTGATTTGCCTGGTTATTTCTTCTGCTGCTGCAGCGCTTTAGCATCGCCAATTCAGCAGAGACTCCGGGGCGAGACTCCGGTTTTTCGAAGTCAGCAACAAAGGAAGAACGGCACGGGAATGTCACTGGGCTGACGAAGCCCGGAACCACTTCCCTGATCCAGCGCGCAAGAAGATCGGCAATACATTTAGCGGAGCAGCATAGCCGCGCTGCCACCCAGCTTTCAGCTTTGCACCAGTGTTATAGTCGACCCAATCTCCGTCCGGCAGGTAGATATCTCGCGACACCGCTCCGTTGACAAGAACTGGAGCGACGACTACGTCATCGCCAAGCATGAATTCGTCCGTGACAGAGTATGTGTTGAGATCTGAAGCTACTGCATACCAGATGGGCCGAATGATCGGTGCGCCAGTCTCGCGTGCTTCTTGCGCCAGTTGGTAAATATAAGGAGAGAACTTCACGTGCAGTTCTGCTGCGTCGCGGCAAAGCTTCACCGTCTCTTCGTCAAAGTGCCATGGACCCACTGAGAATTGGAGCAGCGGCATAAGCGCGGACGCCTGCGCCCACCGTATCATGAGTTCCTTATCTATCTTGTCATTGTCATATTGATTGCCGCCAACCATGTCGGGCATGACATACGCAAATCCGCGCAAGGAGTTGTTGAGTGCTTCAGGAATTACGGCGGCGAGACCATTTTCTCTGCCCCAGGTAGATTGCTTATCAATAAGCCGTTGCACGATGCCAAGGGACTGCGAATACACGCCTACCCGCGCTTCGTTGTAGGTGAAGTGAGCCGCAGCTTCCCGGTTATACACGTCGGCATATTGCGCTGCGGTAATGTCGCCCTCCGTTTTCAAATCACGCGGCACCAGATTCACATCGCCGCCGTCGAACTTGAACCCGTCGAAACCATACTTGCTCTGCAATGTGCTCAGGCGTATTCGGTAGGCCTCAGCTGCTGCTGGATTCGTGAAGTCCCATACTGCAGCGATTCCGTTCCACCATTGGATCAGCCCCGCATCTCCGGAGCGATCCGCAACCAGATTTCCCGAATGTCGCATTTGCGCGTACGTGTCTGAGTCAACATTCACGAACGGGTGGACCCAGAGCGTAACTTTGAACCCCAGATCGTGTAACTGCTCGACCATCGCTTTGGGATCGGGGAACTTCCCTGGATCAAACTGCATGTCGCCATAATGACCTTCCCACTTATCATCGATTTCAATGAAGCCGGCCGGGATCTTTGCGTCACGAATTGCATGTGCAAACTCCAGCACCTTCGGTTGAGACACATCGGCCTTGTATTCGACCCAGGTGGTAAAGATTGGTTGGCGGAAGTAGTCTTCCGGCGGAGTTACCTTCGGATATCCGATCTCGCGAACGATGCGCTCGAGCACAGCCTTGATATTGCTGGCGACAAGAATGTCGTAGGCCAGTTCCGAGGTGGCGGACATCTCGACCCAGAGCATTCCATCAGGCTTGTCCCCGGTAATGGCGTTGAAGCTGTACCGAAAATCCAGAGGGGTGCGAACCCAGATGGCCGTTCCCTTGGTGTTGTACCAGATCGGAGTACCCTGTGTGGATCCCTCGGCAAAAAAAGCATTTTTACTGATGTGTGCATCGTTTAACGGGAAAACCTCTGCGTCGCGCCATCCTTGAAAACCACCACCAAACCACAAACCGGAAGGACCAATTCGATACCGCAGGCTCGGGATCAGATCGGCGGTGGAATTCAGCGCCCAGGTCTTTATATGAATCGTGTTATCGTTGAATTCAAGTTCCACCCTCGCATTCGCGTCCTTGAGTTCGGTTCGGTAGAGCAGGATCAGAGTGTTACCGGTCCGATAAAACGATTTGAGACTACTTAGGTTGTAAACCGCCCCGTTTGCCCGAAACGAGAAGTTCGACTGATGGTCTTTCGGCTGAGCGCTCTGCAGCAGGACCTCGTCGCCGTGCTGCACGGTGAGTCCGAAACCGTAGCGGGTGATATGGACCTGGTAAGCCAGAGTGCGTACGATCAACTCATTGTTGGTCTCAAGCAGTTCGAGAGCACCAGGATTAGGCGCTTGCGCAACTCCGTCCTTTACAACAATTGCCATTCCGACCACCATGCTGAGGATAACTGCCGTCGCCCGAGCCGGCATC
>Ga0209062_1003990_pt1 | contig 16166 bp, 9 predicted proteins | sample Coa_R2_2_FD_187158 | JGI IMG/M metagenome (GOLD analysis project Ga0209062, IMG submission 187158) | Surface soil microbial communities from Centralia Pennsylvania, which are recovering from an underground coalmine fire - Coalmine... | ecosystem: Environmental > Terrestrial > Soil > Unclassified ... | reverse complement strand
GATATGCAGGAGGTCACCCCGGCCGTGGCGGCCCAGCAAGGGCTGCCCGTGCAAAACGGTATGCTCATCGGCGGGGTCGTGCCGGGAGGGCCGGCGGGCCAGGCGGGCCTGAAGGCGGGCGATGTGATTATGCGGATCGATGGCTACGCCATCGCCAAGCAGGAGGACTTCGCCAACGCGATCGCCGGTCTGAAACCGGGCCAGCACGTCATGGTGACGGTCGTTGGCCCGACGGGCGTCAGGCGCGCCGTCGCCATGACCCTGGGTGAGCTACCCGTACCGTCGTTGTGACGCGAGGCGATAGGCGCCTGACCGTGGGTGGGATACTCGAGCCGCCGTTGTGACGGGGTCATCTTCTCTACCCGGCCCCTGGTGCGGTGGAATAGGCTGGGCCGCACATGCGTTTCAAGCAAATGACGGTGGGACGGGAATCGGGCCGGCGCTCCACTCTAGGGCTGAAGAGGGTTGCCGCTGCGAGCTCCACAAACCCGTCCCACTGCCATGTCTACGAGTGACGCCGCACCACGTCGCGCTTGGTGCGGCGTCACGTATGCCCCCTCGACACGACAGGAGACCCACTACTTGCCGGGCTTACCTCCCTTGCCGGCCGTGACCGCCAGGGTGAGAGGGATATCGGCCACCTGGTCGCCGGACGTGCTGATGACGAACAGGTGGGCTTGATAGGTGCCCGGGTGCAGCGTCGCCGGCACGGCCACGCTGGCCTGCAACACACCTTCCTGGCCGGGCAACAGGGTCAAGGGCAGTCCCCCGACGATGGTTCCATCGGATGATAGCCCCGGATGGAAGGCGATCCAGGGCAGTGGTGTGAGCGCGTTGGCGTAGCTTTCTGCCACGACCATGGCATGCGTATGCGTGTCGAAGGGACGGCGCAGCGTCACCTCCGCGGACCAACTGCCGATCGGCAACTCCGCCCCCCGCACGACAGACCTCGTGCCCTGGTACCGGTGGCCCGCGATCGTGACCGCCGCGGATTCGCCTTCCGAGCGCGAGAAGCCGATGGGATCAGCCAGGGACAGATCGGCCGTGACTGATGGGCGGATCACGGCGACCGCGCTGGTCACCATGCGCGTACCGGGTGGCACAAAGCCGGTTGTATAGGTGTACACGTCGCTACCCGCAAGGTCGTTCGGGTCGCCGAATGGGCTACTGACGCCCCCGAGCGGGAGATTGCTGTAGCTGTTCCCGGTGGCGTAGCCAACGTAGCCTTCGGTGACGTTGGGGCCGTTGTCGTTCCGCACCGTCAGATTCAGGTTGATGCTGCCGCCCGCCGCCACCGTACGCGTCAGCGCAGCCGGCGTCACCGACGCGGTGTTGAGCGTCACGCGCCCGCTGAATGGCTCAGCCTGCTGCTGGCCGGCGAAGACGGCATCCATGACGATAATCTGCCAGCGGCCCGGCACCGGAGCGCTCCATGTCAGCGCGAGGTTGTGGGCGCTGAGGTCGTACGGCAGGAGGGGGTCGCCGGTGCTCACCCCGTTGAACTGGCCGTCGACAATCTCCCCGGAGGGGTCCATCAGCAACACGACAACGCCGTAACCGGTATCAGGCCAGCTAAGGACGACTTTCAGCGCGCTCGTGCGCGGCGGCACGTTGAGCGCGTACACCTTGTTCTCGTTGCTCAACGAGATGTAGGCCGTGGACGCGCCGGTGAAGGCACCGCTGAAGGCTGTGTTGGGGCCGTTGAGGGTAAGGTACGACGTTATGGCGAGTGGAAGCGCCACGGTGTGGTCGCCGTGTACGCGCACGGTCACCACCTGCGTGCCGGCGCGCGCGGGGATTCGGCCGGTGAGCGCGACGTGCGCGGCGCGCCCAGGCGCGATGGTCACGACACGGGGCGAGAACCGGCCATATGGCACGCTCACGTAGGTGCTGAAGCTAGCCCGGTACTGTTCGCTCGTGTACCGGCGGATGCCGGCCGCGTCGAGGCGGCCGTTTTGCGAGATGACGACCGTCCAGGTGCCGGGCATCGGGCGAGACACTTCCGCCTCGGCATAGCCGCTGCCCAGGCCATAGGCATAGTTGACAAAGCGCCCCAGCGGGTCATAGAGCGCGACGCGCAGTGCCACGGCTCCGTCGGTGCCAAGCACAGGGTAGCGGTCGGCGGAGTTCCAGTACACGGCACCCGCGATGCGCTCGAGGCCCGCCGGCACGTCGATATGATAGGCCTGGAGCTGGGTGCCTTCGACGACCCCGACCCAGGTGTGGAATCCCGTCAGGTGCGACTGGGTCGCGTCGAACCTGTACGTCTGCGCGGCCGAGCCCGTGTTGGTGATGGCGATGGTCGTGGTGAAGGGCGCGGCCCGCGGGCCGGAGACGGCGAGGGAGTTGGGTGTGAGCAGGAAGGAGGGCCCGCTATGGACGGCCGTCTGGACGGCCATCCACGCGTCGAGCCGGCCGGCGCCCTGATCATAGGCGGGGTATCCGAGGTCATGGGCCGAGCTCATCAAGATGGAACGCACCAGGGCCGGCGAGGGGCTGACCCCATGATGGGCCCGCCTGAAGGCGTCGATCACCAGTGCGGCGACGCCCGCTGTGAGGGGCGTGGCTTCGCTGGTTCCACCAAACGGGCCCACGTCATATGGCGGCTGGGCAGGTCCATCGTCCGTCTTGTACGCGGGAAAGAGGGCCCATGAGAAGGCACCGGGCGCGACGAGATCGGGCCGCGGCCGGCCGTCGGTCGTGGGCCCGCGCGAGGTGAAAGCGGCGACGTTGTCCGCCGTGGTCTGGCCGAACCGGGCCAGGAAGCCACTCTGGCCGAACTGGCGATACTGAGTGGAGGCGCCCACGGCGATCACGCCGGGCGCGTTGGCCGGCGAGCTTACCGTGCTCTGGCCGGGTCCCTCGTTGCCGTTGGCGGCCACGACCGTCACGCCGGCCGCGATGGCCGCCTCATCGGCCAGGCTGACGGGGTCGGTGCCATCGCCGGGCACCGAAAGCCCGCCGAATGATTCGCTGATGACGTCGGCGTGATGGTCCACCGCCCACTCGATGGCCCGCACGATCCAGGAATCGTAGCCACCATCGTGCGGGGCGCGGGTGTCGAAGACCTTGGCCGACATTAGCGTCACAGCGGGGGCGATACCATTGACGTGAAAATGGGAGCGATAGACCGGTGCGTCTGGGCTCGGCGGCGGATAGACTTGCCGCAAGGGACGGTTTTCTTGCGCATACAGGACGTGGCCCTGCGCGGCGATCATGCTGGCGCAGGCGGTGCCATGGCCGATGGTATCCGTCAGATCGGTGCCCGTAAAGTCGACGGCCAGCGGCCGGCCCTGGGCGTCGGTGGCCATGGTGCCGGCAAGGTCGGGTAACGCGGTGTCGATGCCGGAGTCGATCAGGGCAACCCGTACCCCGGCGCCCGTGTAGCCGCTAGCCAGGGCCGCGGTGGCACGCGTGAGGCTGAGCGACTGGGGCTCGTTGGTCGGCGGCACCTGGATCACCCGGCTGGCTCCGGCGGACTGTGGGGCCAGCGAATGCCACCTATCGGGGACGATCGCCCGGACACCGGGTTGATGGAGTAACCTGCTCAATGCGCTGCCCGGCACCATAGCGGCGACGGCGTCGACGTGACGAAAGGCGTAGACGTTCCGCGCCCGCGCGACGCGCAAGGCGGCCATCAACGGCTGGCGCGCTTGTGCGTGGAGGGCCTGCAGCGGAGCTTGCAGCGCTAACCCACCGGGCCGGGGGCTGGCCATCTCCACGATGACCGGCACCGCTGCTCGGCGCAGCAGTGCGGGTGGAACCGTCAGGATGGGTCGGGGCGGTGGCGCCGTCGCGACCGACGCGTGCGCCGCGGTTGGTAGGCAACAGGCCAGCAGGACGCCGGCAGGGATGAGGCGAACCAGACCCGGGTAACGTGCGAGAAACATACAGACCTCGTTTCGTCGTGACTCATGTCGGTAAGGAGCGCGGAGCCTGGGCCACGCGCGCTGCGCGTGCTGCCAAGGGGCGTGACTTCGCCCTTCGCGGGCTGGCCGGTCCTGTCGGGCATCCGCCCCCTCCACGGCAGGCCCAAACGGCGGCCGGCGCTTCGCTCAGCACGCGCTTTCATGCCAACGACGGTGAGGTGGGATTTCTTCCAACGAGCGGGCCGGCCCTACGCCCGCACATGGCGCCGTATGAAATAGACCAACCACTCCGTCAGGACGGACGCGGCGCTATCGGCGAGGATGATCATGCCGTTATCGGAGGTGGCGACCGCGTCCACTGGAATGGCGAAAACAGCGATCCCGTCGGTCTGTGTTCTATGTATGCGTAGCCGTCCCGCGTGCATTCCCGTGTCGAACTGGCCCGTGACGAAGCCGACCACAGCGCCATGGGGAACGCGCACGACCCAGCCATGCCACGGATGTTGCCGCCCCACCCTGTCGCACTGCATTTTCACGTTGCTCCCTCGTCTCGCGCCATGTCGTCGCGCCAACGCGCCCGGATCTATCTGCTATCAACCTGTACTTGCGTCGCGGCAGACGGCTGGGCCATCCGGCGACCGCAAGCCATGAACCCCTTCGTCAATCCGTCGGAGGGCCCGGAGCGTCCTGCGTCGGCGTGAGCGCGCCTTCCGCGACCACGCGCAGGGCGATCTCGGTGCGGCTATTGACCCCGAGTTTCGTGAAGATGCGGCCCAGGTGAAACTTCACGGTCCTCTCGCTGATGTGGAGGTCTCGGGCGATTTCCTTGTTCCGCAGTCCGGCAGCCACCAATTGCACGACCTGGCGCTCGCGCGGGCTCAGTGTTTGGATGGAGCCGCAAGGATGGGCATCCGGTAGTTGTGCCGTGCGGCCGCTGAGCGGAAGCGTCACGGGACTAACCGGCTGACTTGAGAGGGCCGCGTCAGCACCGCGCACAAGGGCGACAGCCAGCCCGAGATCCGCATCGCTCGGCACGTCAGACAGGCTCAATGCGAGCACCTCTATCGTGTCGCGCTCTGACGGCAGCGGCAGCAGCGCAGCCGGAGCAGGCCCGAGCAGGCGGGCAAGTGCCCCGTCAATCCGTTGGGGGTGCTCTATCAACACGCCCGCGTGTTGCGCCGTAACGAGCGGTAGGGGGCGAGCCTGGGAGAAAATCGTGTCCATGGTAGCGACAAGATGCTCTGCCTCCTCGCGCCACACCGTGAAGTGCGTACGCTCCCATCGCAGGATGAATATGCTCCGCGCCTTGAGCAGATGGCGTAGCGCCCCCACGAGGCGCCCGCGCATTTCGTCGCCGCGAAGCGGGAGAGCCCGAGCCGGGGGCCGCATCAGATCGGCGAACAGAGTCGACAGGGACGTCGATGGCTCGGGAACGACGCGGAAGCCTTCGCCGGCAGGTCCAGCCTGCGGCTCCTCACGACCGGCAAATACGGTGCTACCGAGAGAGGCTGTCATGGCCGCGGCCTTCTACGAGTACCGTGTGACAACGAGCAACGCGCGCGCTGTGCCGGTGGCCACGATCCGTCGCGACATGTCACGCAAGCGTGCGCGCACCCTGTACACGCCGGGCGGCAACGTCGTCCCGGCGCGCCACTCCCAGTAGATGCTGACCGGTCGGCCCCGGTACAGATGGAATCCCCCCTGCACGGCCGAGCGCGTGTGGCCGCCACCGCGCGGTTGTAGCTCCAGGATGGCGGTGTAGGGACTGGGTGCCGGCCTGGCGGCCGCGAAAGTGGCCGCGAATGTCGCGGTATCCAGGACCATCAGCCGTGTCGGTGCCACGCTGACCGTCACGACGATGCCCGCGGGAGCGCCGCCGTGTGCCAGCGAGACAGGTGTCACCAGCGGGACAGCGGATGGAACGGTGATGGATAGGAAGGCAGCAAGTAGTAGCCTATACGTCTTCATGGATCACTTCCTGGCACCTCAATTGGCGGGACCTGTCCTTCAGTACTGGCGCCATACAGCGCCAACAATTGCAACGCATAAGGAGAGTATTCATAACAGATTGAGCGATATTGCGAGTAGCTCTCGACATCGGGTGCATACTACGCTCGGCCGTAGCATTCTCCATGTCAGGGCCAACGTGGTAGGCCGGCCATATATTCCCGGGTGCACGGTCCTGTGTCGCAACCACAGAGCAGGAATGGTGAACCCGGGCAAAACGTTGGTTGATAGAGAGCAGGGGAGATAGTGGTGACGCTGCACGACCGATGCCCTGGAGGAGGCGGTATGAGAGAGCTGGGGCACAGGCTGCGCGCGCAAGGTATCAGCTTCGGGGTCGTTGGGCTGAGCGGCACCGTCGTGAACGCGAGCCTGGTCTATTTACTGCACGGCCTGTTGCAATGGTTGTTACCGGTCGCGGTGATCGTGGCCAGCGAGGTGGCTATCCTCAATAACTTCCTGTGGAACGACCGCTGGACGTTCGGACGCCAGCGCCCAAGCGTCCAGCGCTTCTGGCGCTTCAACCTGTCCTCGCTCGGCGGACTTGCTATCAATACGATGGTCACGACAGCCCTCACGGCGGGCGGACTGCCTTACCTGGTAGCCCTCTTGATCGGCGTGGCGGCGGCGACATTCAGCAACTTCACCATCAGTACCCTGTGGATATGGAGGCTGCCACAGCCATGAATCTCCCCACCTCGGCACCGGCGCGTTCTATCAACCACCGCGCCGATGCTGGGCAAGCCACGTCGCGACATATCGACGGCCTTGCCACGATCACAGCGGATCGTGGCGACCGCTACCTCGGTACGGCCGCGGCCTGGAGCTTTCCATGAATTCCACCGTCAGCACCTTGCTTCTCCTGCTACTCGTGGTCTTCTCTCTTGTGATGACCGGGCAGGCCGCCTACACGGTCTACCTGATGCTCTTCACCTGGGATCGCGATGAAGACTACGAGGCGGCGGGCGCCCCGCGCACCTTTCACCCGCCGCACATCTCCTTCACCGCGCTCCTGCCCGCCCACCATGAAGAGGAGGTCATCGGCTACACGCTCGAGCGCGTGATGCACGCCAATTACGCGCCGGACCTGCTCGAGGCCATCGTGATCTGCGCCAAGGACGACGCGGGCACGATCGCCGCCGCGCAAGCGACCGTCGAGCGCCTGGCGCACGACGGCATCGGGGGGGCGCGCGTGCTGGTCTTCGAGGACACCCAGCTCAACAAGCCCCACCGGCTCAACGTCGCCCTGCCCCAGGCCCGCGGCCAGGTCATCACCATCTTCGACGCCGAGGACGAGATCCACCCCGACCTCTTCAACGTGGTCAACACCGTCATGCGCGCCGAGGGCGTGCGCGTCGTGCAGAGCGGCGTGCAGCTCATGAACTTCGACTCGCGCTGGTTCTCGGCCCTCAACGTGCTCGAGTACTACTTCTGGTTCAAGTCGCGCCTGCACGCCCACGCCAAGAACGGCATGACCCCCTTGGGCGGCAACACCATCTTCTTCGACGCCGCCCTGCTGCGCCAGCTCGGCGGCTGGGACGAGACCAACCTGACCGAGGACGCCGACATCGGCATCCGGCTCTCGGCCATGGGCGAGCGGGTGCGGGTGGTCTACGACGACCGCTACGTGACCAAGGAGGAGACGCCGCCCACGCTGCGGGGCTTCATCAAGCAGCGCACGCGCTGGAACCAGGGCTTCCTGCAGACGCTGGGCAAGGGCTCCTGGCGCACCGTGCCCAAGCTCAGCAACCGCCTCATGGCCCTCTACATCCTGGCTTTCCCCTTCATCCAGACGGTGTTGGCCTTATATGTGCCGGCCTCGATCGCCATGATGATCCTGGTCAAGCTCCCCGTCTTGGCGACACTGATCCTGTTTCTGCCCAGTTATGCGCTGTTCGCGCACTATCTCCTCAGCGTGGTCGGCCTGCGCGAGTTCGTGCAGGCACACGGCCTGCACATGCCCAGGGGGCCCAGGCTGCGGCTGGGCAGATGGGGCTTCACCCTGCCGGTACCCGCCTATCCGTCGCTCCACTTGATGGTCACATTCTTTCCCTATCAATGGGCCCTGGGGATCGCGGCGATGCGTTCTGTGTGGCGTGAGCTGCGCGGCAAGAAGAACTGGGAGAAGACCGCGCACGTGGGAGCGCACCGGCAACACGCGGAGAACCTGGCGACGTCTGCGCCCCCGGCCCACGGCACCCTGAACCAGGAAGACGAGAAGTCCATGGCCTGCTCGCTACGAGCGGGCAGCGACTAACCCGACCACCCTGCCGCGAACAGGTTCTCCGCTGATCCCTCACCAGTCCATCGCCAATAGCAGCCGGCGGGACCGGCGGCTTCAGTCGCCACCCGCGGGCAAGTACCCGAGGGACAAACCGACTAAAGCCCGACAACATGGCTTCAGTGGCACGTCAGTGCCCGCACTTTGCCATGACACTTCAGCGTCAGGCGTCTTGTCCATACGATGCAAGATATGGTACACGGCAAGGAGCCTATTGCTATTTCAGAGGGCATAGTTTGAAGCGGGGCGTGCGTCCTGGGACCGCCGGCATCCCTGCCGGCCCGCGTCTGCCGGCAGGGATGCCGGCGGTCCCAGGGGGCCATTCAAACTCCAACCTCTGATCCTGCACTATGGCCGCCATGGTGCGGCATGTCACCCCTGATGCTGCTTCGGTGCCGCCTTCGGTCGCCCGAGGTGCGGCACCGATAGCCCGAGCATATCGGTTGGCGGGCTGGTGGAAAGCAGGAGCGGTCCGCGCGGTGGCTGAGAGAAGTCGAAGTCGTTCTGCAGGTCGCCCAGGAGCGGCGCCGCCTCCCGCACGTCCGGCCGCGCGTCCGGCCGCCCGTCGGTTTTCGGGTCGAGCCGCTGGCCCCCCAGGAAGGCGTCCTCGATGAACTTCAGGTAGGCGTCGAAGCTGAGCGTCTGGTGGTCGACGTAGCCCTTGCGGGCGTAGGGGCTGATCACCAGGGCGGGCACGCGCAGCCCGTAGCCGCTCTGGTCGACGCGGGGGGGCACCACGTGGTCGTAGAAGCCGCCCCAGTCGTCCCAGCTCAGGAAGATGGCGGTGCTGGCCCACTCCGGGCCGCGCATCAGGGCGTTGATGAGGGCGGTGACGTAGGCCTGGCCGGCGCCGACCAGGGCGGGGGGGTGCTCGCTGGTGTTGCCGTTGGGCACGACCCAGCAGACCGCGGGCAGGGTGCCGGCGCGGGCGGCGGCGTAGAAGGCGGGGAGCGGTTGGATGTTGCGGAGTTGGTCATCGTGATGGACCGTCGCGAAATAGGGCAGGGGATTCCAGATGCCGGGCGTGCCGGCCTGCTGCGGCTTGGGGCGGCAGAACATGGCGTTGGTGGCGCAGTCGGCCTGCGTGCCGGCAGCGACGTAGTAGGCCCAGCTGACGTGCTGTTTGTGCAGGAGGTAGGTGAGGTCGGTCCAGGCGTAGTCGGGCGGGCGGACATAACCGCCGGGCCGCTGCTGGCCATAATCTCCGGCATGGCCCTGCACGAGGGCGGTGGCGTCGGGTGGCAGGTCGGGCCATTGGGGCGCGGTCTTGCAGCTCATGGGCTCGCCGGGCCGCGCGCATTTGGCCGACCAGGCCGAGACCAGGTAGAGGTGCACCGGCAGGCTCCAGGAGATGGCGGCGGCGTACATGTGATCCTGCAGCACGAAGTTGCGCGCATAGGCCCAGTAGTTCGGGATGTCGCGCCCGTCGTGATAGCCCATCACGTCGGGCACACGTTGCGCCCCGGCGAGGCTACAGTTGGGATCGTACGACTTCTTACAGGCCACGGCCAGTCCGTGACGCTGCTGCCGGATGAAGCCGTCCATCTTGCCGCTGTCGATGTCCGCCAGAGCATCGGTCATATCATGCGGGCCGCCGAAGTTGACATCTTGCCGGTTATGGAAGGGCTTCACGCAGCGGTGGCGCCGGGGATCGGGCACACAGACGGTGGGGACGCCGTTCTTCATGGGGATGCCGTCGGCGCCGGGGTAGGTGCCGAAGTAGCTGTCGAAGGAGCGGTTCTCCTGCATGATGATCACCACGTGCTTGATCTTGTGAATGCCGTCGGCCTGGCTCCGGACCGCGGGGCCGGGTGCAGGCGTGCGGAGGGTCGGCGCCTCCTCGCGGAAAGCGGCGCCGAGGGATGCGGCCGCCGCGACCACGACTAGTCGTTTGATCATGTGTCTGCCCTAGCGTAAACCTAATCGACCAACGGACCAGCCGGCCGCCCATGGAGAGGCCGGCTTGAGAGAGGTTCCCCTCCCTGACCCGTTGAACGCCGGTCCGCACGGTGGCATTCCCCGAGACACGGGGCCAGGAGATGATGGTGAGGAGCGGTGCAGCCCAACCTACATTATGCATGGGCGTCTGACAGGGCGGGACGACCCTGCCGGCTCTCCAGCGGGCCCAAGGTAGCGCGCCTTAGGGCCGGCTACTGGCAGGTGTAGCGCCACATCAACTGCCCGTTGACGTAAACGGCGCTGTAGGTATAGTAGCGGCCCCCGCACAGATTGGGATCGCTGGGCCGCTGGCTGAGCAAGCCACTCGTGCCGGGCGACGCGGCGCCGGAAGGCGGGGTCGGGTTCGGCTGGAGGCGCGGGCCTGTCACGGGCACCAGCCCCGCCGGGGCGGAATCGAGCGCCCCGCCGTCCACGCTGAAGTCCTGTGTCCAGACGCGCTGCTCCAGGTAGGTCTCGCCGCCGCCGGGATCGAACCGATGCGGCACCGTCCCCGCCGCGAAGTAGTCCGTGATCGGCCACGCCGTCTGCGCGTCGGCCAGGTAGCCCGACGACGACACGTGCTCCAGGAAGATGCCGGGCGGTACCGCGAAGCTCCGCACCGGCAGGTGCTCGTGCTGCAAGGCCCATTCCATCAGGTCGTGCCAGATCGGGCCGGCCCCATCGACCCCTTCCACGTTCACCATCGGCGAGTCATCGGGGTTGCCGACCCAGGTGGCCGTCAGCAGGTTGGGGGTGAAGCCGATGGTCAGGTTGTCGCGAAAGTCCTGGCTGGTGCCCGTCTTGACGGCGGCCGGCGCCGTGATGGCATCGCCCGGATTGCCCAGGCGCAGGGGGGTGATGCTGCCGAACTCGGGCACGCGGGCCGCGTTGTCGGATAGGACACTCGTCATCAGGTAGGCGTATTGCGGGGCTAGCACCAGGCGACCGGCGGGGGGCCGGTAGCTGTAGAGCGGTGTGCCCAGCGCATCCGCGATGCCCAGGATCGAGGCCATGGGCCGGAAGACGCCGCCCGCGGCCACGACGTTGTAGGCCTGGGCCATCTGCCACAGGGGGATGGGGACCGAGCCCAGGGTCAGCGAGAGGCCGGCGCCGCGGGCGCGGATGCCCAGATTCGTCACGCCCAGATCTTCGGCCGTCTTGATGACGTTGGGGATGCCCACGGCGGCGAGCGTGCGCACGGCCGGCATGTTGAGAGAGTTGGCCAGGGCCATGCGCAGCGTCACCGCGCCATGCCAGGCGTGGTCGTAGTCCACGGGCGCGTAGACACCGCCCGGCTCACCCAGGTCGGGCCAGCTCATCGGCTCGTCCTGCAGCATCGTGGCCGGCGACCAGCCCTGTTTGAATGCCGTCAGGTAGGTGTAGAGCTTGAAGGAGGAGCCGGGCGAGCGCGGCTGGGCCGCCATGTTGATCTGAGATCCGGTGGCGGTGCCGCCATAGTTGATCCCGCCCACCATGGCCAGGCACTCCGCGGTGGGCGGATCCAGCATGACCACCGCCGCGTCGCGGACGTTGAAGCCGGCCAACTGGTGCACCTGCGCGTTCATGATCTGCTCGGCCCTGTTGTACAGGGGCAGGTCGAGCGTGGTGGTGATGGTCAGGCCGGCCGTCAGGCCACCGGCCCGGGCCACCACCGCCGCGAGCGCGGGGTCGGGCGAGTCCGCGCCGAGCAGGTTAACGATCCAGTCGGTCCAGTAGGGGGCGACGCTGCGGGTGGCGGTCAGGCGCCAGCCGGGGGCCTTGAAGACGAAGTGGGCGGCTTCCGCCTGGGCCGCGCGCTCCTGCGCCGGCGTGATGACACCGACGGCGCGCATGCCATCGAGCACCGTGTGCAGGCGGCGTAGGGCGGGCGCGGGACCGGCTGGACCCAGGGGGTCGTAGGCGGTCGGCGCCTGGACCAGGCCGGCGAGCAGGGCGCATTGGGCCAGGTCGAGCTGCCAGATGTCCCGGCCGAAGAAGACGCGAGCCGCCGCCTCTACGCCGTACGCCTCGTGCCCGAAGAACACGGAATTGAGGTAGAGGTCCAGGATGTCGGCCTTGGAGAAGCCGCTGCCCGGCCGGGACACCGCGGTGGCGATCAAGACCTCCTGCAGCTTGCGCTGGACGGTGTCGCTATTGGTGAGGACCAGACGCTTGATGAGCTGCTGGGTGATCCCGCTGGCGCCTTGCACGGGCGCACGGTGCGTCAGGTCGGTCAGCGCCGCGCGCACGACGCTGGTGGGACTGAAGCCGAGGTTGGACCAGAAGGAGCGGTCCTCGGTGGCGACGATGGCCTCCTGCATGGCGCGCGGGATGCGCGAGAGCGGCTCGGTGGCGTGCAAACCGCGGCTGGTGTCGCTGATCTCCGCCAGCAAGCGTCCATGGCGGTCGAGGATACGGGTGGGCGGCAGGGCATCGAGGGCTTGCGCGGCGCGTAGCCTGGCCATTCCCTCCGCGGTCACCTGGTTGTAGTAGCGCACGGCCACCAGGCCGCCCGCGGTGACCAGCAGACTGAGGATGCCGAGTTGCAGCAGCACCGCGCCGGCCACGAGGATCAGGCCGAGGCGCAGCAGCGCGCGCGGCGGCCATGGCCGGGGCCGCGTGAGGCGCGAGCGGCGCCGAGGGCGCAGGGCGCGTCTCACCGCGCCCTCCTCGCCCGCCACGCGGCCAGGCGCCGCCCGGTCCGGGGCCGCGCGTGAGCCAGCGGGACGGCGTCGCGTCCGCGATCCGGGAAGAGGCTCGGGGAGAAGCGAAGAGAGGGGTCAGGTCGTGGGTCGCGCGGCATCGTACTGGCTCTAGGCCGCGCGGACCGAGGGGGCGCTGGCGCGCGGCGGTGGTCTATCCACTAGGGATAACGCGCGGCCCGGGGGTACCGTTACACCCTATTTGGCCCACGTCACGGCGCTGGATGGCGCCGAGCAGCAGGCGCGTCAGCGGTGCGGGCCGTGCCCGGATGAGACGCCGCTGAGACACCCAGCTCGTCGTGGCCACACTGGGGTGAGCCGCCGGGCGAGGGCGCCACACTCACGCGACGTCCGCTGGCACCCACCGCTCCAGTACGGCCGCCAGCCGCTCCCGCGTCGCCGGCTTGCTCAGGTGGCCGTCCATCCCCGCCGCGAGGCTCTTCTCGGCATCCCCCGCCAGCGCGTCTGCCGTCAGCGCCACGATGGCCGTGTGCCGCCCCCGCCCCGCCGCCCGCTCCAGCTGCCGGATGGCCGCCGCCGCCGCGAAGCCGTCCAACTCGGGCATGTGCAGGTCCATCAGCACCAGGTCATAGTCCTCGCGCCGCACCGCCTCCACCGCCTGCCGCCCGTCCTCCGCCGTCGCGACGGCGCAGCCCAGGTCTTGCAGCAGGCCCACCGCCACCATCCGGTTGATGGCGTTGTCCTCCACCACCAACACCCGCCCGCGCGGGCCGTCGGCGGCGCCGACCGCGACCGGAGCGGCCGGGTCTAGCTGGGGTGAGGTTGGAGGACCCTCCGCGGCGGCCTCCGCTAGGCGTGGCAGGCGTAGCGTCAGCCAGAAGGTGCTGCCCTGCCCCGGCGCGCTCTCCACCCCGATCTGCCCGCCCATCGCCTCCACCAGCCGCCTGGCGATGGCCAGCCCCAGCCCGGTGCCCCCGTAGCGCCGCGTGGTCGAGGCGTCCGCCTGCGTGAACGGCTCGAACATGGCCGCCTGCGCCTCGGGAGCGATGCCGATGCCGGTGTCGCGCACCGCGACCCGCACCAGCGCGCCCTCCGCGCTCTCCTCCACCAGGCTCATGGCAATCTCCACCTCGCCCTGGGCGGTGAACTTGAGGGCGTTGCCCACCAGGTTGAGCAGCACCTGCCGCAGCCGCCCCGCGTCCCCCGCCAGCAGCGCCGGCACCAGGGGATCGACCTGGGCGTTCAGGCCCAACCCTTTGGCCCGCGCCTGGGCCGTGAACAGGCCGACCACCTCGCCCACGAGCCGGCGGGGGTCGAACGTCCGCACCTCTAGGGAGAGCTGGCCGGCCTCGATCTTGGAGAAGTCCAGGATGTCGCTGATCAGGCCGAGCAAACCTTCCCCCGAGGCATGGAGCGCGGAGACGTACTCGCTCTGCTGGGGGGAGAGCGGCGTGGCCTGGAGCAGGCTGGTCAGGCCGATGACGCCGTTGAGGGGGGTGCGGATCTCGTGGCTCATGGTGGCCAGAAAGGCCGATTTGGCCCGGCTGGCCCGCTCCAGCGCCGCGTTGGCCCGGCGTAGCACCTCTTCGGCCGTCTTGCGCTCGGTGATGTCCACCACGAAGCCCAACCGGCGCGGCTGCCCGTCGGCGCCCATGATCGTCGCGCCTCGCCCCAGGACGGTCCGCCGCTCCCCCGTCCTGGTGCGCAGCGTGAATTCCACTGGTTCACTCCTGCCTGCCGCGGACCGCGCGTGCAAGCGCCCCATGTGTGCCGCGCGCTCCTCGGGCGGATGCAGGTCGCCGACCTGTGCCGCGAGCAACTCCTCGCGCGTGTAGCCGGTCAGGGCGCAGTACGCGTCGTTGACGGCCTCGAAGCGATCCTGGGCATTGAGGACGCAGATGCCGATCGGCGCGGCCTCCATCAGCAGGCGGAAGGTCTGCTCGCTGTGTCGCAGCCCCTCCTCTGCCTGATGGCGCGCCGTGATCTCCCGCGCCACCCCGATGTAGCCCACTGCCGCGCCCACTCCGTCGCGCAGCAGCGTCACCTTGAGGTCAACCCACAGCAGCGTGCCGTCCTTGTGCCGTCCCTGCCACTCCCCGACGTACTCGTTCCCCTCCGCGATGGCCGCCAGGTCCCGGGCCAGGGCCGCCGGGTCGGCCTCGGGATAGAGCAGTGCGGGCGTGCGGCCCAGCATCTCCTCGGAGCTGTAGCCGAAGAGCTCGGTGGCGCCCGCGTTCCAGTAGGTGATGATGCCCGCGCGATCGGTCACGATGATGCTGTCGCGCATGTTATGTAAGATGAGCTCCTGCCGGCGCAGGCGCTCTGTCAGCCTCCCGCGCGCGGCGCGGGGACGCCGACTCCGCCACACGCGGCGAGCGCGGCCCTCCATGGTGTGCCTCCATCCTTAGCTCACCGAGCGGTCCAGGCAATTCGGCTCCGCCCCTTACTGGGGCGCTGTCGCGTGTGGGAGAGTGACAGCCGCGGCCCTCCACGCCCGGCCGTGGGCAATTCCCGGCCAACGACTGATGAGGCTCGCGGTATCACCCCGGAATCTGTCTTGCCCGCAGTCTAGCGCACCATGGGTGCATGGTCAACCCATCGATCATACTCGACGCCCGCGCCCTCAGGTTCGGGCCATCCGTACGGGCGGACCGTCCATCGGGACCCCATAGAGCGGGCCATTTGACACGGGCCATACGGACTAAAAGCCAGCTGCCGGTATGCGACACGCACTGATAAGCTGCCTTTATGGTCCCTACAGAGTAGTAGGAGCAAGTGAGAAAATTCATGATGGCCCCACGTCTCGCGGGCGCTGTGTGCGACAGAGCCCGGGCGCGGCTCACGTCCTCCGGACGACGTGCTCGCGCCGCTCACGTCCTATTGGCCGCTGTTGTCTGCCTGTCCCTCCTGGCAAGGACGCGCCCGACCGCCTTGGCCGCGGCACCGACCAGCACCGGCTACCTGCACACCGAGGGTGCGCGCATCGTCGACGCCTCCGGCCGCGAGGTCCACTTCACGGGCGTCAACTGGTTCGGCCTGGAGACCTGCGCCTTCGCCCCCCACGGCCTGTGGTCGCGCAACTGGCGCGACATGATGCTGCAGATCCGCCGGCTGGGCTTCAACACCATCCGCCTGCCCTTCTCCGACCAACTCCTGGACCCGGCCACCATGCCCGAGCCCAGGACCATCGACTATCGCCTCAACCCCGACCTCAAGGGGCTCTCCGGCTTGCAGATCATGGACAAGATCGTGGCCGAGGCCCGCGTGCTCGGCCTCACCGTCATCCTGGACCGGCACCGGCCCGACTGCGGCGCGCAGTCGCCGCTGTGGTATACCGACCACTACTCCGAGGCGCGCTGGATCGCCGACTGGGTGCGGCTCGCCCAGCGCTATGCCGGCAACGACGCCGTCGTCGGCGCCGACCTGCACAAC
>Ga0209062_1003989_pt1 | contig 16167 bp, 14 predicted proteins | sample Coa_R2_2_FD_187158 | JGI IMG/M metagenome (GOLD analysis project Ga0209062, IMG submission 187158) | Surface soil microbial communities from Centralia Pennsylvania, which are recovering from an underground coalmine fire - Coalmine... | ecosystem: Environmental > Terrestrial > Soil > Unclassified... | reverse complement strand
CTCTGTTGAAAGCGTCGCCGTCGTTGACCCTTTGCCAGTAACCATGATGGATTCCCTCCTTTGCTAGACGCCACTGTATGCCGAAAACCCGCCATCGACGGGAACCACGATGCCGGTCACGAACGAGGACGCCGGACTGACCAGCCACAGCAGCGTGCCAACCAGATCGTCTGGCTCACCTAAACGACCCATTGGCGTATGATCGACAATTGCCTGCCCGCGTGCGGTCAGCTTCCCGTCGGCATCCACCATCAAATAGTGATTCTGCTCTGTTAAAAAGAAACCTGGAGCGATAGCATTCACCCGGATGGCCGGGCTATATTCCTGCGCCATATACGTTGCTAGCCACTCTGTAAAGTTAGCGACGGCAGCCTTGGCCGCGCTGTAGGCCGGGACACGGGTCAGAGGCCGCAGACCGCTCATGGAGGTGACATTGACGATGCAGCCCTGTCCGCGCCGGGCCATATCGCGCCCAAAGACCTGGCAGCTCTGGAAGGTTCCGCGAAAGTTCAGGCCAAAGACCTGGCTGGCAGCTTCAATGTCCAGGTCAAAGAAGCTCTGTTCAGTTGAAGTGGTGGCAGCGGGAGAATTGCCCCCCGCCGCATTGATCAAGATATCCACCGGGCCGAAGGCGCTCGTGACCTGTTCGCGGCTTTGCTCAAGGGCGTCCCGATCAAGTACATCGGCAGCGAGACCAAGAGCTATGCCGCCTTCATCCTTAATGGTCTGCGCCACCGTTTGCGTGGTCCGGGCGTGACGACCCAGGATAGCTACCTGCGCGCCCGCCTGCGCCAGGCCAGAAGCCATAGCTCGTCCCAGATAGCCGCTACCCCCCGTGATGACGACGGTACGGCCTCGCACGTCAAAGAGTGCTTGCACATCCAATCTTTTATCAGACATATCTCCTCCTCACGATGGTGTTCATTGATCGATACTTAGCTTTTGTAGCCAGAGTCGGGAATCGCCAGCCAACGCTGCCGGAGATAGTGCGCCGCCATCTTCGGCTTGCGGAGACTGGTGAACACTCCCTTTTTGTTGCCCTGCACGCGCATAATACTTTGACTGGTCTGGAAATCCGCGAAATTCCACACCTGCTCGCCGATAAAGTTCGGGAACTCGTCCACCACTTCATGATTCGCTTTCAACAGTTCGACCTGATACTCTTCGGAAAACATCGTCGGTGTCGTATCATGCAAGCCTGCGATGGTGTCCGCGCCATACTCCGTGAACATCAGGGGTTTGCCAGGCTGCACCTGATTCCATCTCGTCAACTCGGCGCGCAAGAGAGCCTTAGCTACCTCTAATTCTCCACTGGCAACATACCAGCCATAGTAGCGGTTGAGCGCCAGCACATCCACCAGATCCGAAACGGTATTCGTGTCAGGCGTTGCCATCATATGGATCACAATGGTGATGGGACGTTTCTGCGGGTCGAGATCGCGTGCAAGCTGGACTAACGGTTGAAAGTAGTCATGCGCTCCCTCCTCTTCAGATGCCGGTTCATTGGCAATGGACCACATCACCACACAGGGATGATTTTTATCACGGGCGATCAATTCACGAATCACCTGTGCATGCTGCTCCCTGGTTTCAAGCTCTTCCCAGGTTTTATGCAACCCGCCCCCACCGCTCAAGAGTGCCATAAAGTTCAAATGTAATCCTACCGCAGGCACCTCATCAATCACCACCAGTCCTTCGCGGTCCGCCAGGCGCATGAGTTCTTCGGAATAGGGATAGTGCGAGGTGCGGAAGGAGTTAGCGCCCATCCATTTCAACAGATTGAAATCTCTCACAGTGACCACTTCATCCAGGCCGCGCCCATGCAGGGGAAAATCCTCGTGTTTGCCGAATCCCTTAAAATAAAAGGGGTTCCCGTTGATCAAAAACTTCCCGTCCTGTACAGCTACGGTGCGCACGCCAAACGGCTCCTCATAGGTATCGATCTGCTCTCCATCGCGGCACAACGTGACGGTGCAGGTATACAGATAGGCGTGCAACGGCTGCCAGAGATGCACATCTTTGATGGTCAGTTGCCCGCTTGCTCCCGTGCCTCTGGCAACAGTTTCCCCTGCCTCGTCCTGGATAGAGATGGAGACCTCACCCTCGCCCTGTATATCGATGGTGTAGTCCACAAGCCCATCTGTTCCCGCGATGTCCGTGCTGATGGTGATATCGCGGATATAGGTCTTGGGGGTGGTGTAAAGTTTGACCGGGCGTTGGATGCCGGCATAATTGAAAAAGTCAAAGTTGGGGCTATCCGTCACGACTTTTCCCAGGCCGACAACGTCTTCCTCACGGTAATTGCCCGCCGGAAGGGTCGTGTAATCGACGATATTGTTGACGGCAACCGTCAGGCGATTTTTGCCGACGCTGGCAAAGGCATTGATTTCGGCCTCAAATGGGGTAAATCCCCCCTGGTGTTCTGCGATCAGTTGCCCGTTGAGATAAACTCTGGCCTTATGCGTCACCGAACCGAAACGCAGGACGATGCGCTGCTCGAAGAAATGCTGCGGGATGACGATCTCCCGTTCATACCAGACCCAGCCGATGTGGTCGCGAAATGCGACTCCATCATACAGATCGTTGTACGAAGCGGGAACGGGCATCGGAATAGTCTCCTGTAACGGGTATGCAAACCATTCCTCAGCAAATCCGTTGCCTGCATCAAGCTTAAAATTCCAGATTCCATTGAGATCAATGAGTTCTCTTGATGTGGTCATGATGGGATATAACATGGATTCTCTCCTCTTTTTGAGAAAAAGGTGGCTCTGCGCTTTCATCCTCTTCTGCCTCATGCAAAGCTAGCGGACACCACAGAACGTTCACATACGCTCCGCATTGAACATGGTTTTCATTGACCAGTGTAGCACATACGTCACCGCTACGAATATCGACCTCGGCTCGCGTCCAACTGTCCGCGCCAGGCAGCAGTTGGACGCGATCGGTTTCTTAACGGACGGCCTTGATCGGCATGACGGTGAAGATGCCGAGCAGGACAAAGACGGTTGCGGCAATATACAGAAGCGAATAGCTATGCGTCATGCCAAGGATGAAACCTGCAATTACCGGAGCCAGCGAGTGGGGCAGGGTGTTGGCGATATTGACGATGCCCATATCCTTGGCCCGATCCTTTGCTGAGGGCAAGACCAGAGTAACGATGGCGACATCAACGGCCAGGTAGGCTCCCAGGCCAAATCCCAGCACGGCGGCAGCGGCGACCACGGCCAGCCAGACCTGGAAAAAGGCGAGCAGCAGCATAGCGACAGCCATAATACACATACCAACGATTACAAAGAGCTTGCGCTGCTTCAAGCGATCCGAGAGGAAGCCGCCCAGGATGGTGGAAATCAACGACACGACTGCGGCGATGATGCTGAACGTCGAGGCCCCTTGCAGCGCCGCCGGATATTTCACGACATCTTGCAGGTAGTAGAAGATATACGTGATGCCCAGAAAGTAGCCAACAAACGGGATGAAACGAGTCAGCCAGGCCCAGCCGAAATCGGGATACCTGCGGGGATTAATCCAGAAATTTTTGAGAAACGCCCCGAGATGGAAAGCAGGCATGTGGCCTCTGGGCAGAACCTTGTCGCGCAGCAATATTGCGAAGGGAATGGTGGTCACCAGCACGATCACGAGCATGACGACGTAGGCAGTCGTCGGAGTGGACTTGAAGATCTGGCCGCCAATAATCGCTCCCAGGATACCTCCCAGGCCGGTGGCAAGACCATAGATGCCGGAAACGGTGCCACGCTGGTTCTCCGGCACCTGATCGGGGATCGTCGCGACAAGCGTCGCCAGCACGCAGTTGGAGAAAAGCTCGACAAGACAATAGCCAGTGAACAAAAGCGGGATATTGCTCGCTCGCCACATAAAGAGCAGGCCCAGCGCCGTCAGCAGGCCACCCACGATGATCCACGGACGTCTGCGTCCAAAGCGTGAGGTGGTGCGGTCGCTGAAGGCCCCGGCGAGGGGATTGGCAACAAGGGCGATCAGCACCGTGACGCTCGTGAAAACGCTGAGGATGGCGACTTTGCTGCCAGGAGCAAGCAGGCCAATCTGGTAGGGCAACAATAAGGCTCCAATCCCGGCGTAGAGGATATAGAGCGAGATAGCCGCTGCTGTCAGGGCGAACATGAAGCCCGTGCTTACCCGCCGGGTCGGGGCTTGCAGCGCCTCTGGAGTTCCGGGAACTGGCTGCGCTGACAGTACGGGGGACAATGCAACATCAATGTTTTGCATCTCTTCCATGGGATAGACTCCTTTCCAGGTCAAACATCTTCCCGCTTCCCCAACCTGACATACAACCGGGCGAAGAAGAGGGTTTTCAAACACGCTCGCATAAATCTTATGGGAACAGTATACTTGCCCTCGTCGCCATTTTCTCGTAAAATTTTAACCAGAAAGAGGTTTTTTTTGACCACTTGAGGAGAACGAAAATGCAATCTCTTTATGAGCAGTATCGTTCAGGTTGTTCTCTGATCTGGCTCCTCACGAACCTTGATGTGCAGGTATTTGACCGGGTCGGAGCCTTACAACTCCATTACGCGCGCTCCGACCTTCCGACCGTAATTGAACGTCTGAAGCAAGAGGCGCTGGCCCGTTTTCTTCAACAACCCCTTGCAAGAGACCTCGTCTACCGGTTTCGCGACCCCTTTGAGCTGGAGTTCCTGGCAGCAGGTCTCTGGCATGAAGGAGACTATGTCGGGACGGTCGTTGTTGGTCCCTGTGTGAGCAAAGCGTATCACCCGCAATTGCTTGCCGAAACAGGCCAGCGCGAGCGATTGCCCCTGATGATGCAACGGCAATTGCAGCAGTCCTACAACAGCTTAACGATGATTGATGAGGCGAAGCAGCAGGCCATTGGCTTCCTGCTCACCAACATTTTCTCATCAGGATGGAGGCAGCCTCAACTGGTTGAAACGCTCCTCCCGCTTGCAGAAGGAACAGCGGTAAAATTCAAATACGAGCTGGAACAGAATCGGGAACTGGTCGAGAGGAGATACGAGGTGGAAAACCAGATTCTGCATGCCATTACGCAAGGGAATCCCCGGCAGCTGAAACAAGCTATGCAGGAGTTTAAGGGGCTTCCCTGGCCGTATCGCCATCCCCACGCGCCGGTGCGCTCCATGAAAAACCTCTCGCTTTCGCATAATACCCTCTTCAGGAAAGCGGCAGAAAGCGCGGGCATTCACCCGCTCTACCTGGATAGTATCTCAGGCAAATTTGCCATCCAGATCGAACAGGCACAGAGCATCGGCGAGTTAGAAGCCCTCTATGAAGAGATGCCAGGTACCTACTGCGCGGCAGTGAGAGAATTGGCGCTGGCAGGACTCTCCCCACTCATGAAAGAAGCTGTCACGACCCTTCGTTTCACGCTCGATCAGCCTGCCAGCCTGAAGCGTCTTGCTGACACGCTCGGCGTCCATCCGTCCTATCTTTCCCGCGCCTTCAAGAAAGAGATAGGAATGACCCTCACCGACTACATCAACAGGCTCAGAATTGAGGAAGCGAAATATCTGCTGGATCACGGAAACGTCTCAGTGACAGACGCCGCATTCAGTGTTGGATATACCGATCCCAATTATTTCTCAAAGGTCTTTACAAAGCTGGAACACATGACGCCCCACGACTATCGAAAACGAAAAAAAGAGGAACCTGCGACCGAGACGAAGGGTGCTTCCTGAAAAAACGATACCATGCCGAGTGTTGGCTCTTCATAACAACAAAACAGAAAAGAAAGAACCCGGCAGTATCACGCCGCCGAGTTCCCTGCCATTCAGTCTGTCATGCACCTTTGTAGAGAGGGGGCGAGCTAACTAGAGCGTGTCCGAGAAGGCCAAAGAAGCCATTCGCCATTGCTCAGCTTCCATCGGCTTCTGGAGACACCTGTCGATGAGTCCGCAGCCAATTCAGAGGAAACTCTCTGTCGCTTCTGTTCAAAAAGGCTTGTCACGCTGAAGCAACCCATCAATACCAATCGGCCTCTGGAGGCTTCTCGGACACGCTCTAGCTCTTCCTGTGCTGACCGTAGAGGAGCAGAGGAGAATGTATCGCTCAGTTCTTTCGCAACTGCCTCCAAACGAGCAAATGTCATACTGGTTGTGGATCCGAGATAGCGTTTGTAGGTGTGGCGCGCCTGTGTGCGATAAGCGTACCAATAGCCTGCCCCACGATCTCGGGCTTCTTTGAGGACCGAGAGCCGTCCGGCTTGTCCCAGAAAGGCAAAAGCTGTGTGCTCATCCAACCAGCGTGGCAACGCTGGCTCGTCTCCGCGCTTAAAACAGTGATCGGGATGCCCGTCTGTGATGAGTTCATATTGTTGCTGCGCCTGGGACCAGATCAGCGCGTGTGGTGATGGGCCTGGCATTGCTTCTCCTTTGTGCTTGGGGATGGTCTCCTCGATCCCCCAACATCCAGGAGTATAGCACATCAGAAGGTCTGAAGGGAAGCAACAAGACTTCTTACAGCAAGCCGAGCTCTCTGGCTCTGAGGGCCGCCTGCGTCCGGTCGCGCACGCCCAGCTTGCCCAGGATGTTGCTGAGGTGGTTCTTGACGGTGCCGCTGGCGATGTAGAGGGTCTCGCTGATCTCGCGATTGGATGCTCCACGCGCCAGCAAGGCCAAAATCTCCCGCTCGCGTTCGGTCAATTGCGCCACGTCGCTCGCCTCGACGAACGGCGGGGTGGGAGGAGCGTCCATCGTTGGCTCGATCGGAGCTGTAGAGAGGGAAGCGAGGACTTTGTGCGCGACGTCTGGATGTAGGAGGATCTGGCCCTGTGCGACCACGCGAATGGTTGTGGCAAGCTGCTCGGCGGTGATGTCTTTGAGTACATAGCCTTCCGCACCCGCTTGCAGGCCTGCCCGGATCAACTCGCGATCATCGAAGGTCGTCAGGATGACTACGCGGATCTGGGGCCAGCGCTCTTTGATAGCTCGCGTCGCGGCAATGCCATCCAGACGCGGCATACGCACATCCATCAGCACCACACCGGGAGCCGCTCCTGCGGCGTGGAGACATTCGATCCTAGCCAGCGCTTCCTCGCCATCGGCGGCTATGCCAACCACCTCCAGGTCCGGCTCCAGCTCAATTAGCTTGCGAAAACCTTCGCACAGCAATCGCTGGTCATCCACAATCAGTACACGGAGACGCTCTACCATGGTTCAATCTTCTCCCTGCTTGCGCTTGCTCCCACGGCGCTACTCTGTGCTTGTCCCTGAAACGTGAGCGGGAGCACCACTTCGACGCGCCAGCCCTGTTCAGGTTCGGGGCCAGCCCGTAGCGTCCCCTCTAGCAGGGCAACGCGTTCGCGCATGCCCAGCAAGCCAAAGCCAGACACTCTTTGCTCGTGGGCAGGCTCGCACTGCTGGCCGTTGTCCAGCACGGTCAGTTCCACCTGTTCAGTGCCTGTGGAGAGGCGCAGCAGCACTTTGGTGGCGTGCGCGTGCTTGCGAATATTGGTCAGCGCCTCCTGCGCGCAGCGGTAGAGCGCCTGACACAGGTCTGGAAGCAGTGGGTGTGTCGCCTCTTCTAGATCGAGCGCGATCTTCGTCTGGGGACAGGTTGTTTCAAACGCTGCCACCAATTTGCGCAGTTGCTCCTGCAATGAGCCTGCGTAGGCTTCGTCAGGCCGGAGGGCCTCAACCGAGTGACGGACTTCTGTCAGGCAGGCTTTGGCCACCTGTCGTGCCTGCAGCAGTTCCTCGTGCAGACGGGGATCGTCGCGCACTTCCAGCCGGGTCGCCGTTTCCAGCTGGACTGAAAGAAGCGTGAGGGCGTGACCAAGCGTGTCGTGGATCTCACGAGCGATGCGGTTGCGCTCGCGTATAACCGAAAGTTCCTCTACCTGGGCGCTATACTCTTGCAGTTGCCTGTGAGCCAGCGCGAGTTTGGCGTTGGAGGCTTCCAGCGCTGTGTGAGCCAGCGTGAGTTCACTGATAATCGCCCCATATCCATAGATGGTGAGAAAGGAGAGCAGGAGGCCCACCTGGCTGCTGACCCCCCAATCCGGGACCATGAGGCGGATCGCGAGGTAGGAACACAGGCAGAGAACGCCTGCGGCGAGCAGGCTGAGAGGCCGTGGTCTGACCAGTGACATCAAGCCAGCCGTGATGATTGGCAGCAGAGGGAGCCAGTCGGTGTCCGTGTTTGGCAAGGGGATGAACTGGGAGGCACAAGCCAGGCAGAACAGCGCCAGCATGAAGCCGGGATGGGGGCGGCTTTTGACCCCTTGTACTCCCAGATGATAGATCAGGAGCCAGGCCCCGTATGTCCCTGTGAGCAGGAAGCATCTGAGCAAGGTGAGAGGCTGCGTCGTCAAGATCGCGCTCAGATAGGCCACGCAGGCGAAAGCGGTGATGATCCAGGGAACCCACCGCAGATACCAGTCTACTAACCGGATGGATGGGATTCGGATATGCTCTTTGTGCTTGAATTTCATGGCTCTACCCACCAACTTCGTGAGAGACGCTTGTTTTCCGTAGTATACCTCACAGGCCTTCCCCGCGCCAGTGCCTGGAGTCATAGATCTGTCGCGAAGACCTATGACCAGCATCACAGGCTTGTCGGAAAGACCTATGACCAGCATCGTAACACGCGGGCCAGAAATAGGCCCTGATTCGTGACCGAGGGGAGATGTGCTGGCCTGCCCTGGCCTGCTATACTCAGCACAAGAAAGATGAAGCTTTCACCATGGCCAGTCTATCCGGCAAAGCAGGTGCTTGCTGTTTTTTTCGCGAAAGGATCTTTTCTCATGGAACTCATGCTCAGCGGCGTTTCTCAATCATCAAACGGGGCCGCGAAGTCTACGGCTTCATCATTGCGCAGCAGCATCGCTCTCTTTCTCCACGCCGACCTCGCGCCTGCCGTGCTGATTATCGCCTTCATCTCTTTTCTGGCTCATGTCCTGCTTAGCAACAGTTACGGCTATTTCCGCGATGAACTCTATGTGCTGGCGATGAGCCAGCATCCTGCCTTTGGCTATGTGGATGTCCCCCCACTGGTTCCCTGGATCACGTTGCTTCCCCGCTTGCTCACCGGCAACGCCTTATGGGCTATCCACGTGATCTCGGCTCTGATCTGCGCCGGGACAATCATCCTGACAGGCTTGATGGCCCGGCTTCTGGGTGGCAAGGGGTGGGTGCAGGGACTGGCTGCTCTGGGGTCGGCAACGGCCCTCGTCTTGCTGGCGGGCGGCTCAACCTACACCTATGATGTCTTCGATACCTTCTGGTGGACGCTTTGCGCCACCATCCTCATCGTCCTGTTGCGCGATGAACAGCCTCGAGGCTGGCTCGCCTTCGGTGTGGTGGCGGGTCTGGGATTATTGACGAAGGAGACCATCCTCTTCTGGGGATTTGCCCTGGTCGTCGGCTTACTGCTCACCCCACAACGCCGCCTGCTGTTCACCCGCTGGACGCTCTTTGGGGGTCTGATCGCCTTCGTCCTCTTCTCGCCCTACCTGATCTGGAATGCTGAGAGTGGGTGGGCCACGTTCCAGTACTGGGCCAACTATTCCCAGAATCATAGCGCTAGTGGGACGCCCCTCGCTTTCCTGATCAACCAGATCCTCGTCATGAATCCCCTCTTGCTCTTCTTGTGGGTAGCTGGACTGTGGTACTTCTTCTCCCCACGGGGGAAGCGTTACCGGGCCTTCGCGTGGGCGTATGTCATCCTCTTTGTTCTTTTCATCGTCATTCAGGCGAAATCCTACTTTCTGGCTCCAGCTTACCCGCCATTGTTTGCCGGGGGAGCGATGCTCTTCGGTGAATGGCGGCTGCGCTTCCGCAAATGGGCCGCGGTCTATCCGGTGCTGCTGGCCCTCAGCGGTGTGCTGCTGGCTCCAGCGGTGATGCCGGTATTACCACCGGTCGTGTACGCACATATCTATGGCCCAAGCGGCAACTCCGGGGCGCAGCAGGAGTCAGGCGATGCCTATGGCTTGCCACAATCCCTGGCGGACCGCTTTGGCTGGGAGCAGCAAGTCGCACTGGTTGCTCAAGTGTATCACAGTCTGCCACTAGAGGAGCAGCGGGTGGCCTGCATCTTTACCTCCAATTATGGGGAGGCGGCGGCTCTGGTGCAATTCGGTGGGCGCTATCACCTGCCCCCACCGATCAGCGGACATAATGCCTTCTACATCTGGGGGCCGCAGGGCTGTACTGGTCAGGTCGTCATCACCATCAACATTCCTCCCCAGGTTGCGGCACAGGCATTCGGATCGGTGACGCTGGCTGCCAGGACTTCTTGCGCGGCGTGCGTGTCCTTTGAAAATCATGCCCCGATCCTGATCTTGCGGCAGCCGAAGATGTCATTTGCACTGCTGTGGGCACGGGCGAAGTATTACGATTGAAAAGGGAAGTTATGCGAGAAGCAATCATTCACATCGAACACCTTTCCCGCTCGTTTGGACCGGTCCAAGCACTCGATGATCTTTCCCTGCAAGTCCCTGCCGGCATCGTCTTTGGGTTTCTCGGACCAAATGGAGCGGGCAAAACAACCACCATTCATCTCTTGCTTGGCCTGCTGGAACCGACGCTGGGCCGGGCCAGTGTACTTGGCTTCGATACGCGCACACAGGGAGACGCCATTCGTACTCGCACGGGGGCGCTGCTCGAGTTTGCCGGGCTGTACGAGCGCATGAGCGCCGAAGACAACCTCGATTTGTATGGCCGTATCTACCACATGCCTGCCCCCCAACGGAGAGCGCGCACCAAAGAATTGCTGACCCACCTCGATCTCTGGGACCGGCGCCGGGATCAGGTGGGCAAGTGGAGCCGGGGCATGAAACAGAAACTGGCCGTCGCCCGGGCGCTCTTTCACCGTCCGTCGTTGGTTTTCCTGGATGAGCCAACTGCCGGGTTTGATCCGATGGCGGCCGCTGCCCTGCGCACTGACCTGGCCAGTCTGGTCGCACGGGAAGGGGTAACAGTCTTCCTCAACACCCACAATTTGAGCGAGGCCGAAAAGCTCTGCGCCCAGGTAGCCGTGATTCGCCAGGGGAAACTGCTGGCGGTTGGCGCCCCCGATGAACTGCGTGCCGGGATTGGCGGCCCCCAGGCAGAGATCGTGGGAGAGGGCTTCAACGAGCAGATGCTGACTGCCCTCAGAGAGCGGCCAGAGGTGATCCATGCTGGGCTGCAGAATAGTCACCTGCTCATCGAACTGCGTGGCGAGAGCAAACTAGGACCGCTCATCCGTTTGCTGGTGCAGGCAGGGGCGGAGATAGAGGAAGTGCGCAGGGGCAAGGCCAGCCTGGAAGAGGTGTTTTTGACCTTGATGGAGGAAGAAAAGAGATGAACGATATCTGGACCATGCTCTGGAAAGAAGCGAAGGACCTGCTCTGGCAGGGGGGCTGGCGGGCCTTGATAGGCCCTTTACTGCTGGTCGGCATTATGGGCGTCTATCTCCCATTGCAGTTCGGGCTTGCCTGGCTTGACCTCTCAGTCATCGAGCTGTTTGTGGTGCTCTGGATTCCGTACTTCGTCATTACAGCTTTTATGGGTGATGCCATCGCCGGAGAGCGCGAGCGCCACACGCTGGAAACCTTGCTGGCCAGCCGCATTAGTGAGCGAGCGATCCTGCTGGGAAAGGTGATTGCAACGGTCGGCTATGCCTGGGGAATGGCTCTCGTTGGTTTGCTGCTTGGCCTGGTTCTAGTCAACCTGTTTCATGGACACGGGAACCCGGTGTTCTATCATCCTTTCGATGTCTTCCTGGAAGTTCTGGCTTTGAGTCTATTATCCTGCGTACTGGGGGCAAGTGCAGGAGTGCTGATCTCGTTGCGAACAGCAACGGCGAGGCAGGCACAGCAAATCTTGAGTATCGGGACGCTGCTGCTGATCTTCGCCGCTATTTTTGTCTTGCGCGCCTTGCCTGCGAACTTTCTCTCAGCACTCTCGTATTCCCAGTTTCTGCTCCTGGCGATCGTCGTTCTTTGTGTGTTAGATGCGGTCTTGCTGGGCTTGTCGCTGCTGAACTTTCGACGCTCCCGTTTGATGCTGAGCTAAGTGGCTTGTTCCTAAAAGTTTGAGGTTTAAACTAAAGTAACCTCAGCAATCCCTGGAGGGATTGCTGAGAGGGAGTAACCCACGAGGGGTGGTGTAGCCCTACATGAGCATCTCATGGGAAAGCGGAAGGCCAACTGCTTGGCCAGCCAGGCAAACCAGGCCGGTGAATCCGCCTGGAGGGTCATCGCGGCCTCTTTAGGTGTGATCACCACATAGTGTCCCTCGCGCACATACTCCAGGCGCGTTAAGACGTGGACAGGCTTGCGCACTGCCGTCGCGCCGGCTGGGGCAGGGGCAGCCGATTTGAGGGGCGCAGGGGCCGCAGCAGGCGGCGCAAGCGCGGCGTGCAGCTGCTGGCTCAGCGCCTGCACCTGCTGCTGCAAGAGGCTGAGCTGAGCCTGCATCGCCGCCAGTTGTTTGGTCAGGGTCAGCAGTTCCGTGGGCAGAAGAGCCGCCGCGGGCGGAACACCAGCGGCGGCCAGGGTCGGCAGCGCCCGATGGTGCCGAGCGGCCAACTGCTCCAGGCATTGGCGGCTGATGCCTTTTTTGCGGCCATCACGCGGATGCGATTGCAGCGGCAAGAGTGCCTCGCTGAGCCAGCGACGCAGCGTTTTGGCATCGATGCCCAATTGACGAGAGGCATCGGCCAGAGAGACGAAAGACATGGACAGACTCCTTTCCTCAGAGGAGGCGTGCAGCAGCACGAATTGGCTGCTGAGCAGGTTGGAGTACCTAGAGAGAACGGGAAAACTCCCAGGAGTTTTCTGGCTCCCTGCTTAGCGAAGCGGAGGGCTACTGGCCTGCGCGCGACGACGACGATGAAAGTAGCTGGCCCGGTACTGGTGGCCTCGGCGCCAGGCGGACCAGTGACAGATCAGAAAAGCCGAGGAGGGTGGGGGCCAGCACAGCCGCGCCAGCAGGTGATGAACTTCCGAGGGGGAAAGCGCGATAAGGGCCATCGGCGTGGGCGTGGGCGGCTGGGCCTGCGCCCTGGCCTGCACACACAGACCCACCAGAAAGGCATAGGCCGGCAACACCAGGGTCAGGTGACGATAGCAGCCCACGTAGGAGCGCACTTCATAGTGATCCAGGCCCAGGTCTTTGCTGGCTTGCAAGTCCTCCTCGATGCGCCAGCGTGCGCCACTGGCCTGCACCATGAGCGACAAAGGCGTCCTGGCGGGCGCAAAGACCAGAGAAAAGCTGAGCTGGCCGGGGTCATCGAGGCAGCGACGAAAGACGAGCCAGTGACGTCCATCGACGCTTCCCTGATGCAGCACGGGCAGTCTGGCCCAGTCGAAGAGATGCTCGCCTTTGCTTCCCAGGCTTGGTGAAAGCCGTTGCCAGTCCTGTGGCTTGACCAACTGCGCCTGGCGGCCAATATCGGCGAGCTGGGAGCCATCTTTGCTCTGCACGGCGACCACCTCGATAGAAGGAACCGCCAGGGCGTAGGAGAGGTTCTGCTGTTCCAGGAAGGTGCGCAAGTCAGGACTGTGGCCGTAGACGTATCGGCCACCACCCAGGAGATGAGGATCTGGGCCTGCTGGCACCGCTCGATCATCAGCTGCCCCAGTTCGGGTTTGGTACGAAAGCGCACCGTGTCGGGGATGCGAACCTCTTGCCGACGAGCGGGGTCAGCGCACCAGTCTTCGGGCAGATACAACTCGCGGTCAATGAGGCCATGACCGCGCTCAGTGACGTAGGAGAGGAAGATGCCGACCTGGCAGTTCTCCACACGGCCCGTCGCTCCACAATCCTGAGGAGCCACCCCCGCTGAATGCGTACCGCGTTTGGGGAAGCCGCTTTCGTCCAGGACGAGGACGGCAAAGGGCGTCGACGGACAAGACTGGGCAGGCGGCTGCAAGCTCTGCACCAGAGCCGTGCGTAGCTGATCGCGCACCCCATCTTGATCCCAGACGGCCTGGGAAAGCAGGCGTTGCATGCCAGAGGGGCTAGCCTGAGCGGCGTGTTCGGCGATCTGCCAGCCGTTTTTCCTGGGGAGATGATTGAGAATGGCTTTGAGGTAGAGCAGGGCGTGTTGGCGGGGTTCGGGGCGGGCAAAGCAGGCGGCGATCTGCTGGTGCAGGTGGCGTAAGGCCAGCGGCCAGCGACTTACTTGCTGCTGCAAGGCCTCTAGTTGCAGGGATGTGTTACACTGAGAGCGTCTCATGCGTTTCTCCTTGGGAATGCGACAAACTCCAGGGAGTTTTGGTTGTCTCTAGAGTCTCATATTCTGACGAGAAAAGCACGAGATTTTTGCTGATCTGAGGAATTTTCCTGGGAATCTGCCCGTTTTCTAAGTGCAATTGTAGTGTCGTGATCGTGACACCCATCCCTTTCCTGCCGGATACCAGAACCTGGGAAGAAGGCGGGCAAAGACGGATCGCACCGGCGAAATTCCAGGGTGAAAACTGTCTCTTTTGAGAATGCATGTGTCAGGTAGCCAGCACACCGTGCGATGCGCTCTTCCGAGGAGAAGGCGTTGTTTAGCCCAAACTGGCTCCTGCACCGATCAAAATGGCTTGGTGACCATCAGCGCCAGGACCACCGGGAACATGAGATATTCATAGAGCCAGCTGGCGCGCATCACCTGATCGGAGAAAGCTGCGCGCAACTCGACCGTCACACGCTTTTGCGCGAGTGCCTCGGCAAAGACCTTGCTAAAGACTTTTCCACGAGGAACATAGACCCAGATGACGAGAGGGATCGTTGACAGGAAGAGGACCGCCCCGACCAGGGTCCAGGTCGGCACGCCTGCATTGAGGAGGGGCCAGTGGCCAAGCCAGGTCAGCAGCAGACCCGTCAGCAGCGTCGCCCACGACCCATATATGACCAACCGCTGGTCGAAGTACCCTTCCAGGCCGACGAACTCGCGCACGAGGTGGATATCGTCCAGGCGCACCAACCGCGCCCGGATCAAGGTGCGCCCCACCACCCCAGAGATGACAGCGGTGACCGCCAGAATGTGCAGGACTTTGACCAGGCCGTAGAGGTTCATAGGTTTCTCCCAATCATCATGGCTGAGGTGAGCAAGCCACTTACAATTTCATATGGAGCTGTAGGGCGTGTGATCTGAAGAGTCATTGCCAACGTCGTCCATCCGCGTTCTCCTGACAAGAGAGAGTCGGAGGAGTACGCTCAGTCCCCATCCCACCACCCCTGCCAGTAGAATTGCCCCCATCCATAACGGCAGCGACCAGGCCACTCTCTGCGTGAGAGAGAGGGTCAGGAAGTAGAGCGCCGACCACACCATAGGCACAGCACAGGCAAAGAAGGCCTCACGCACCGGGTACTCTCTCGCAGGGGCAGACCAGCGGAGCAGCAGGTCTGCGATGAGGCCGGTCGCCAGTGCCGAGGGCAGCAACGCGTACTGGTCTGCCAGCAGGCTGAGCAGGAGGCCGTTGAGGGTCAGGAGCAGCGTCAAAGCTCCAAAGGGGACGCGGAAGCGTCGCACCAGCAGCCAGAGGAAGCCGAGGAGCAGCGCAGCCTGCAGGATGATGCTGGCGATGCCGAGCGATTGAGCCAGGGGCGTATTTGGCGGTGCAGCCTGCCTCTGGGTCATATAGGTGATCTGGCGGCTGTCGGGCGACCATTCTGGAAGGATATTGTCCACCCCTGGATTTCTGGTCAGGTTGGTGATGCCGCTGCCATCGGCGTTCATCACATAGATCTCCTGGTTGCCGCTGCGGTTGGACTCAAAGGCGATGTGTCTCCCATCGGGTGACCAGGCCGCGTGGTCTCCATAGCTTGCCAGCAGATGCAGGTGGCTGCCATCGGCGTCCATCACGTACAGGTCGTTGTGTCCGGACACATCCGAGGTGAAGACGATTGTGCGCCCATCGGGCGACCAGGTCGGTTTGTTGCCGCTCATCGCTGTCAGCAGATGCAGGTGGCTGCCATCGGCATCCATGAGATAGAGGTGCCAGCTTCCTCCTCGCTGCGAGCCAAAGGCGATACGCTTCCCATCAGGCGACCAGGTCGGCCCGTACTCCCACGCATGCTCGTGCGTGAGCCTCCTCAGATGGCTGCCGTCGGCGTTGATCGTGTAGATGGCGGCAGTCGTGACGTCGCCTCCCTGCTGCGCGATGAAGACCAACTGGCTGCCATCGGGTGACCAGTGCTGGAGGTAGCAGGTGAGCGAGAGGTGCGTGAGTGGTCGGGG
>Ga0209062_1003986_pt1 | contig 16185 bp, 10 predicted proteins | sample Coa_R2_2_FD_187158 | JGI IMG/M metagenome (GOLD analysis project Ga0209062, IMG submission 187158) | Surface soil microbial communities from Centralia Pennsylvania, which are recovering from an underground coalmine fire - Coalmine... | ecosystem: Environmental > Terrestrial > Soil > Unclassified... | reverse complement strand
AATCGTCCTATCGCTATCTGCTGGCCGACCTGATGCCGTTCGGCAGGAACGCCCGCATTCAGTTGGAACACGGCGGCACGAACGAATCGGCGCAGCATTACGAGACGGCGGCGTATTGGTACGGCCTCCCGGCAGCCTCGCTGGTCCGGACCGACGAACTGGCGATCGGCGATCCGGCGAGCGAGCGGGCCCATAGCTATCTCTCGCCCGATGCCTCCCAACCCTACGAAATTACGTCGCGGTACGAATGGGGACCCGACACCGTGGGCGGCAAAGAGATTTACCCGGCCGAGACCGACCGCGGCCGTGTCACCAAAACATGGTCGGAGTTCACCCTCGCAATCCGGCCGGAAAATCTCGGTGTGATGCTCCGGCGCAAGCTGGATTATGCCTATCCGAACCAGCGGGCGGAGGTGTTCGTCGCGGATGCCGGCGCCAAAACACCGGAGTGGAAACCGGCGGGCATCTGGTATCTGGCCGGCTCGAACACCTGCGTGTTTTCCGCGCCCTCGGGCGAATTGGGCGCGACCCGGCACGTCGTCCAGACCTCGAACCGCCGCTTCCGCGACGATGAGTTTCTCATTCCTAGCGCCCTGACCGCACGGCGCCGGGCGATTCGCGTGCGGGTCCAGTTCACCCCCGTCGCGATCCCGCTGTTTCCCGGGCATCCGCTCCCGGAACTCGCCTGGAGCGAAATTCGCTACACGGCCTACAGCTTCGTCATGCCGAAGTTTCCGTAATTCTGCATTTCCTCGGCGTCTCGGCGGTTCAAAACACCCGCCCTTCCCGCGACGGGTCCCCCGTCGGCGGCGGCGCATGATCTTCCAACGCCCGAGGCCCCAGGATCTCCGTCAGCACCGGCTTCAGTGCCTCCGCCCACACCTCGTATCCCGCCAGCGTGGGATGCAGTTTGTCCTTCGCATTCAGCGTCCCCTCCCCCATCCGCGCATTCACATTCAGATACCGCACCCGCTTGCCGTCCGCCATCTCCGCCAGCCGCGCATTGATGCGCTCGATCTCCGCCATATACTGCGGCCGGTCGTGGCGCGGAAAAATCCCCATCAAGACGATGCTAGCCGCCGGCGCCTTCGCCTGCATCACCCGCACCACCTCCCGGATTCCCGCCTCCACATCCTCCGCGCTCGCGCCCGCGCCGACGTCGTTCGTCCCCGCCAGCAGCACGATCGCCTTCGGATTCACCCCGTCCAGCTCCCCGAATTCGAGACGCCACAGAATGTTCTGCACCCGGTCCGCGCCCCAGCCGAAATCCGCCGCGTTCCAGCCGAAGAAATTCCGCTTCCAGTCGGCCAGCAGCTCCGGATAATCCGTTGCGCCCCACCGCCGCGTGATCGAATCGCCTTCGAAATAAAGATCGATCCCACCCGCCTTCGCCTTCTCGAGCAACTGCTGGTGCGCGATCTGAGAATTGCGGTCGAGCCGCGCCACCGGACGGTCCGGCGCCGGCCGCCGCCGGAACTCGCGGTCCGCCCAACTGATGAAGTACTTCCAGTTCGGGCCGTCGGTGTGCCCGCCGTCGTGCTGGCGCCAGGCCAGCTCGCCATCGAGCAGCCCCACATTGACCGGCGGCATCTTCGCGTTCCGCCAGTCGTCGCCCACGCCGAGGTCCCTGGCGCCGAGCAGCCGGAAGACCGGCCCCGCCGCCACCGACGCCATGAAGCTGCCCTCGTGGTCCAGCCACTTCGCGTCGCCCTTCTCCGGCACGCCGTAGCTGATGAAGGTCGCGCGCGGCGCGCACAGCGCGATCAGCTCGTGCGCGTCCACCGGCAGATCGCCCGCGTTCTTGCTGCCGAACGCGGCCTCCGCCGCGCCGTACTTCAGGAAATTCCCCGCCATCCAGTGGTACTCGCCCGAGCCCGTCAGGTTCTCCACCGCCTCGCCCCAGTTGCGGCGGTGCAGCTTCGCTCCGCCCTCGCCCGACGATCCCACCAGCACCACGGCGAACCGCGGATCGAACGCCATCGTGACCAGCGCCGCCTTCCCGTACCGCGACACCCCTTCGATTCCCACGTGCTTGGCATCGACGGCCCGGTCCGTCTCCAGGTAATCGAGCCCGCGCGACGCGCCCCATGCCCACGCCCGCAGCGCGCCCCAATCCTCCGGCTTGCGCGGACGCCCGTGGTTCGCGAGGCCAATCACGCCCTTCGTCAGCCCCGCTCCGTTGTCGGCCTGAATGCTCGCCGGGTTGATCGTCGCGTAGCCCCATCCGTCCGCGATCAGTTGCTCGGCGGCCGGCGGATCGGCCGGCGGCGGCGGCCCGCCCGCGCGCGGCGGAAATCCGCGGCCGCCGAACGGCGAAGGCAGCCCGAATTCCGCGAGCGGACGCCCGCCGAACATCATCATCACCGGCACGGGCCCCTTCGCGTCCGCCGGCAGTACCAGCGTCATCTGGATTTCGACCGTCAACGCCGGATACGCCGAGTTATCCACGCGCCCCGCCAGCAACTTCCCCACGACCGCGCGCCCGCCCACCGACGCGTTCACCGTCTTGGTGACCTCCCAAGTCACCCTCGGCGCGTTTTTCGGCACGCGCCCCAGTACCTCGCGCTCGAAGTCTTCGACGATCTCCGGCCGCCGCTCGCGCCACCACATTTCGGCCGTGGTGACCTTGCGGCCGTTCTTCAGCGTCAGCGCGTCCGGCAGATCGGGAAACGGATTGGCCTTCGCCTCATCGTAGTTGGCATGGTTCGGCGCCGCCTCGTTCCCGCTCGGCCCCGGCCGCAGCGCCTTGATGCCGAGCTGCTCCATCATGTTCTGGTGATCCTGCGCCGCCGTCCAGTTCGAGGTGTCCTGCCCGAACGCCGCCACCGCCATCGCTATTGCCAAAGCCAGCCGCTTCATTGTTCGACTCCCGAACAAAAGGATATACCCGAATGCGCGGGTTTGCGTCAACCAAGTCCGCGCGGCCTCGCCGCTCCCGCCGCCGCGGGCGCCCGCACGGCCCGGCGGACGGCCGTCACTTTTCTTCCGCGGTTCGCATCGCGAAACGCCGGCGATGATCACTCCCGTTTTCTTGACGTTCTTAACAATTGGTGATAGAAATACTCCGAATCCGGCCGCGGGATCGCTAAATCGTGCGGCCAAATGCTTGGGTCGATTTTCAGCTTCTACGTCGAGGTGATTGCAGTGCGCAAAGTTCTCGCCCTATTCGCGTGTTTGATCGCATCGCTGGCGTGCTTAACTGCTCAGGAATTCCGCGCCAGTGTTTCCGGCCACATCCTGGATAAGAGCGGCGCCAGCATCCCGCAAGCCAAGGTGCAGGCCGTCGATACCTCCACCGGCGAAACCTTCACCGCCACCGCCGATTCCTCCGGCGCTTACTCGATCCCGCTCCTCAAACCCGGAGTCTACAAGATTGTCGTCACGGCTCCCGGCTTCAAGCAGTTCGTGCGGGAGAACCTCACGCTCGCCGTCGGGCAGTCCGCCGGCGTCGATGCCGCGCTCGAAATCGGCGATATCACCCAGAGCGTCCAGGTCACGGCCGAAGCCGCGCTGCTTGAAACGCAGTCCGGCAACCGAGCCGGCCTGGTCGATACCAACCAGGTCGCCGAGCTGCCGCTCAACGCGCGCAATCCGTTCATGCTCGGACTCACCGCCGCCGGCGTCACGTTCCGCGGCGCGCCCATCTGGCAGCGCCCTTTCGATAACGGCGCCATCGCCCAGTGGATCGTCAACGGAAGCTGGCAGCAGAGCAACGAATTCCTCATGGATGGCGCGCCCAACAACGCGCAGTCCGGCTCCAATAACATCGCGCTCGTCCCCGTCGTCGACGCCGTCCAGGAATTCACCATGATGCAGAACACCTACGATGCGCAGTACGGGCACACCATGGGCGGCATCATGAACGTCGTGACCAAGAGCGGCGGCAGCAAATTCCACGGCAGCGGCTACGAATTCATGCGCCGCACCTTCCTCGACGATACCGGCTGGCTCAACAACGCCCTGGGCCAGCCCAAGACCGAGCACTACCTCGATCAGTACGGCGGCACCGTCGGCGGGCAGATCGTCATCCCCAAGCTGCTCAAGCGCGATGGCTGGGTCAAGCTGTTCTATTTCGGCGCCTTTGAAAACTACCGCGAAGGGACGCCCGATCCCCTCACCCTCAGCTACCCGCAACCGGAAATGCGCACCGGCGATTTCAGCAAGCTGGTCGATGGCGCCGGCAACCACATCACGATTTACGACCCCACCACCGCGGTCTACGACGCCTCCGGCAACATCGTCACCAACCGCGCGCCGTTCCCGAACAACCAGATTCCCGCCAGCCGCATCAGCCCCGTTGCCCAGGCCGTCATGAAATACATGCCGATGCCGACCTGCCCCGGCACCTGCGACCCCGGCCAGCGCTATGGCACGAACGACATCTTCCTCGGCGGCGTCTACGACGCGGACCGCTTCTACAACATGCAGATGAAGTTCGATTGGAGCCTCGGCGACAAGCACCACTTCTTCCTCGAAGAGGGCTCCAACGACCGCACCGAGCACCGCCCCGTCAACGGCCTCGGACCCGGCGGCATCCCGGGCACCGGTGTCGGCGAGGACGGCCAGCTCCCCTTCCAGCGCATCAACGACCGCTACGTCTTCGACTGGACCGCCACCCTCACTCCCACCACTGTTCTCGATGTCCGCGCCTCCAACACGCGCTTCATCGAGAAGGGCCTCGGCGCCGATAACACCGGCTTCGATCTCACCTCGCTCGGCCTCCCCAAGAGCCTGGTCGCCCAGCTCCCCCAGCCGCAATTCTTCGGCGTCTGGGCCGTCAGCGGCTACAACACGCTCGGCCGCTACCAGAGCGTCAACATCACCAACGATTACGGCCTCAACGGCGTACTGACCAAGATCTGGGGCAGCCACACGCTCAAAGCCGGCATCGATATCCGCTGGAACCAGTACCTGGTCGACGACACGGGCAACATCTTCGAGGAGGACTTCAACGGAAGCTGGACGCAGTCCATTTACAACCAGAACGTCAACGGCCTCAGCGGCGACGGCTTCGCCAGCTTTCTGCTCGGCTATCCGACCGGCGGCCAGTCCAACTATGCGGCTTATCCCTTCTTCAGGCAGTGGTATGTCGCGCCGTTCGTACAGGACAACTGGCAGGTCAACCACAAGCTCACCATCAACTGGGGCCTGCGCTACGACCTGAACATGCCCACCACGGAGAAGTACAACCGCCTCGACGCAGCCTTCAACCCCAACGCCCCCAGCCCGCTCGCTTCCATGGTCACGGACAACATCGCCAAGCTGGGCCTCGCCTCCAACCCCACCTACCAGCAGTTCGCCGGCCTCTATAACAACCTGGCGAACCTGAAGGGCAGCATGGAATTCGCGGGCGTCAACGGCTACTCCACCCGTGCCGCCAATATCGACTGGTTCGGCATCCAGCCGCGGATCGGCGCCGCGTTTCGCATCAACGACCGGCTCGTAGCCCGCGGCGGTTACGGCATGTACATCATCAACCCCAATAACGACTGGAACCAGACCACCGGGTTCAGCACGAACACCTCGCTCGTCACCAGCAACGACGGCGGCCGCACGCCGATCCCCAACACCATCGCCAACCCGTTCCCGAACGGCATCAGCGTGCCGCCGGGCTCCTCGCTCGGCGCCCTGACCTACGTCGGCAAGGGTTTCAACTGGTTCAATCCGAATTTCAAGTATCCGGTCTCGAACCAGTTCTCCTTCGGCTTCCAGTATCAGGTCAGCCAGCGCTCGACGCTCGATATCTCCTACGTCGGCAACCGCGCCGCGCACACGCAATCCAATATCGCCTGGGACCTGAACCCCAACTATCATCAGTGCAGCGTGATGTACGGCGCGCCCACGCCCGCCGGCTTCGCCAACCCCGCCGCCTGGTGCAACCAGAATGTGCCGAATCCGTTCTACGGCCTGCAGCCGTTCATCGGAACCAGCATGTACACTTCCCCCACCATCAGCCTCAACCAGTTGATGCGCCCGTTCCCGCAATTCACCGGCGGCACCGAATACGGTCTCAACACCGGCCACGTCTGGTATAACGCCATGCAGCTCGAGTACAACCACCGGCTGCGCAACGGCCTCAACCTGATCGCCAATTACACGCTCTCCAAGCAGAACGAGCGCTGGGGCTATCTCGACTACTACAACAACCCGATCCAATACCAGGAGGGCCTGTACTACGCCGATCGCCCGCACTTCATCAAGATCACGATGGTGTACGACCTGCCCTTCGGCCACGGGCAACACTTCCTCTCCGGCGTGCACGGCATCGGCGGCAAACTGATCGAAGGCTGGCAGCTCAACACGTTCTTCACCGATTCTCCCGAGGGCGAGCCCGCCAATATGCCCAACGGCGTGGTGCCGCTGCGCGATCCCAACCTCCCCACCGTGCATTGGGGCGCTCAGAAGGTGCAGATCTGGAACAATTGCGTGCTCACCGAGGACGATAGCGGCAACATCACCCCCGTAGCAGCCAGCCTCACCAACGGCTGCGGCACGGACCTTTCCAAGTACGACTGGCTGATCCTGCCGCCGAACTACCGGCCAAACCAGACCAACTCCTACCGCTCGCCCAACATCCGGGTGCAGGGCACCTACTCGATGGATGCTTCGATCATCAAGCAGACCCGCATCAACGAGCGCGTTATGACGCAGTTCCGCGTCGAGGCGTTCAACGCCATGAACCACCTCAACTACATGCTCGGCAACATCAACACGAGCGCCACCAGCGTCAACTTCGGCTCCGAAATCCCCAGCACCATGAACACCCAGCAGGTCGGCCAACCCCGCCAGATCCAGCTCGGCTTCAAAGTGCTCTGGTAATGTGGCGCGGCAAGGGAGCGGAGCGTCCCGCATCCCGCTCCCTTGCCGCGCACCCGATCCCCGACCCCGCTCCCCCACGCTCGCAGCAGCAAACCCCGAAGCCACCCCGCGCTATAGTAGTCATTGATCTCCGTGAAGACGTCTCCCACGCCCTGGCCTCAGGTGTACCTTTGCGTCGCCCTGACCACGCTCGCCACGCTTCTGCTCGAGCTCTCGCTCACGCGGCTTTTTTCCGTGGTGTTCTACTACCACATGGCCTTTCTGGCGATCTCCATCGCCCTGTTCGGCCTCGGCGCCGGCGGTGTGTTCTCGTACGTGGCCGCCGGGTGGAAGGCGCCGATGTTCGTGCGGCTCGGCCGCCTCAGCGCGGTCAACAGCCTCCTCACCGTCCTCGCGCTCGCGGTAATTCTCGCGCAGAAGACCCTCAACAACTGGAATCTCGCGCTCATCTACTTCACCGCCGCCCTGCCTTTCTTCGTCTCCGGCGCCATCGTTTCGCTCGCCATCTCGGAGACCATCGAGCGCGTCAACCGCGTCTACTTCTTCGATCTCCTCGGCGCATCGGCCGGGTGTCTTGCGCTCATCCCGCTGCTCGAAACCTTCGGCGGCCCGAGCACCGTCGTCGCCGCGGCCATCTTCTTCGCCGTCGCCGCCGCCGTCTGGTTCAGCATGGGCGCCTCGATTCGCGGACGCGCCTGCTCCGTCGCGCTCGCCCTCGCGCTCGTCGCCGTCATGGCGTATAACCAGAAGCAGCATTTCATCGAGCCCACCCACGCCAAAGAACAGGCCCTGAAAGACGAAACATTCGTCAAGTGGAACAGCTTCTCCCGCATCGCCCTCGTCCACCGCGCCGAGGAGCACCGAGAGAGCATCGTCATCGACGCCGACGCCGCCACCGACATCTTCACCTTCGACCTCGACCACCTCACCGCGGACCAGCGCCGCGACGTCACCGCGCAGGGCCCGGCGCTCCCCTACGCCGTCCGCCCCGGCGCCAAGACCCTGATCATCGGCCCCGGCGGCGGCTGGGATGTCGCCCGCGCCCTCGCCTCCGGCAGCCGCGACATCACCGCGGTCGAGATCAACCCCATCATCGCCACCACCATCATGCGGGAGAATTTCCCGCGCCTCAGCCACGGCCTGTACCTCCGCCCCGATGTCCACGTCCACATCGAGGACGGCCGCGCCTTCGTCCGCCGCAGCACGGACCGCTACCAGGTCATCCAGGCCACGCTGGTCGATACCTGGGCCTCCACCGCCGCCGGCGCCTTCGCGCTCTCCGAGAACAACCTCTACACCACGGACGCCTTCCGCGATTACCTTTCGCACCTCACCGATGACGGCATCGTCGCCTTCACCCGCTGGGGCCTCAACCCGCCGCGCGAGTCCCTGCGCCTCATCTCGCTCGCCATCGATGCCCTGCACCAGCTTGGCGAAACCAACCCCGCCGCGCACGTCATCGCCGGCCGCTCGCCCGGACCGCCGGGCTGGAGCCAGGACACCGTGCTGATCGCCCGCAAGCCGTTCGCCGCCGCCGATATCGCCCGCGCCCGCGCGCTGTTCGCCGCGGCCCGAATGGACGAAGTCTACGTGCCCGGCGGCACGCCCTCCGCCAATACCGGCAGCCAGTTCTACGATCTGCTGCGCAGCCCCGATCCCGCCGAATACCAGCGCAATTACACCTACGACATCAGCCCCGTCACCGACAACCGCCCGTTCTTCTTCTACACCGTGCAGCCGCGGGATATCTGGAAATTCCTCGCCACCGCGTCGCACGAGACCGCCGATTACAAGGTCAACAAGGCGGTGCCGCTGCTCTTCACGCTGATGGGCATCAGCCTCGCCGCGACCGCCGTAATCCTGGTCCTGCCGCCGGTCGTGCTGGGCGCGCGCCTGCCGCGCCAGCCGGGAATCCGCGGATTTCTGCTCTATTTCGTCTTCATCGGCGCGGGCTACATCCTGATTGAAGTGGCGCTCATCCAGAAATTCGTCCTCTTTCTTGGACATCCGGTCCACGCCTTGTGGGTCGTGATCTTCTCGATGCTGGTCTCGAGCGGCATCGGCTCGAACGCCAGCCGCCGCCTCCTCGGCGAGGACGAAGGACGCCTCATCAAGCTGCTCGGCTGCATCGCGATCGCCGTCGCGCTCGTGGCGCTCGCGGTCTCGACCCTGCTCGGCAGCCTCGTCTGGCTGCCGTTCGCCGCCAAGGCCGCGATGACGGTGGCGCTGATCGCCCCGATCGGCTTCCTGATGGGGATGCCCTTCCCCACCGCGCTCGCCCGCCTGGAGAAATGGCACGCGCCTTCGGTGCGCTGGGCATGGTCGCTCAACGCCGCATCGAGCGTGCTGGGATCGGTCGGCGCGCTGGTCTGCGCCATCTATCTCGGATTAGTCCAGACCATGATCGTCGGCGCGATTTTCTATCTCGCGGCGCTGGCGGTGATCGCGCGTGGCAAGTCGGCCGAAACCCCCGCGCCGCTGCCGGGCGCGGGCCGGGTCGTGCTGGCGCGGTGAAGCATCGCTTCCGGCCGCTACTAACTCTCGTAAGCTGCCGTCAGCCCACTAACGGATACCTGGAACCGCACGGCCCCCCAGCCCTACCATAAGACATTGTGCCCGTTTCCACGGACATACCCGGTCTGGCGCCGGGCCGCGCAGCCGGCGAGCCGGCAAACACGCCACCCGCCCCCGGAGCGAAACACATCCCGGCCCTCGACGGGATCCGCGGCATCGCGGTTCTACTCGTAATCGGCCTGCACTGCCGCGAGCTGCTGCCGGTAAATCACCCGGTTCTGAACCATCTCGCCTTCGGATGGTCCGGCGTGGACCTGTTCTTTGTGCTCAGCGGTTTCCTGATTACCGGCATCCTGCTCGGCACCACGGAATCCCCGTCGTATTTCCGCACGTTCTACGCCCGCCGCGCGCTGCGCATCTTTCCCCTCTATGTGGTTTACGCCATCCCGGCCGTCATCCTGACCGGCTCAGCGTCCTGCTGGTGGCGGTACGCGACTTATACGATGAACTGGGCGCCGGCTCCCCATACCCGCTATTTGAGCCACCTGTGGAGCCTCGCGGTGGAGGAACAGTTCTACCTGGTTTGGCCGGCGATCGTATTCCTGGCGCCGCGGCGGATGCTGACTCCAGTGTGCCTTCTTACCGTGCCCGCGGCCCTCTTGTCCCGAGCGTTCCTCCCCGATCCCTATCGTTGGACGTGCGGCCGGATGGACGCGCTAGCGATGGGCGGTCTGCTCGCCCTTGTAGTCTCCAACCCTGCCGCCACCAGACGCCTGCGCCGGCTCCTCGCCCCGGTCGCCGCCGCGGCGCTTGCCGGCCTGGAAGTCACCCTCCAACTCGCCAGCGGCAAGAATTTTTGGGTCGCCCTGCCGGCGCGGACCATCGGCGACCTGATGATCGTGATTCTCTGCGCCTGTCTCGTCCTCTACGGCGCGACCGCGCGGGAGGGTCTGCTCCACCGCATGCTGACTCTCCGGCCCTTGCGCACGTGCGGCAAGTACAGCTACGGGATGTACGTCCTGCAGCAGGTCGTGCTGTACCCCTCCGCGGTCGCCGTCTTTCGCGCCTACGGCTTGCCTTCGCCCGCGGGATTCATCGCCTATTCCGTCTGCGCTACCGGCGGGGTGCTGGCGCTGGCGTGGCTCTCGTGGAACCTCATCGAGCACCCGTTCCTCCGGATGAAGGACCGCTTCCCCTACGCCCCCGCTCCGGCGCGCGGCCAGCAAGCCGCCGCGGCCTGATTTCATCTGCCCTGGAACAGCGAAATCCCGGCGACCCCCGCCGCGCCTGCGGCCACGCAGCGGCCCGCATTTTCCTCCGTAATGCCGCCCAGCGCGAGCACCGGAATCGTGACCGCGCGCGCCGCCTCCCCGAGCCGCTCCAAGCCTTGCGGCGGGCCCTGCGCGGCCTTCGAGATCGTCGCAAACACCGGGCTGAACAGCGCAAAATCCGCGCCTTCGGCCGCGGCGCGCCGCACTTCTTCGATCGTGTGGCAGGAAACGCCGATGAGGAACTCCGCCGGGCAGATGGAACGGAATTCATCCGGCGCCGGCGAGTCCGCGGGCAAATGAATGCCGTGCGCGCCGCAGGCGAGCGCCACATCCGCGCGCGAATTCACCAGAATCTTCGTTCCGCGCGGATTCGGCAGCGCCAGCGCGGCGCGCACCAGCGCGCACAGCTCGCGCGCCGGCAGATCCTTTTCGCGGATCTGGATGTAATCGACGCCCTCGGCCAGCGCGCCCGCGATGCAGTCCAGGAGCGGGCGCGCGGCCGCGCGGCGATCGGTGATATAGCAGCGGATCATCGCGGGAGCGGATCGTAATACCGCTCGCCCGCGCAGGCGCGGCAGACCGGCGCGCCGCCCACCATGACTTCCCGCCCGAAGTTCACGGATTCGCCGCAGCGCGCGCAGGCGACCGCCGGCGCCTTGTATCCCGGCAGGTCCTCGAGGCCGATCGCCACCTGCACCCACTGCGCCTCGAACAGCTCGTCATCGGGCATCTCGCGGTAGGCCGCCATCTGCTGCTGGTTCTTGCCGGGAATCTCAGGATGCAGCTCGCGCGCCCGCTGCTTGGCGGAGTCCAGCGCGACGAGGCGCACCGCTCGGCCCTCTTGCAGGTCGCAAAAGGTCGCCGCCATTTTGCCGAAATCGCGGAATTTCAGCGCGCGCTTGCCCAGCCGGCAGCCGGTCACGATGGGGATCGCATCCGTCGCGCAGCGGTCGATTTCAACATAGGTGATGAGCCGCTTGCGGTCCGCGCCCTCGGGATCTTCGAGGCCCAGCAGGCGCATGCCGTAGAGCGCCATCCGCAGTCCCAGAATCTGACCCGCGCACAGGTGCCCGTGCGCCGCGGCGGCGAGTTGTTCGTATTCCGGGAGAGTTTTCACGCGCCCCCCACCGGCCGGAACTTTGCGCTGAAATGCCGCAAAAACGGCGGTTCCTCGACGATCTCGAGCCCGCGAATCTCATGCTTGCGCGCGTTCACTTCGAGGATTGCCTCCACCACGTAATCGATATGGCTCTGCGTGTAGACCCGCCGCGGGATCGCGAGGCGCAGCAGCTCGTGCCGCGCCGCCGCGCCGAACATCACCGAGCCGATCTCGACCGACCGGATGCCCGCGTGCCGGTACAGCTCGACCGCCAGCGCCTGCCCCGGAAACTGCGCCGGCGGAATGTGCGGCAGCATCCGCGCCGCGTCGATGTAGATCGCATGGCCGCCCGGCGGCTCGACGATCGGCACGCCGCGATCCGCGATGTGCCGGCCGAGATATTCCGTCGAAGCGATGCGGTAGCGCAGGTAGTCCGGGTCGAGCACCTCATCGAGACCGGTCGCGATGGCGTCCAGGTCGCGGCCGGCGAGGCCGCCGTAAGTCGGAAAGCCTTCGGTCAGGATGAGCAGGTTGGTTTCCTGCTGCGCCACGCGGTCGTCGTTCGAGCACAGGAAGCCGCCGATATTCGCGAAGGCGTCCTTCTTCGCCGAAAAGGTGCAGCCGTCGGCAAGGGAAAACATCTTCTGCGCGATCTCGCGCGGCGTGCAGGTGGCGTAGCCCGGCTCGCGCTCGCGGATGAACCACGCGTTTTCGGCGAAACGGCAGGCGTCGAGATAGAGCGGAATCCCGCGCGCCTCGCACACGCGCTTGACGGCCTCGATATTCGCCATCGAGACCGGCTGCCCGCCGCCCGAGTTATTCGTCACCGTGAGCATGACGAGCGGGATGCGCGCGCGGCCTTCGCGCTCGATCAGCGTTTCGAGCGCGGCCACGTCCATGTTGCCTTTGAAGTCGAGCCGCGCCTGCGTGTCCGCCGCTTCCGGGATGGGCAGGTCGACAGCGCGCGCGCCGGTGAATTCGATATTGGCCCGTGTGGTGTCGAAGTGCGTGTTGGAGGGCACCACGTCGCCGGCCTTGCACAGGACGGTGAAGAGGATGCGCTCCGCCGCGCGCCCCTGGTGCGTGGGGATCATGTGGCGGAAGCCGGTGAGCCGGTCGCACGCGGATTTGAGCCGGAAGAAGCTGTCGCTGCCCGCGTAGGATTCGTCGCCGCGCATCACCGCGGCCCACTGCTCGGTGGACATGGCGCCGGTGCCCGAGTCGGTGAGGAGGTCGATCAGGATGTCGCGGGCCGCGAGCTTGAACAGGTTATAGCCCGCCTCGCGGAGAAAAACCTCGCGCTCCTCGGGACTCGTCTGGCGCAGCGGCTCGACGCTCTTGATGCGAAACGGCTCGATGATGGTGCGCACGGACCTGATTGTAGCGCGCAGCCGCGTCACGGAAATTCGAAATATTTTTTGCGCTTGTATCGTGCGCGAGGAGAAGGATTTCGGCGCGCGCGGCGGTGCGGAGGAGGGCGGAATCGAGGGGCGCGCGTGGGATGCTGTGAGCGGCGGGTGGCATATCAGATGCCACTTGCCAAAAATCACTTCTTTAGATTGAGCGAGTTACAAATCGAGGTGGCATATCATATGCCACCTGCGGAAAGGAACTGCATGAACGACGAAATTGCGAAGCCGTCTTCAACCGACATCGAGCTAGCGAAAATGCTCGGCGCAAGGCAGGCCTTCGGGCTTGTTGCGGGCCGCTGCACGGCCGCCGACGCGGCCATTTTGCGCGACATCCGGGACAACAAGAAGTATCTTGGTTTCTCGCCGAGCTGGAATGATTTCTGCGAGCAGCACCTGCGCATGAGCAAAGGACACGCGAATCATCTCATCCGCCAGCTCAACGAACTCGGCCCGGCCTACTTCACCCTGGCGCAGCTCACCCGCATCACGCCGGACGAATTCCGCGCGCTCGGGCCCGCGGTGAGAGGCAACGCTCTCGAATTCCGCGGCGAGGCGATCGCGCTGATCGAAGAGAATGCCGGCCGGCTCACCGAAGCCGTCGGCGCGCTGCGCCAGGCGGGGGAGCCGGAGGCGCCGGACGCGCGCCCACCGGCCCGCAGCAAGCTCGACCGCATCCAGAGGACGGTGGAGAAATCGCTGCGATCGCTCGAGCAGTTGGCCCGCGACCCGGCGGCCCGGCCCGAGGCCAACATCGTCCTGTACAGGTTGGGCCGGGAGATCCGCAGGCTCGAAGAGGCCTGCGCCGGCCGCCGGTAGTGGGAGGCCCCGCTGGCGGCGGCCCGCGCTAAACTAAGGGCAGGCCGCCGCCATGACAAATCGCTGCCTAAGGCGCATCGCCGCCGATGATGCCCGAGATGCATTACGATCTAACGTAATGCTGCCGATCAGATCTTCATGAGCGTCTCCATCAAGGCTCCGGCACGGGGGCATGGGTTGCAGGTCCCCCGTAACAGCCTCAACCTCGCCAGTTTCATCCCTAGAGAGTTGCTTCCGCTGCAGAATCCGCAGACGGATCTTCCGCGAATCGCGAAGGATGAACAATTGGTACGCCTGATTGAGAATGCCGTTCAACAAATCCCGACTGCGCATCGGATCCATCTCGGCGACGCCCGGGAGATGTCCGCAATCGAGCCGGAGAGCATCCATCTGGTGGTGACGTCGCCCCCATACTGGACGCTCAAGGAATATCGGGATTCGGACGGCCAGATGGGACACATCGAGGACTACGACGATTTCTTGAAAGAGCTCGACAAGGTGTGGGCTCACTGCTACCGTGCTCTTGTGCCCGGCGGCCGGCTGATCTGTGTGGTCGGGGATGTATGCCTTTCGCGGCGGGAGAACAATGGCCGCCATACGGTGGTTCCGCTCCATGCGTCAATCCAGGAACACTGCCGCCAGCTCGGCTTCGATAACCTGGCGCCGATCATCTGGCATAAGATTTCGAATGCCGCCTATGAAGTGGAGAACGGGTCCGGCTTCCTGGGAAAGCCTTACGAGCCGAACGCCGTCATCAAGAACGACATCGAATTCATCCTCATGGAGCGGAAGCCTGGCGGCTATCGCACGCCCGATATCCCCACGCGGGTGCTGAGCGTTATTTCGGCCGAGAACCATAAGCGCTGGTTTCAGCAGATCTGGGCGGGGCTGACCGGAGCGTCCACGCGCCATCACCCCGCGCCGTACCCGGTTGAACTCGCGGAGCGGCTGATCCGAATGTTCAGCTTCGTGGGAGACACGGTCCTCGACCCGTTCCTCGGAACCGGCACTACCACCGTCGCGGCGGCAAAGACCGGGCGCAACAGCATCGGGTTCGAAGTCGACGAGCACTACTTCGAAATGGCTCACAAGCGCATCTCTAACGAGACCTCCTCGTTGTTCGGCACGACCACGATTGAAGTTGGCAAAGTATCCGCGAACGAATGAATACTGACCTCGAAAGGCGCCTGCGGGCGGCTATCAGATACTTCTGGAGCACGCGAACAGTGCAGGCGCAGAAGCAGGGGAGCGCCACCGGGGCGAAGGATGCCGGCGCCCGATCGGCCGTGACAGGCGGCGCCCAAATGAACGGATTCATCAGTCTGGTCCGCGACCTTCTCTGCGAAAGCGGCCTGCCGAAACCGCACGTGCACTGCGATAAGTTCATCGAGTTGCCCGGATGGTACAGGCCGGAAAAGAAATGGGACCTGCTAATCGTTGCTGACAGCAAACTCCTCGCCGGCATCGAATTCAAATCGCAGGTGGGATCGTTTGGCAACAATTACAACAACCGGACGGAGGAGGCGATCGGAAGCGCCGCGGATCTCTGGGCCGCGTATCGTCAAGGAGCATTCAAGCCATCGGCGCGTCCCTGGCTTGGATATCTGATGCTCCTTGAAGATGCACCGGGATCGACAGCCCCGGTGCGAGCTCGAGAGCCCCACTTTAAGGTGTTCTCCGAGTTCAAGGAAGCGTCCTACGCGAAGCGGTATGAAATCCTGTTGACGAAGCTCGTTCGGGAGCGCCTCTATGACGCCGCCTGTTTCCTGATGTCGGACGCATCGAATGGCGCGCGGGGCGGCTATCGCGAGCCTTCGCCGGAACTGAGCTTCGAGAACTTCATAACATCCCTCCTCGCAAAAGCGATCGCAGTTTCCAGAACCAAATCATAATCGGTGCGATGTGGGCAGCAGGCCGGACATTGCTCCCGTGCCGCCGAGGGTAACCCGCAGTCCCGCTCAATGCCGCGTCTGGTGCGCCGCGTTCTCCCACCGCCCCACGATCAGGTCCACCAGGCTCAGCCACGCGCTATCGGGGTGCTCCAGCTTGCGGTACAGCGCGACATACTCCGGCTTGCGCAGCCCCATGCCGGCAAACGCGAGGAAGTACAGGCCGTCGTTGGGAAAATCCGAGATCTGCTCCTTGGTCCACTTCTTCGGGTCGGCGAGGTAGGGCTCCAGGTAATCGATCACCGTCGCCAGCGTGGCGCCGTTTTTGGCGCGCACCGTCCACAGGTCCGTGCCCTGCACCTGCG
>Ga0209062_1003985_pt1 | contig 16185 bp, 16 predicted proteins | sample Coa_R2_2_FD_187158 | JGI IMG/M metagenome (GOLD analysis project Ga0209062, IMG submission 187158) | Surface soil microbial communities from Centralia Pennsylvania, which are recovering from an underground coalmine fire - Coalmine... | ecosystem: Environmental > Terrestrial > Soil > Unclassified... | reverse complement strand
CGAATGCCGCGCCGCCCAGGAGCAGCGGCCGCAGCCACGGACGCCACGCAAAGGTTGGGAAACCAATCTGCCAGGCCAGCACGGCGTAGGTCGTCAGGCTGTATAGGTTGAGGGACATCTCGGCGTTGGGCGGTGCGTAGGCGCGGATTTCGCTGAGCGTCGTGTGAAAGGGCGGATGCAGGTAGAACCACGGAGCCAGACCAGACCACCACGCGCTGGTTTGCAACTTGTGCAGGCCGGTCGCAACCATCGCGATGGCAAAATGGATTTGCAACAGCCGCAGCGCGAGGTTGGAGGCGATGCTTGGAGGCAGAGCGCCGCACCGCCGCGGCCACACCCCGCCTAGGATCCACGTCTCGCGCGTCGGCCCCAGCACGAGAGCCAGGGGCGACTGCCCCGGCCTCTGCAAGCCGAGGAACAGATGACCGAGCATGAGGTAAAAGGCCAGCATTTGCAGGAACGGATCGGCATCGTAGGCTACCGCGGGGTTGGCCGTGAACGATACGACCGCGGCCCACGTCAGCACGGAGGTTAGCCGAGTCGCCACACCCAGCGCGAAGAGCACGATGGCCACGAGCGACAGCCAGTAGAGCACGATCAGCAGCGTCGAGTTGTTGCCGCACCAGTAAGCCGCGGACCAGGTGAACAGATGCGGCGGCAGCTCCTTAAGTCGCGAAGTCTCGGCATAGGCCCGGGCATCAAACCAACCGCCCAGACCGAAGAAGGCTTGCAGGTCGCCGGCAAACGGCAACAGCCAATACAGAAAGACGATTCCTGCCAGCACACGCAGCACCGACAGGGCGATCGGATCGCTGGGGGTGAACCAGAAGTCAGTCCAGGCGGCAAAAAAACGGTTGCGGGTTTCGGGCTGGGACAGCGCGGGCGGCTTCTTCATGGCGACACCTCCCCGAAGCTGGCGACGAGATCTTCTAGCGCGTGGGGCGGCATCTCGCCGCCGAATAGCACCGCAGGTGATACCGGTTCGCGCGTGTGCCGCAGAACCTCAGCGGAGGCAGCGTTGTACTTGCGGCACAAGTAGCGAGCGTAGGAGCGCTCAAGTACCAGCGCCAAGTCTGTCGGCCTCATCAGCTGCCGGTAGCGCGGGACGTTGTTATACTCCATCGTTTGCAGGTGCAATGGGGTGTTTTCAGGGAAACTGCTGACGGGCGGATTGCCGGCGTTTGGGCCAAGCTCGTTGGGCAGCGCCCAGAACGACACGGTCGGAAGTTTCTGACCGGGAGCCGCCAGGATCTCGGCCCGGGGCGGCTCGAGCGGCTGGTCGGGAGCGAGGTTGCGAGCGAGCAGATCTTGCCGCTGCCGTACCCAGAGGTTGGCATGCGGGTCCGGGAAATGGAGCGTCTGGATAACATTTCCCTTGGCGTCCTTGAGCCGCACTTCGAACTCGACGCCGGGCAGATCGCTCGGCCGGTTGGAGGGGAACTCATAACTGTGGGCGATGCGTAGGTACCTGCCGTGAACCGTGGAAATGTCGCGGAGCGAGTGCGCGAACGCCGGCGCTTCGGCGAGGCCGCCGGGCCACGGACCGCTTTTCATGTCGAGAATGGGAAGCGTAATGGCGGCGAGATGATACAGGATTGCCGCGCTTCCCACGAGGACCAACCAGCGCGGCAGTTCGCCGCCGTTCGGTGAAATAGGTTGATGCATCGAGAACTCCTATCGAAGTCCCGACGGGAGGAGGACATGCCTCCAATGCTATCCGATCTCTCCCGAACGCTGAGCAAACAGTGCAACCATCCTCTTCCCTCAAGGTACACCATCTTCGCGAAAAGTCATCGCAAATTGCCCGGATTCCGTGGCTTCGCGCCAACTTCAAAGCGGACGGATCGTCTTTATCGGGAAAGAGCGAAAAGGTTGTCCCAAGCATCTTGTGGTGGACGGCTTTTCGGGAAAGTCAGCGCCATCACCGCGCGACCCGTGCCCTCCTCATCCTCCCAAGACCGTCCTACTCCATGATCGGTCGGACGACTCGGCATGGGTTCCCGGCAGCGAAAACGCCGTCCGGGATGTCTCTCGTTACCACACTCCCGGCCCCGATTACCGACTTCGAGCCGATGGTAACGCCGGGGCAAAGGATCGCCCCGCCGCCGACCCAGACATCCGACCCGATCTTGATGGGCTTGGCGAACTCCTGCTTACGGCGCAGCTCGGCGTTCATCGGGTGGGTGGCGGTGTAGATTTGCACGGCCGGGCCGAAGAGGGTGAAGTCCCCGATCTCCACCCGGCACACGTCGAGGATGACGCAGTTGAAATTGAAGAAAACCCGCTCACCTAGCAGAATGTTCGATCCGTAGTCACAGAAGAATGGGGGTTGCATCCAGACCGACTCCCCGCCTTTGCCGAAGAGTTCTCTCAGGATGCGGCGACGGGCCTCCTGGTCCCGCTCGCGGGTGGCGTTCAAGTCCTGACACAAGTCTCTGGCACGATCCCTGGCTCGAACCAGTTCGGTATCGAACGGATCATATAGTTCCCCGGCCAGCATCTTTTCTTTTTCTGTTCGCATAAATTCGACTCCACTCGAAAAATCACGGCTATGCCTGGCCGATCATTCGGTACGTCAGATTGATCCGCTCGCCGACGTTCTGTGTAGTCTTCGGGATTTCATGCTTCCAAAACTGCTGCATGGTTCCGGCCATGATGATAAGCGTGCCGTGGCCCACCGGGAATGTCCTGGTCTCCTTCGTTCGGTTGTGCCGAATCCGAAACGTCCGTGTCGCACCCAACGAAAGGGAGCCAATCACGTCCCCCATGCCCGGCTCATTGTCGGCGTGCAGACCCACGCTATCGGCCCCGGACCGATAGCGGTTCAGCAGGCAGTAATTGTAGCGGCCTCGGACGGCTTCGATCCGCCGCTTGATCTCCAGGAGCGTCGGCGTCCACGGCAGCGCCTTGTTCTCCGTACCCGAGTAGAAGTAGGTCACGCCCTCGTCGCCGTAGGAAGCCGTGAGCCGGGGCTGCAAGTGGCCGAAGGCCGCCTTCTTCTGTTCCCAGGCCGATGTGTCCCGCAACTCGACAAAGTAGCGATCGGCGAGGTCGGACGGCAGGAAGGCATCGTGGTAGAGCAAAATGCCTCCGTCCGTCAAGTCGATGGTGTCCATGCTATATCCTCACCGAATCCATTATCGTTGCCGCCTGCTACATTCTTATACAACAAGGGGAATTTCCCTTGCCATCTCCTTTCCGAGATAGGAGCCTGGCGACGTGGCCATCCAGTTGAACGAGGTCATCCCTTGGGGCCGGTCATTCGACGAGTACCGGCGTATGTTCGCCCTGTCGGACGTTGACCTTGCCGGAGGTATTCTCGGCTGCGGCGATGGTCCGGCCAGCTTCAACGCCGAGGCCACGGCCAAGGGCCATACCGTCGTCTCTTGCGATCCCCTCTACGCCTTCGCGCCGGCGGAGATCGAACGGCGGATCGAGGACTGCTACGAGGACGTGATTTCCCAGGTACGCAAGAACCCAGACGGGTTCGTCTGGGACTACTTCCACGATCCGGACCATCTCGGGCAGTGCCGTCTCGCCGCGATGCGCCGGTTCCTGGCTGACTTCGAGGCGGGCAAAGCAGAGGGCCGCTATGTCACCGCCTCGCTACCGCACCTGCCGTTCGAGGACGGTGAATTCGATCTAGCGCTCATCTCCCATCTGCTCTTTCTCTATTCGGAGCAATTGGACTTTGGGTTCCACCAAGCAGCCATTGGAGAATTGCTGCGGGTAGCGAAGCGGGTCTGCATTTTCCCTCTGCTAACACTGGATGGAAAGCTGTCGCCGTATGTCGAGCCGATGTGCACTCATCTGAGGGCAAGAAACGTGAAGGCCGAGATCATCCCCGTTTCGTATGAGTTTCAGCGCGGCGGCAATGAGATGCTTGACCTCAGTGAATGAAGGGTGCTTGCCCATGCCGAGATAGAACCGAGCTTTCGCTTCACTGCAATTTCTATGGAAATGGGTAATCATTCTGAACCCTGCGCTTCTTGCACGCTAGGTAAGCATTTCCCATGTTCGATGGTTGACTATACCCAAAGACAATCCTACAAACTGCAATGGGAGAACTCTTTTACCTTTGTGGGAGTACGTTTCATGGCGAGGCAGCAAAACGGCGTGAACAAGAGTGAACAAATTCGCCAAATGCTCCGGGCGAACCCGAAGGTTTCCGCCAAAGAAGTGAAGGATAGTTTGGAAGCCAAAGGCATCCCGATCAGTGACAAGCTCTTCTACCTGGTGAAAGGGAAGATGCTGGGAAAGAGGTCTCGCAAGCGGAAGGCCCGAAAGATGGTCGCCCAGGTCGCCGAATCGACCGGCACCGGCAGCGCCGATGCACTGTCCACGATCTTGAAGCTCAAGGCTTTGGCCAACCAGGTCGGCGGCCTGAGAAAATTGAAGGCGTTGGTTGACGCATTGACGGAATAGGTCATCAAGAAGAGAAAGAGGGCGTCCAACTACTCCGGCCCAACTTGGACGCTCCCGTTTGGTTACGCCTTCCTTCCCCAGACCTGAAAAATCCGAGGGAAGCTGAGGATAGTCCGGCAGTCGGCCGTGAATTGATCGAGATTCGCCACGATGTCTTCGACTTCCGTCGCTGAAGCAAGTCCTTGCTGGACGACTGCTTCCTGAATGTGCGCCATCGTGATCGAGGCGATGCGCTTTCCAGGGCCGTTGCGAAAGGTCGGCTGCACGACTTCCAATTGCACGTCGTCAAGGCCGCTGTCGAGGAAAAGGCTTACCAATCGCGGCCCGATGTTGGGATCGCCGCCCTTTCTTTTCACGGCTTCTTGGTACAAGTCCACATACTGGCTAAATGCAGGACAAGGCGGGTGGCAGAAGTGGGCCGCGAACTCGATGTCTTCCACGATCACCAAGCCGCCCGGTTGAACGGCTCGCACCATGCGTTGGAGAGATTCGGCCGGCTGGGCGAGATGCGTGAGCAAAAAGCGAGCGTACACGAGGTCGTAGGCTTGCACTTCTCGAAGGTCGGTAATGTTCTCGGCCCGGAAGACGGCCGGCAGCTTGTACTGGGCTGCCTTGCGGCGGGCGAACTCCAGGCAGCGCTCATCCCGGTCGATCCCCACGGCCTGTCCGGTAGAGCCAACTCGAAGCGCGAGTCGGAGAGTGACGGCCCCGTTGCCGCAGCCGACATCAAGGCAGCGCATCCCTTTGCGGACGCTGACTCGCCGAAGAAGCGTTTTGGTCGTCGGCCACTTGGCGCGCGCCAGAAGCTTCAAGCGCTTCGTCGCTGGTTCCCCACCCAAGAGAACGTAGCTGTCATTACTCGGTGATTGACTGGATTCCATAGGGATTCTTTCCTGGATCATGGTACTGGATCGCCCCTAGAATAACTGTAGGGGGATCGCGCAGGTGGAAGGGAGGTTGCCTTGAGAATTAAGTCTATCATCGAAACCGGCATCTATGTCGATGACCTCCAGGCTGCGGAAGCGTTTTACCAGACCGTCCTGGGCCTGCGGGTCATAGGCAAGGAACCGGGCCGCCACGTTTTCTTTCAGGTAGGCGAGTCCAGCGTCCTGCTCGCGTTCCGGCCCGAGGCTACGCTGAAAGGCGACCCGTTGCCGCCGCATGGGGCCACCGGCCCAGGCCATTTCGCCCTGGGAATCGATCCGGGATCTTTCGACTCTTGGCGGAAGCACTTGCAAGAACACGACATCGCCATCGAGAAAGAGGTGGAATGGCCGAGGGGCGGTCGGTCCCTTTACTTTCGTGACCCAGCCGGAAACTCAGTGGAGCTTATCACGCCAGGACTATGGGGATTGCCAAGCGGCTGGTAAGCTTTGCCGTACTTCTATGTGCATGACTAACCGGCCAGACTCGATTCCGTTCCCCACTTCCCTCCGAAGACGAACTGGCCCAGCGGCTTTCTCGTTCGCGCAGCGAGATCGCGCTCTCGTAACTTCTCCGGAAGCGTGTTCGGATCGGCGGCATACCCAATCGCCAGGCCGGTCAACGGCTGCACTCCCTCCGGGATGTGGTACAGCTGGCGGGCTTTGTCGGGCAGAATGCCGATCATCTGGTGGACGAACAGGCCGCGGGCCGTCGCCTCCAGCGTGAGCGTGGCGCTGGCCAGGCCGAGGTCGTGGATGGCCGCGGCATTGGGTTGGCCGTTGAGCCTGAAGAACAGGCTCGTGCAGCCCAGGGCCAGGACCGGCGCGGCCTTGGCCCACATCTGATTCCCTTCGACCAGGCAGGAGAGCAGTCGCTCAAACTCGGTAGAGTTCGCCTTCGTTGCCACAATGTAGCTCCACGGCTGCTCGTTGTACGAGGATGCCGCCCAGCGCGCCGCCTCGAACAACGAACGGAGATCGTCTTCGGAGACGGCTCGGTCGGAGAAGGCGTAGGGACTCCAGCGCTTGGCGATCAAGTCATGGATGGGGTGATCGGGAGACGCTTGCTTGGTTGGGTTCATGGCGCAGTCCCTTCTTGCATGGGTGATGGACTTGTCCTAGGGGGCATTTTACGAGAGAGGAGGGCGAAGGCGTAGGACGGAAAAGTAGTCGCGGTCTCAAGTACCTGGACTCTGGCGGTTTGGCGTCAGAACTGCCTCAACTTCGAGTCGAGGCTCCCCAGATCAAGGAGCCAGGCCGCACCCAGGGCGGGGGAGCCTTCATACGATCGAAAGAGCATTTCCCATTGCCCGCCGGACCCCAGCAGTAGATTCCCCGTACGCGTGACGGCACTTCCACCTGCCGGCGTCAGAACCAGGAACAGGCTGCCCTGCGGCGTCATCGACCCGACCACCGAGAACGGCGTCGGCCCCATGCCCTCGCCCCAGAAGTAGCCGCCGTCATACCCTTCGATCCGAAAAACACCTACTCCCGGCGATCCAAAAAGCTCCGTGTCCGCCAAAGTCCAGACCGTATTCAACAATCCGTTCCATTGCGCAGAGGGCGACATGCCGACGGGAGTTGGACCCGACGCCGTGGTTGGTATCGCTCCCGACGTCAGCTTGGTCATGTACGCCCAGTGGATGACATACGGCGTGGAGCTCGAAGCCATCTGCATGGTCATCCGCCACGAGCCGTCAACGAATTCCATGTAGCCGACGCCCGTGACGCTCGCCTGATCGGGGTCCGTAGGTGTGAAGTCGATGCGTATCTGTCCCTGAGGTGTGACCAGCCCGTTCATGGTGAACTGCGTGGGCGCTGCCTGCATCCATCCCATAGGAGTCGGCACGGATAGTTGCACCTGGGTTTCGCCCGAGAAGAAACCGTCGTATGCACTCGTGATTTGGAACGTGGTCTGATCCGCGACCGGCATCGGGTTGGTCCCGCCCGGTCCGACCATATAGGCCAACAAGTTGGCAGAGGGGACGTACCAGGTGCCGACGAGCACCAGGTCCCAGCGCTTGGGGATGCTGCTGATTTCCGCGATGTTCGTAACAACAGATCGGGCCTCGGCCTGATACCAGTTGATGAGGGAGTCCGGCCTCGCCAAATCGACAAGGCCAAGTCCGCCACTGGGTAGATCGCGGGTTTCGAGTAACTCAAGGCAGAGGGGTTGACGCACGGTTGTCATGACTCCTCGACGCCATCAGCCGAGTCCTTCCCTCGCCGGCGGTGGAAGGTCTGACGGTTCGCACATGAATTGTCCTGGACGAGTAAGTAGGAAACCCGTCCCGAAAACTGTAGCTTGAATCTTCGGGTTCCGCAAACTGTGGAATGGCTACGTTGCGAACGTTGTGGAAGAAACGCGAAGTTCACGCTTGATCTGCTGATTTCACCACAGCGGCGGATGGCCAAGCTGGCGGCGCAAAAGCCCGATTTGACCTGCATGAACCATCTCGTGGTTGGCGCACCACAATAGTGACCACAGCCGACATAATTATTTCTCCTTCGCGGGCAGCGTTCCGACGAACTTCACGGCCCGTTGAATCCAGTCGTTCAATTGCTCATCGCTCTGGACGCCTTCCAGACTGACCACGACCCATCCCTTCATCGAGCCCCGGCCTCGGATTGTGAACTCGCTGACATGGGCTTGTTTCAACGCGTCGTCGCTCTGGTCCGGACCGAGCCGGACAAGCAACGAATCCTTCCGGACGCCGACGAGCATATTGCCGTTGAGCAGAAAGGCGAGGCCGCTGAACATCCTCGTTTCGGCGACATTCTTTCGACGCGCCAATCTTTGGCGAATTCGTCCGGCCAAGACTTCATCGAAGGCCATTGCTAACTCCCTCCGTGAAATAGCGGTTCTGTACCTCGCCGAGTATTCTATCTGGAAGTAACGAAAATCCACGGCACATAGGAACGCGAACCCGGTCCGCGATGATCGTGTCTTCTCCTATCACTGATAGAAACCGGATTACCGAGTCCAGGTTAGCGACGCTTCGCAGAAGCGTTGCTGCCCTACGACGCTTCTGCGAAGCGTCGCTAACCAGCAACAGGTGTTCATGTATGACCATTCCCCTCTTCCACGTTGACGCCTTCACCGACCGCCCGTTCGCGGGCAATCCCGCCGCCGTCTGCCTTCTTCCCGAATGGAAAGACAATGGCTGGCTGCAAGCCGTGGCCCGGGACATGAATCTCTCGGAGACGGCCTATCTGGTCAAACAGCCGGATCATTTTGATCTGCGCTGGTTCACGCCGAGCGTCGAAGTGGACCTGTGCGGCCATGCAACCCTGGCGTCGGCGCATATTCTCTGGCAGCAGGGCCAGGCCGCCGGCGAGGAAATCCGCTTCGCGACCAAGAGCGGCATCTTGAAAGCCACTCGCCACGGAGACGACATCGAACTCGATTTCCCCCTGAAACCCGAAGAACCAGCCCAAGCTCCTCCCGGACTCCTCGAAGCGCTCGGAGCTTCCGCCAAATACGTCGGCAAGAATCAATTTGACTACCTCGTGGAAGTAGAGTCCGAAGCCCAACTGCGGCAACTTGCCCCCGACTTCAAACGATTGACGATGCTGTCTGTACGAGGGATAATCGTCACGAGCCGGTCGGCCGATCCTCGATTCGATTTCGTGTCCCGATTCTTCGCGCCTGGCTCGGGTATTGACGAAGACCCGGTAACAGGGTCCGCTCATTGCTGCCTGGGCGATTTTTGGAGAAAGAGACTGAATAGATCGGAATTCACGGCTTTCCAGGCGTCGCCGCGGGGCGGCGTGGTGAAAGTGCGAGTGGTGAAGGATCGGGCGTTCCTGGGCGGCAAAGCGGTTACGATGGCGAAGGGCGAGCTGCTTGTTGGGGAGGACAAGCCATGAATCGAGAGCGCTATTCCAGCGGCACGCCGTGGGAGCCGGTCGTGGGCTATTCCAGGGCCGTCCGTGTTGGTCAATTCGTGTTCGTCTCCGGCACGACAGCCACCGCGCCGGACGGCAGCATCGTCGGCAAGGACGACCCGTATGCGCAAACGATTCAGATCCTCAAGAACATCGAGACGGCGCTGCTCAAGTTGGGCGCCGGATTAGAGCACGTGGTGCGGACGCGGATGTATGTTGTAAACATCGGCCAATGGGAACAGATTGGCCGGGCGCACGGCGAGTTCTTCAAGGACATTCGGCCGGCGACCAGCATGGTGGAAGTCAGCCGGCTGATCGCCCCGGAAATGCTGGTTGAAATCGAGGCCGATGCGGTGGTGCCATCATGAACCGAACGCGAACCCTGGCGATCTTGATCTTCGACGAGGTGGAAGTGCTGGACTTCTGCGGGCCGTTCGAGGTCTTTTCGGTCGCCAACCATTTCACCGACACGCCCGCCTTCAAGGTCCAGACCGTGGCCGAGAAGCCGGAGCCGATCTCGACCCGCGGCGGCCTCCGCGTCAATCCTCACCTCCGGCTCGCGGACTGTTCCCAGCCTGATTTGCTTCTTGTTCCCGGTGGTTACGGCACCCGCAAGGAGATGAATAACCCGGCGATCATCGACTGGATCAAGCAGGCGTCGGCGAACGCGGAGTTGATGCTTTCGGTCTGTACGGGGGCGTTGGTGCTGGCCAAGGCGGGACTGCTGGACGGCCTGGAAGCGACCACGCACCACGAGGTAGTCGAATTCTTGCGGCAAACCGCTCCGAAAACGACAGTTCACGCTGGCCGCCGCTTCGTGGACAATGGGCGGGCGATCTGCTCGGCGGGAATCACCGCGGGCATCGACATGAGCTTGCACGTCGTCGGCAGGCTGCTGGGTAAGGAAGTCGCCGCGAAGACGGCAAATTACATGGAGTACCCGTGGAAGAGTGAAAGCGAGACAACTGGGGTATAATGATCCGGCACGTTTCCAACGTGCCGATGCTACGCCGGGATGTTTCGGACCATCATCGCGAGCATGATAAGCGACCAGCCGTAAAAGATCATATCGATGCCTATGAACAAGCCGATCACCCAGAGAGCGGCCTCCGGCATCTGTCCCCAGATAAACAGGCCCAAGATCAGCGAGATCACGCCGTTGAGCAGCACCCATATCCAGTGATGAAAGCGAGCGGTCAAGGCCGTGATGATTCGGAAGATGCCGCCGATCATGAGAAACACAGCAATTAACAGCGTCATGGCGAGGGCGCCGGCGGCGGGGTTGCCCACGACCATCAGACCGACCACGGCGTAAAGGATGCCGGCGAAGAGTTCCAGAAAGAAACCGCCCCAGCGCCGCCGTACGAACGCATGGATCACGGACAACACGCCGCCTACAATCAGAAGCCAGCCAAAGAAGATCATCGAAGCCAAGGTGGCCACTACAGTCGAACTCAGCGCCAGCAGGCCGAGAAGGACCAAGATGATCCCCAACGCCAGAAACCAACCCCAACTCCGCCTGATTTCCTCGGCGCCGATCGCATGCCAACCCTGATTCATTCCCGTGGACATAGCAGCTCTCCTTAGGTGTAGTGGCTCATCTTACTGAGTTTCGTACGGAAAAGCGCCGATTCTCGGTTAGCGACGCTTCACAGAAGCGTTCCGCCGACGTTTCCGCGAAGCGTCGCGAATCAGGATTTTTTCAGCCGGATTCAGCAGACGACCGGCGTGTCGAAGAAGTCCAGGACTTGGGGCCAGGCGGCTGGTATACTCATAAATCAGCTCCGGGGTTAGGGTAAGAACCTGTCGCGTCAACGGGGAAGACTCCCCCGAAAGATGATGATTCCGGAACCGGCTTAAGGAGTTCAGCGCGATTGTTCCGCCGAGACCTGTAAGCCTTTGGGCGCCGCTGATGAGTGAGGTAACGCGCATCCTGTCCGCCGTCGAGCAGGGCGATCCGCAGGCGGCCAGCCAACTCTTGCCGCTGGTCTACGAGGAACTGCGCAAGCTAGCGGCACAGAAACTGGCGCAAGAGAAGCCCGGCCAGACGCTCCAGGCCACCGCCTTGGTCCACGAAGCGTATCTACGTCTGGTGGACGTCAAGGAGGCGCAGCAGTGGGACAGCCGCGGCCATTTCTTCGCGGCAGCCGCCGAGGCCATGCGCCGCATTCTCGTGGACCAGGCTCGGCGCAAGCACAGCCGCAAGCACGGCGGCGACCGGGAACGCCAGGACCTCGATGATCTGGACATTGTCCTTCCCGAGATCCCCGAAGATCTGGTCGCGCTGGATGAAGCCCTGAACAAGCTGGCGGCCACGGACAAGGTGGCAGCCAACCTGGTCCATCTCCGCTTCTTTGCCGGACTGCCAATCGCCGAAGCCGCGCAATACCTTGGCATTTCCCCGCGGACGGCGGACCGCCTCTGGGCGTATGCCCGCGCCTGGCTGCACCAAGAAATCCAGGGGAATGTCCTCCCGCGTGACAATTCCTGAAATCCGTGGCGTGATTTGGCTACGGATTCCGCATTGAAGAATAGAGGGGCAATCATGATGAACGAACGCGCCATCTTCCTGGCCGCGCTGGAGAAGGATACCCCAGCCCAGCGATCCGCCTACGTAGCCGAGGCTTGCGGCGGCGATGAGGCCCTACGGCGGCGCGTCGAGGCACTGCTGGCATCCCACGAACAGGCTGGCGGCTTGCTGGAAAAGCCGGTGCCCGAACGTCTGGCCGAGGATTGTACGGCCCGGCTGGCGCCGGACCAGATGCGAGACGAGTCGGCCGCAGGCGATGGCGACGCGGACCTCTCCTTCCTCGCCCCATCGTCGGAGCCTGGCTCGCTGGGCCGGTTGGATCATTACGAGGTCCTCGAGGTGGTCGGCAGGGGCGGCATGGGCGTGGTTCTCCGCGCTCGCGACAGAAAGCTGCAGCGCGTAGTTGCCATCAAGGTGCTGGCGGCGGCGCTGGCCGCCTCCGGCTCGGCCCGCCAGCGCTTCGTCCGCGAAGCCCGCGCCGCCGCCGCCGTCCGCGATGACCATGTCATCGCCATCCACTCGGTCGAGGACCAGGGCCCGGTGCCCTATCTGGTGATGGAGTTCATCGACGGCTGTAACCTCGATGCCCTCCTCCGCCGCGGGGGACCGCTGGAGGTCAAGGAAATCCTGCGCATCGCCATCCAGGTCGCCAGCGGCCTGGCGGCGGCGCACAAACAAGGGCTGATCCATCGTGACGTCAAGCCAGCCAATATCCTGCTGGAGAACGGCGTGCAGCGCGTCAAGCTGACCGACTTCGGCCTGGCCCGCGCCGCCGATGACGCCAGCCTGACGCAGTCGGGCCTCATCGCCGGCACGCCAGCGTACATGTCGCCGGAGCAGGCCAACGGCGAGCCGGTCGATCAGCGCAGCGACTTGTTCAGCCTCGGCAGCGTCCTATACGAGGTGTGTACCGGCCGGCCGGCCTTCCGGGCGCCGAACACGGCCGCCGTGCTGCGGCGCGTCAGCGACGAGAGGCCTCGGCCCATCCGCGAGGTCAACTCGGACATCCCCGAGTCGGTTTGCCAGGTGATCGAGCACTTGCACGCCAAGAAGCCGGCCGACCGCCCCGCCTCGGCGAAGGAGGTCGCCGACCTGCTGAGTCACCTGCTGGCGGATTTGAACAGTGGTCGATCCGGCAAGCCGAGCGGTTCCTCGGTGTTGCAAAGTCCCGCCCGGCCCCCGAGACTTGCCCGTCGCCCGTGGCTGTGGGCCGCCGCGGCCCTGGTGCTGCTGTGCGCCGGGCTGGCCTTGGGCGAGGCGAGTGGCGTGACCGACGTGCGCGGCACGGTCATCCGCCTGTTCTCCCCGGAGGGCACGCTGGTCCTGGAGGTCGATGACCCCGGGATAAGCGTGGCAGTGGACGGCAGCGACGTGGTCATCACCGGCGCGGGAGCCAAGGAGATTCGCCTGAAGCCCGGGCAGTACAAGGTCGAGGCCAGCAAGGACGGCAAGGTCGTCCGACAGGAGTTGGTCACCGTCGAGCGCAACGGCCGGCGGGTGGTGCGGGTCAGCAAGGAGGTCGAGCCGACCGAGGCCGAGCGGTGGGAGAAGTCCGTGGCAGGCCTGCCGGCCGAGCAGCAGGTCAAGGCGGTCGTCCGGCGGCTCAAGGAGCTAAACCCCGCCTTCGACGGCACGGTCACGCCCACCGTCGAGAACGGCGTGGTGACGAAGCTGACGGTCCACACCGACGAGGTGGCCGACATCTCGCCCATGTCCGCGCTCAAGGGGCTTCAAAGTCTGGAATGCTCTGGTCAGCACCGACAGGGAATGCTGGCGGACTTGACGCCCCTGCGCGGGCTGCGTCTGAAGGACCTGGCGTGTTGGAACACTCAGGTCGCCGACCTGGGCCCGCTGCGTGGCATGCCCTTGACGGTCCTGCTTTGCGCTCAGACGCGGGTGTCCGACCTGTCGGCATTGCAAGGGATGCCGCTGACGGTGCTCACGCTCCAGCACACCAACGTCACGAGCCTCGCGCCGCTCAAGGGGATGCCGCTGACGTTCCTGGACCTCGGCGGGGCGCGCGGGGTTTCCGACCTGGGTCCGCTCCGGGACATGCCGCTGGAGTACCTGAACGTGGGGGAGCAGCCGGTGTCCGACCTCGCCCCGCTTACAGGCCTGAAATCCCTCCGCCGGCTGGTCATGGACTTCACGGCGGCCTCCGACCTGACGCCGCTGCGCGGACTTGGCCTCACGGAGTTGAGCATCCGCAACATCCCGGCCAAGGACTTTTCCCCGCTCAAGGAACTAGCGCTCAAGAGTCTGCGGCTCGATTACCATAGCGACCGGGAGGAGTTCGTGCGGTCGTTCACAGGGCTGGAAAGAATCAACGACAAGCCTGTCGCCGAGTTCTGGAAGGACGTGGACGGTAAGTAGTGCCCTTCTGGCCGCAAGCGCGGCGAGTCGTCGAGCAAGACAAGTGAATGAAACAAGGCGGCCGGTGAGGTTCTGCCGCCAAGCAATCCCCTCACCGGCCCGACAGCGCCCGGGCGCCCGGTCTGCGCGCCCGGCTCGTTGTCCTCCCATTGTATTGCAGACCACCGCACTCTGGGAGGAGATTTCCCATGGCCACCCGGTCCTGGATCCGTTCGCTGTTCGCCCGTACGCCCCGCACCGTCCGCAAGACCCCGCTACGGTTCCGTCCGCGCCTCGAGGCGTTGGAGGACCGCGTCACGCCGTCCACCTTCCGTGTCACCAGCCTGGCGGACGACGGCAGCAGCGGCTCGCTTCGCTGGGCAATTACCCAGGCCAACGCCAATCCCGGCCCCGATACGATCGACCTTTACGGGGGCAGCGACAGCATCATCGTCCCGAATCCCGGCACCATCACGCTGGCCGGCCGCCTGCCGGACATCATCCATGATTTGACGATCAACGGCCTGGGGGACGTGACCATTTCCGGCGCGGACACATATCGTGTCCTGCGGATCTTCCCCAACGTCACGGTCAATCTCAACAACGTGATCATCACGCACGGCTTTGCCGACCAGGGCGGCGGCATCTACAACGAGGGCAACCTAAACATCACTGACTCGACCATCTCCGGCAATCGGGCCTCGCAAAGCGGCGGCGCCATCGCCACCCACAACGCTCCGGTAACTATCACCAACTCCACCCTCTCCGGCAACTCGGCCGGCTTCGTCGGCGGCGCCATCGTCAATAACGCGGGCACGTTGACCATCACCAACTCCACCCTTTCGGGCAATCAGGCCGTGAGTTCGATCGGCACCGCCCAGGGTGGTGGCATCGAGACCTTTAACGCCAGTGTTACGCTCGATCAGGTGACGCTGGAAGACAACACGGTCCGCGGAGCGGACGGCGGGGTGGGTGGCAACGGAATTGCCGCCGAAGGGGGCGGGCTCTGCATGAACGGCGGCACGTTGACGGTCGTGGACAGCACGATCCGGTCGAACACGGCGCAGGGCGGTGCCGGCGGCAACGGCATTAACTACGGCCCCGCCGCCAACGGGAGCGACGGCAGCTTCGGCGGGGGATTTTCGCTCCCGCAACCGAACGGCGGTAACGGCGGCACCGGCGGCACCGGCACCAACGGCGGCGCGGGTGCGGATGCTTCCGGTGGCGGTCTGTACATCGACGGGGGTGCGGCGAGCGTGGTTCGCTCGACCGTCTCTGACAACGCGGCCCGGGCCGGGGCCGGCGGGGCCGGTGGCAACGGGGGCGCGGGAGGCAACGGCGGCAACGGAATCGCATTGCCATACTTCGGTAGCACCATCTACGGCAACGGCGGCGCCGGGGGCGCCGGCGGCAACGGCGGCAGCGGCGGCGCGGGTGGAGACGGCTCCGGCGGGGGCGTGTTCGTCGCCGCTGGTGATGCGAGCGTTCTCGCCTCGACCCTCTCCGGCAACGCGGCCCGGGCCGGGGCCGGCGGGGCCGGCGGCAACGGGGGCGCGGGAGGCAACGGCGGGGCCCCCGGCGCAGATTCTTCGAACGAAGGCTTCGTCGGTAATGGCGGGGCCGGCGGGGCCGGCGGGGCCGGCGGCGCCGGCGGGGCCGGCGGCGGGGGAGGGTTCTCCTTCCACGGCACACAAGTGTATTTGGGCGACTCGACCGTGGCCAACAATCAAGCGGTGGGCAACGCGGGCGGCGGGGGTGGCAGCGGCGGGGGCGGCGGCAGTTCGTCTTGGTCTCAATTCTTTCATATCAGAGGGTCGGGCGGCGACGGCGGCGATGGCGGCGATGGCGGCGATGGGATCGGTGGTGGGGTGGAGCGGGGCGGGGGGAGTCTGTCCGGGGTGAGTACAACGATCGCCTACAATCACGCCGTTCGCGCGGTAGGGGGCGATGGTGGTGTGGGTGGTCCGGTCGGAAACCAGCTTAACTCCTCGGACGACGCGGTGCCGGGTTCCTACGGTTTCTGGGGCGTGGACGGCCTCGCCGCGGGCGCCGGCCTCGCCGCGGGCG
>Ga0209062_1003983_pt1 | contig 16193 bp, 17 predicted proteins | sample Coa_R2_2_FD_187158 | JGI IMG/M metagenome (GOLD analysis project Ga0209062, IMG submission 187158) | Surface soil microbial communities from Centralia Pennsylvania, which are recovering from an underground coalmine fire - Coalmine... | ecosystem: Environmental > Terrestrial > Soil > Unclassified... | reverse complement strand
TGACATCGGCCTGCATGCACTCCGCTGTGCCGCCCGCGGCGCGAATAGACTGCGCCGTGGCCTCGGCAGCCTCGGCATGCTCGCAGTAATTGATGACCACGTGGGCGCCATCGGCGGCCAGGCGCGTGCTGATGCCGCGACCGATGCCGCGCCCACCTCCCGTCACCAGGGCTACCCGTCCGGCCAATCTGCTCGTCGAACGGTCCATCCGTCGTCCTTTCGTCGTCATGATGTCGGGAACGGCAGCGCGATGGGGTCGTGCACCGTCCGGCCCTCGGCGAAGCGGCCCAGGCGCACCTCGCTATCGGGCAGATCCCCGACTCTGCCGTCGGCCATCAACTCGGCCATTTTCAGCCCAAGAGCTGGCCCCCACATCATACCGTGCCCGCCGGCGGCCAGGACGAAGTAGCCCGGCAGCGGCTGGTCGATGATCGGCAGGTGGTCGGGCGTATAGTCCACCGCGCCGGTCCAGGCGCGGGCCATGCGCAGTCCCCGCAGGGCCGGGAAGAGGTGCTCCCAGTGCGGGCGCACGGCCTCGAATGCCGGCCAGTCGAACTCCATCTGAAACAGCTCGCTGTGATCGGCCTGCTCGCCGGCGCTGCTCAGGCCCAGCAGCGCGCCCTGCTCCTCGGGTCGCACGTAATAGCCCTGGCTCAGCACCACGGCCATCGGGAAGCCGCGCGGCATTTGTTCCCCGATGGTGGCATAGACGGCGATGTGGTGGCGCATCGCCGAGACCGGCACCTCCACGTCGAGCATGGCCCCGAGCGCCCGGGCGCCGCGCGGTCCGCCCGCGTTGACAACCCGTTCCGCCTCTATCCCTCCGCGCGGCGTCTGCACCCGAAAGCGCGACCCGTGCCGCTCGATGGCCGTGACGGGACACCTCTCGTAGACGCTCACACCGTCGCAGCGGGTCACCGCCAGCGTGATGTTGCGGGCGACGATCGGCGGGTGGACGTAGCCGTCGCCGGCGGTGTAGGTTGCGCCGTATAGGCCATCCCAGGTGATCCAGGGGCAGCGGCGGCGTCCCTCGTCGGGGTCGACCCACTCGTTCTCCACGCCGCAGGCCCGGCGCAGCGCCACCAGGTCCTTGAAGGCATCGCGCTCCCGCGGGCTCGTGGCCAGCACGTAGTACCCGGTCTGCACAAAACCGCTATCCAGGCCCAGCTCGGCGCCGAGCTGCAGATAGAGGTCGCGCGACCACTTGCCCAGCTTGATGGCCGTCTCCGTGCCGCCCTGCTGGCGCATCATGCCGGCCGAGCGCGTGGTGGCGCCGAAGCCGCACCAATGCCGTTCGCAGACGGCGATGCTACCGGCTCCGCGCCGGGCCAGGTGGTACGCCGTCCACAGGCCCAGGTTGCCGCCGCCGATCACCACCACGTCAAGGGATTGCATACCGCATCTGCTCCCATTTCATGGTTCCGCAAAGACATCGTGGGTGCCGATACATCGCCACATGACGTGCACCTCTCCCTCATGTATTGGCGCCCCATACTGAAACGTAGCCCGTCCGTTGGGTGCCCACGTCATTTCGAAGATACCAGGTGCTCCCCGGACGCTCTTGACACGCAGGCCGGGGCGAAATCGTCCGCGGCGCAGGTCGGCCACCAAGCGGCTTACGGCTCGCTGGAATGCCTCTTGTTCTGCCTGAGTGAGCTGGTCATAATCCCGCAGAAAGCGCGCCGACGCCTCAAACGTCGGCATGTTTCTGCCGCGCCCTTAGGGCTGTCAGAAACGCTTCTGCACTCTCATATGCCTCTTTCCGCCCCGCCTCAAGATCCGCGTCTACCTCCCGCTCGGCCTCTTGCCACTCCGGCGCCCAGAACCATGCCTGAGCGGCATCTATCATCCGTTGCGGGCGGAGCAGGATACCGTCGTCCGTGACCTCGACCACCAATGGATCGTTCTCCTGAAGGCGAAGCGCAGTACGGATGCGCTCCGGGATAGTGATCTGCCCGCGCGCTCGTAGCATGACCGTCTCGGCCACGTCGCTATCCTCCTGTCTGAATTTCTGATAATCAGAGTACCATTCGCGGCACGGCGGAGCAAGTACTATAACACCCCGGCGACGACTCACCGGCCGATGCGATCCACGAGGGGCGTTTTCAAGAGGCGCTTGGCGCGGCCAAGAGTTTTGTCGCCCATGGCGCGAATTACGGCTAGGTGCCCCGTTTCAACGGGGCAGGCTAGCCCGGATAGGTCTTGTAAATGCGCGGTAAGGGAACATACCATACCTCTATCGATGAGCTACCACCCATCGAGGTGCCGTAAGGTACAACAAACATCGCAGGAGGTCTCCCATGCCACGGGCCAAACTCTTTCACGCATTCTTACGGAGATGGCAGGTGGATAGGAAACGCACCTGAGGGGTGCCGGCCTGACGAATAATGTGTGGCTGCGAGCGGGGCTGGAGTGAACCGGCCCCGCTCCTTCTGTCTACGACGGCTCGAGGCGCATGATGGTATGCTGCAGGCCCAGCATGATGAGGCCATAGACACAGACGATGCCGATGGCCGGCGGCGACCCGAAGCGCAATAGCTGTCCTTGCAGCGGCGGCAGGGTCGCCGCGCCGAGCTGGCCGGCGGTGAGCACGACGGAGCCCACGGCGCCGATGGCCTGCGGGGTGCGGGCGCCGATCATGCGCAAGGCCGCGGCGATGTTGAGCGGGTAGATGGGCGAGAACGAGAGGCCAAGCCAGGCCGCGGCCAGCGCCGCTAGCGGCACCACGCCACTGCCGGCCAGCAGGAGAACTGCGGCCGCCGTGGCGACCGCGGCATTGATCAGGACGATGGCCGGCGCCGCCATGCCCCGGCGCATCAGCAGGGCCGTCGGGACGCCGCCCAGGGCAAGAGAGAGCCAGTAGAGCGAGGCAATCGGCGCCGCGGAGGTCGGGCTGAGCCGGGCGCTGTGCTGCAAGATGGCCACGATCCAGCCGCCAAAGCCGATTTCCGCGCCCAGGTACACAAAGGCCAGCCCCGCGTGCGCCCAGAGCAGAGGCTCAGCCAGCGCCACGCGTAGCGGCGCCCGTTCCCTATGCGTGTCCACGCGCGGTGGCAGGGCCATGACCATCAGCGGTACGGAGATCGCCAGCAGGGCCGCGCAACTGGCGAAGACCGGCGCGTAATCGCCGGCCTGCAGCAGGGCGAAGCGAGCGATCAGCGGCCCCAGGAACGCGCCCGCGCCGAACATGGCGTTGAGCAGGTTCAACACGCTCTCGCCCCGCTCCGGGAACAGAGCGGTTGCCGTCAGGTTGTTGCAGATACTGCAGATGCCGATGCCCAGCCCGGCCAGCGCGCCGGCGGCGGCCAGGGACGGCAGGGAAGGAGAGAAGCCTTCGCCCAGGGCGCCGCACGCGGCGAGGGTCTGGCCCAGTGGAAACAGAACGCGCGGCCCGAGGGCATCGTAGAGGCGTCCGATGATGGGCGTAGCCAGCGAGCTCATGATGTAGGTCGTGCTGAAGACGACGCCCAGATCGCTCTCGCGCGCATGCAGCCGGGCGGCAATCGCCGGCACGGTGGGGCCCACGGCGGAGATGAGGATACCCAGGGCCACGGCCGAGAGTATCAACAGGCCGAGCAGCACCGGCCGTGGTAGGGCCGAAGCGCTCCTACTCGTTCTCGGTGACGTAGCTCTTGCCACAGGACATGCAACGCCACTTTGAGCCTAGTGGGACGCTCTGCTTGATGCCACCCTCGGTCTTGATGCCATAATTGCGTTTGATGAGCGTGCGAAACGGCTTGCCGCAGTGCGGACAGGTCGATTTCTTGGGGCTGGGGCCGGCAGCCTGATTGGTCGCGGGCATCGATCTCTTTCCTTCCATGATATCCCCCGCGCAAGGGGCGGCCGATCGGGGCAGGGGTAGCCCCGGCCGCGCACCCGCGCTAGAGGTATATGATACCGGCCCAGAGCCTACCTGTCACTCACCCATTTGAGCAGGCCACCGGGGTGAACGTGCGACACCCGCGCCGCATTCCAGGCCCCGTCACAAGGGCGTGACGCCGGTCTAAGTAAATGCCAGTATGTTCACGCACAGCGAGCACGGCTTCCTGGGACCGCCGGCATCCCTGCCGGCAGACAGGGCCGGCAGGGATGCCGGCGGTCCCAGGTCAGGTGGCCCTGCACGAACGTCCCAGCGTCCACTTAGTTGTGCAAAGGCTTGCCCTGGCTACCGGTGCACGGTATCATGCTTAGGTAATTGGCACGGGCCGTGCCGTCTGGCTCCCTCCTGTCTGCCCCGGAGACACCGCGGCGCCCGGCCTGATGCTTGCCGTAGAGGTGCGCGAGATGAAGGTATCCCTGCAACAGGAGCAGTTAGCCAAGGGTTTGAGCGTTGTCGGCCGTGGCGTCGCCTCGGGGGCGCGCAGCACCCTGCCCATCACCAGTAACATCCTGCTTGCGACCGACGAGGGGCGGCTGCGGCTCTCCGCGACCGACCTGGAGATCGGCATCAATATGTGGCTGCCGGCGATGGTCGAAGAAGAGGGGGCCACCACGGTGCCGGCGCGCCTGTTCACGGAGTTCGTCAATTCCTTGCCCGGAGGCCGCGTCGATCTGGCCCAGGTGGACGAGGCCAATACGGTGGCCGTGAGCTGCGCGCGGGTCAAGTCCAATATCCGCGGCATGGATGCCGACGAGTTTCCGCTCATCCCTACGGTCAGCGAGCAGCCCTCCGCCGCCGTGCCGGCCGACCTGTTGCGCAGCATGATCACCTCGGTGGTCTTCGCCGCGTCCAAGGACGATGCGCGCCAGGTCTTCATGGGCGTGCTGGCGACCTTCGCCGGCGATAAGCTGACCTTCGCCGCGGCGGATGGCTATCGCCTCTCCTTGCGTTCCGCCACGTTGAGCGAGCCGTCGGCGGGCGACTTCAGCGTGATCATCCCCGCGCGCACGCTGGCCGAGTTGGGGCGCATCCTGCCGGAGGGCGATGAGCGCGTCGAGGTGACCGTGACGCCCAATCGCTCGCAGGTGCTGTTCCATACCGCGTCGCTCGACCTCGTCTCGCGCCTGATCGAGGGCCAGTACGTCAACTACCAGCAGATCATCCCGCAGAAGTACGCGGTGCGCGCCGTGGTCAACACGGCGGAGTGGAGTAAGGCGACCCGCACCGCCAGCTTCTTCGCGCGCGACAGCAACGACATCGTGCATCTGACGATCGAGCCGGGAGCGGATGATAGTCCGGGCTCGCTGACCATCAAGGCCACTGCCGCCGACGTGGGAGACAACGTCAGCCAGATCGATGCCGTGGTCGAGGGCGGGCCGCTGAGCATCGCCTTCAACGTGCGCTACATCGCCGAGGTCCTGGGCGTCATCAGCTCCGGACAGGTGGCGCTGGAGTTGAACGGGCCGACGCAGCCGGGCGTGGTGAAGCCGCAGGACGGCACCGACTTCCTGCACGTCATGATGCCCCTGAGCATCCCGCGCTGAGATAACTTCGCCGCCCTGCGGCGGATACCTGCCCGCTCCGCATCGCTACTTGCTCTCGGCCCGGCGTGCACGTATCCTGATCTGGAACCGCCGCATGCCGCGGCCGGTTGAACGCATGCATGGAGCTGATTATTCTCATAGGCTTGCAGGGCGCCGGCAAGAGCACCTTCTACCGGGCGCACTTTGCCGGGACGCACGTCCATATCAGCCGGGACAACTTTCGCCACAACAGGAATCCGTCCCGGCGCCAGGCCACGCTGATAGAGGAAGCGCTCGCGGCGGGCCGGTCGGTGGTGGTCGATAACACCAACCCGACGGTCGCGGATCGGGCGCCGCTCATCGCCCAGGCTCACTCCCATGGCGCCACGGTCATCGGCTACTACCTCGCTACGCCGCTCGCTTTGAGCCTGGAACGCAACCGGCGTCGCGCCGGCAAGCAGCGCGTGCCCGACGTGGCGCTCTACGCGACGAGCAAACGGCTGCAACCGCCCAGCTATGCCGAGGGGTTCGACCGGCTATTCTACGTCCGCACCGCCGAGGACGGGACGGCGGTAGTCGAGCACTGGATAGACGATGGCGACATAATGCCCGCCGCCTCGATGATGGAACATGGGCGTAGCAAATCTTGTGGGGACCCGTCGGGAGCGGTGTGCCATCCGCTAGGGAATGCAGCGGAATCCCTGCTGAACAAAGTGCGCATCGAAAGCAAAGACTCTGGCGATGCCGAGTCCGCGCATTAGTTCGAAACTGACACAGTCTACCAGGCTGAGATCGCGTGTGCCTGCCGTCAACAGAGCGGCCATGGCACGCTCATGGAGCGCTTCGTCCACCCAGAAGACTTGTAGGATCGGGACAAAGTCGGTCTGGAAATCGCGAACGGCTTGAAATCCCACCCGCCGCCCCAGCAGAGCGTTGGTTTCGACGAGGATATAGTTGTCGGTGATGAGTGGTTCGTCCCCCGACAGCAACTCCGCCCACACAGAGCGTGCGGCCTGATGGTGCTCGTCGCGGGAAGATAGCGCGGAATAGAGTGCTGACGTGTCGATGAACAGCGCCATTACAGGTAGTCTTCGGCTAGATATCGGTCATGATTGGTTGCGACATCACTTGGACCAGCGTCAAAGCGGCCAAGAACCGCCAGGGCGCGCTGGCGCTTTTCGCGCCGCTCGCTCTCGGCGAGAATGCGCTCCACCCCTTGTCGGACCAATTCCGCCAACGAGACACCCCGCCGTGCCGCCAAATCACGCAGCGCCTGTGCCTGTTCCTCGGTGAGTTGAATCTGCGTCCGGATCATTACAATCCTGCCTCACATCATGCGCGCTAGTATATACCATCATGATAGCACGCGGCCCCCGTTGCCGGCGCTCCCAGTACAGGATCAAGGATGGACGTCGAACTGCCGCCCTGGGAGCGCCGGCATCTTGCCGGCCCAGGCATGGTGACCCCTGCCAACAAACGTCTCCGAAATGACACTAAACCAAAGCCGAGGTGAAACCCGCAAGGCTGGTAGGGGCGGCCATGCAGTTCCCGTCAGGGCTTTGGCTTAGCTACCGCTGCCATTGGGCGCAGCGCCTGTGTCCATTCATTTCGGCAAGGCGAAGATTCCCGGTTGGGCCCTCTTGACTCTGACGTAACGTCAGGCTCTATGCTCTCTGGTAGGAGATGAGACATGGATCGCGCCTACAAAATCGGAGAGTTCGCGGAGCTGACGGGTGTATCGATCCGGACGCTGCACCACTACGATCGGCTGGGGCTGCTGCGGCCGTCGTCGCGCTCGGAGGCCGGGTACCGCTTCTACGTGCGGCACGACCTGCTCCGCCTGCAGCAGATCCTGACGCTCCGCTATCTCGGGTTTTCGCTGGCGTCCATCGGCGAGATCCTGAAGCGTCCCGACTTCGACCTGGAGGCGTCGATGCGCATCCAGGAAGACGTGATCCGCGATCGCATCTCCGCGCTTGAGCGTGTCGGCGAGGCCCTGAGCGCCCTGGTGCAGCACCACCGGACAACCGGTACCTGGGACTGGGATCTCGTGAACAGGACTTCATCGGCCGCACGCGATGGATTGGCACAAAAGGAGGATGAAATGAGTGAGTACTATGCGCCGGAGGAACTGGCGAAGCGCATGCAAGAGGTCGGCAAGGATATCCCGGCCGAGGAGATCCGGGCCGTTGAGCAGGCCTGGCCGCAACTGCTGGCCGAGATCCGCGCCAACTACGGCCTCGATCCGGCCAGCGCGGAGGCCCGCCAACTGGCCGACCGCTGGACGGCCTTAACCGAGCGGACCATGCGCGGCTTCCAGGGCGACCCGAAGATCGGTGCGACGATCGCCGAGAACTACCGGCAGAACCGCTACGCCGATGTCGAGGGGGCCCCGACTCCCGAGGATTTCGCGTTCATCCAGCGGGTGAACGCGGCACGCGGGGCGTAATGGGCGCAGGCGTGATGCCGGAGGCCTCGCCTCACGGCCGGGAGCGTGATTCCGTACGGTCACGCTCCCGGCTAAGTAGACGCCGGGAAATGCGTGCGCACGGCTCAGTATGCCTGGGACCGCCGGCATCCCTGCCGGCAAGCGGGGGCCGGCAGGGATGCCGGCGGTCCCAGGAGATGCCAGCCGCCGCACGCAAACATACCAGCCCTACTTGGCCACGATTAATCCGGACTATGACTTTTCCCGTATAGCCTGCTCGCTCCACTGGGCGGCCAAGGTATCGCGCCTCGGTTTGTATACCTCTTCGTAGAAGCGGCGCCGTGAGGTGAGCGCGTCGCGCTCGACCTTGCGCACGACCTCCAGCGCCTCGCGCCAGGCCTGGCCAAATGTCCCGGCGAAGCGCTCGGTGATCTGCCGATCGAAGTCCTCCGGCCCCAGCACCTCGTCGCCCATCACGTAGCGCCGTTTGCCGTCGACCTGCACGCCGGGTGCCTCTTCATCCCCGAGCGGCAAGGTTTCCACGGCCAGCCCTTTGACCTTGCCAGGCTCACCGGCGGGTGCTTCGCGCGGTTCCGTCCCCGCGGCCTTCTTGAAACCCCTCTTGGCCGCCGCGTAGAAGATGGCCCGACTCAACCCAAAGCTCTTGGCTTCGTCGAGCGGATAGCCCAGCACATGCGCCCGTGCGGCTTGTAGGGTTGCCATGACCTGGAAGCGCCCAACCTTCATCGTCGCTTCCTCCTTTCTCCCCATTATGCAGGCAAGACCCGGACCGGACTGCGCGTCGATCGCAGTCTCAAGCCGGCCGCCCTGGGATCGCAGCTCGGGCAGGCGGAAGCGATGGGCGCGCGGGTGGCCATTATCCTAGCCCCGGATGAGCTGGCGCGAGGCGAGGTCATCGTCCGCGACTTGCACCACGGGGACCAAGAGACCGTGGGCTTGGACGACGTCGAGCGGTCGGCACGCACCGTGGTCGACCGACAGGCCGACGGCCCATAGTCGCCGCTACCGGGGCGCCTTTCGGCAGCGCACTACGACCCGTCGCGGCCATGGTCCGGCCATGCACCAGGCGCTGGCGCGTATCGGCCGTGGCGAACCCTGGTGGAGCGTGGCAGAGAGCCTGTTCTCCGGTCAGGGCTCTTTCGGCAACGGTGCGGCCATGCGCGTCGCACCCATAGGCGCCTATTTTGCCGACGACCTGGAGCGGGCCGTCGAGGATGCTGCACGTTCAGCCGTGGTGACCCACGCGCACCCCGAGGCAAGCGCGGGCGCCATTGCCGTGGCCGTGGCAGCGGCCTTGGCGGAGCGACTTCGCCGCGAGAACGTGCTGCCGCGTCCGGCCGGCTTCCTGGATCTGGTCCTGCCGCACGTTCCGCCCGGTGAGGTCCAGTCGCGCCTGCGGCGCGGGCGTGATCTATCGGAGACCGCGCCGGTGCAGACTGCCATCGGCGTACTGGGCAACGGCATTGGTGTCTCGGCGCAGGACATGGTGCCCTTTGCGCTGTGGTGCGCCGCCCGCCACCTCGACAACTACGAGGAAGCGCTCTGGCTAACCGTCAGTGGCCTGGGCGACCGAGACACCACCTGCGCCATCGTCGGTGGGATTGTGGCCGTGTACACCGGCGTGGAAGGCATTCCGCCTGCATGGCTGCACGACTGCGAGCCGTTGCCGCCTCTGCCTTTGTAGTTCCAGTATCTACTCCCTCGCCATGCTCGCCAGGCTGTCGTCGAGGGCCTGCAGCGCCTCCTGCACGTGGGCCTCGGTGTGGACTGCCGAAAGGTACCAGCGTCCGTCGGGTAGGATCAGGATGCCGCGCTCGCGCAAGTGCAGCACCAGCGCCTCGCTCATGGCCGTGTCGCAGGCCGCGAAGGCGCGGTAGTCGGCCACTTTGGTCTGGGTTGTGAACAGGATCTGCATCACCGGACCGGCCTGGTGCACCAGGGCCGGCAGCCCGTACGCCTCCAGCAGCCCCCGCGCCCCGTCCGCCAGCAGGGCGCCGAGCCGGTTGAGGTGGTCGAAGACGCCCGGCCGGCATAGCTCTTGCAGCGCGGCGTCGGCCGCGGCCATGCTGATCGGGTTGCCGTTGTAGCTGCCGCTGTGCCTGACGGCACCGCAGGCAATCACGTCCATGACCTCGCGGCGGCCGGCGATGGCGCTCAGTGGAAAGCCCGCCGCGATAGCCTTGGCGTAGACGGCCAGGTCGGGCGTGATGCCGTAGCGCTCCTGGGCGCCGCCCGCGGCCAGGCGGAAGCCGGTGATGACCTCGTCGAAGATCAGCAGGCTGCCGTTCGCTCGCGCCAATGCCTGGGCTGATTCGAGGTAGCCGGGCTCAGGCGATATGACGCCCGAGTTGCAGAGCACGGGCTCCATGATCACGGCCGCGATCTCCGCGCCGTACCGCCGTAGCGTCGCCTCCAGCCGGTCGAGGTCGTTCCAGGGCACCACCACGATATCCTGCAGCGCCCCCGGCGCTTGTCCGGCCATTCCGGGCACGGGGCGTGGGTCGTCGAGCGTGCCCATCTGCCCGGGATCGGCGTGGTAGCTGGCCAGCGCGCCATCGCTCCAGCCGTGGTAGTGGCCCTCGAATTTCAGGATCCTGTGCCGGCCGGTGTAGGCGCGAGCCACGCGCAGCGCCACCATCGCGGCCTCGGTGCCCGAACTGGAGAAGGTCACGAGCCCCGCGCACGGCACGGCCGAGCGCATGCGCTCGGCCACGCGGGCCTCCAGTTCGTGCTGTGCCCCGTACATGTGGCCGTGGTCGAGTTGCTCGCGCACGGCAGCGATCACATCTGGATGTCCGTGGCCCAGGATGAGCGGCCCCCAGGCCAGGGCGAAGTCCAGGTGGCGGAGGCCGTCGGCATCGAAGATCTCCGCTCCCTGCGCGTGGTCGGCGAAGAACGGCTCCGGCTTGACGGCTGCGCGAAACGAGCTGGTCACGCCTCCCGGGATCACCTGTTGCGCCCGCTCATAGAGTTGATGCGCGCGTGTAGACGCGACCGTGCTCATGCCCCCTGCTCCTTCTCTACTGCCTCTACTGCAACGTGCGGGGACGACCTGACCCCGTAGGTCCTGGCAGGGATTGTGGGTTGACGGTTGGCCGTGGACCATTGATGGCCGCGTCCCTGCCACGAGGCCTTAGCTTCAGACCGCTACTATCGCCAACCTGGTATCATGATAGGCTATCAGGACGCGAGAGTGCTATCATCGCGGCAACAATCCGGCGGGGCATTTCCTGCGACCTGTAGGCGCATCGGCGGCGCCGTCGCACCCGGACATCGCGCCGGGTGAGGATTGAAACGGAGGTATTTCGATGTCTGCACGCCCTCATCGCCCGATTGGACTCTCATCTCACGTCATCTCGCGCACGCTGATCGTCGCTTCCTTTATCTCCGGCCTCGCCTTGCTCACGCCACACATGGCGTCGGCCCAGCACCCGGCGGCATCCTTCGTCGACCAGGGCACGCTCGTCTACCTGGACCCGCGCACCGCGGGCGATATCGACCCCGCCAGCGATGAGACGGCCTCGAACGACCTCATCGCGCGCACCGTCGGCGAGCCGCTGGTGGCCTTCGACGGCGCCAGCGATACCACATACAGGCCCGTCCTGGCCACCCGCTGGACGGTCAATGCCGACCACTCGGTCTACACGTTCTACCTGCGCCACGGCGTGAGGTTCCACACGGGCCGCTGCTGCCTGACAGCCGCCGACGTCAAGTACTCCATTGGCCGCACCATCACCCTCAACCTAGCGGCCTCCTACGTGTTCAGCCGCTTCATGAGCAACCCGAACAAGCAGATCAAGATCATCGACCCGTACACCGTCGAGTTCGACCTGGGGCGGCCGCAGCCCTTGTTCCTGGGCGCGGTGGCGTCGTTCTACACCGGCCTGATCCTCGACTCGCAGGCGCTCAAGGCGCACCAGAAGAACCATGACATGGGCCACGATTGGGCTCAGTACCATGACGCCGGCACCGGGCCGTATATGATCAAGAGCTGGCAGATAGGCCAGCAGGTGACGCTGGACCGTTTCCCGTCCTACTGGGGCGGCTGGAGCGGGCCACACTTCAGCGCTATCGTCGACCGTACGGTGGTGGAGGCCACCACGCGGCGCGAGTTGGTCGAGCGCGGCCAGGCCGACCTGACCTATAACCTCACGCCCCAGGACTACAACCAGCTCCGCAAGAACCCGCGCGTGCAGGTGGTAATCGGCCCCAGCACCCAGATCGACTATCTGATGTTAAACGATTCCGGGCCGCTGGCCAGCCCCGCCGCGCGGCAGGGCCTCTCCTACGCCTTCCCCTACGATGCCTACATCAAAGCGGCCTGGTTGGGCTATGCCAAGCGGGCCTATGGGGTGCTGCCCAGCACCATACTGGGCTACGACCCGCACATGTTCCACTACACCACCGACCTCAATAAGGCCAAAGCACTGCTGGCCAAAGCCGGGGTGACGTCGGGCTCGACGCTGACCTACAGCTACGTGAGCGGCCAGTTCTACTTCCAGATCGCGGGCGAGGTCTTGCAGGCGCAGTTGCAGCAAATCGGCATAAACCTGAAGATCTCGCAATTGGACCAGGCCTCCTATAACACGATGGTCTACAGCAATTCGGGCCCGTCAAAGCTGCCAAATATCATGATCCAGCGCTGGTGGCCCGACTATAACGATCCCTGGGATTATAGCGATACGCTGCTAGACTCCGCGGCGGCCGGAGCGGCCGGCAACAACGGCGGCTACTATCACAACAAGCAGGTCGACGCTCTCCTGGCCAAGATGAAGACTGCCGGCGGCGAAGCGCTCATCCACTATACCGCCGAGCTGCTAGACCTCACCACGCGCGTCGACCCCGCGGGCATCTGGATCGATCAGCCGGCGCAGGTGGTCGTGGCGGCACACAACTTGAAGGGGATCGTCATCAACCCCATCGCCATCGAGACCTACGACTTCTACAGCATGCACCGTTAATGCAGGCAAGCCCTCGCGGCAGGAGGTTCGACAGTGGAACTGGACGCGGACGTCATCGTCGTCGGCATCGGCACCATGGGCAGCCAGGCGCTATGGCAACTGGCGGCCCGCGGCCTGAAAGCGCTGGGCATCGAGCAATTCGAGCCGGGCCACGAGCGGGGCTCGGGCCACGGTGGGTCGCGCATCTTCCGCACCGCCTACATGGAGGGGCAGGAATACGTGCCGCTGCTGAAATCGGCGTACGGCCTGTGGCGGCGGTTGGAGCGCGAGAGCGGCGCAGACCTGCTGACCCTGACCGGGGCCCTGTCGATCGGAGCCCCGGACACCCGCTTCATCGCCGGCGCCCTGGCCAGCGTCCGCGCCCACGATCTGGACCACGAGCTGCTGAGCACGCGGCAACTGCGGGAGCGCTACCCGCTGCACGTGGTGGCCGACGACGAGGTTGGCCTGCTCGACGTGGTCGCCGGCGTGCTGCGCCCGGAAGACGCGATCAAGGCGGCCGCCCGGCGCGCCGAGGAGCTGGGCGCCACCATCGTGCGCAACGCGCCGGTCGACTCCATCACGCCGGGCGACACCGTCGCGGTGCGCGCCGGTGGCCGCACCTATCGCGCCAGGCATCTGGTGGTGTCGGCTGGTGCCTGGCTGGGACGGGTGCAGCCCGATCTTGGCCTGGCTTTCCCGCTCATCGTGTACCGAGTTGTGATGACCTGGTTCCGGCCCGACTCGCCGGCTTCCTTCGCGCCCAATCGTTTCCCGATCTTCCTGCGCGAGCGCGGCACGCTGGAGTGGGACGGCTTCCCCTGCATGGACGGCGAGACGGTCAAGGTACTCGCCACCACCAAAATCCCCGTCGACGATCCGTCCCAACTCGACCGCGATATCCGGCGCGAGGACCTGGAGAAGCCGGAGTACGTGGTGCGGGAGTTCCTGCGCGGCGTGGACCCCACGGCCATCCGGGCGCAGGCCTGCATGCTGACCTTCACGCCCGATGAGCACTTCATCGTCGGCCCCTCGCCGCGCCACGGCAACGTGGTGGTGCTGGGCGGCTTCTCGGGCCACGGCTACAAGTTCGCGCCGCTCATGGGCGAGATCGCCGCGGACCTGGTGACCGAGGGCCGGACGTCCCATCCCATCGAGCTGTTCCGGCCGGCGCGCTTCGCGACACACGAGACTGAGTCAGTGGCGGGTCCGGCCTAGTTGGTGGATATGTGACAGTACGGATGCATCGCCGGGGCGAGCCCAGGCAGACAATCGTTGGCCCAGCCTCACAGATCCCGCGGTATGCTCGGGGGGACTCTTGATGCGCTGTATCGTGATCGGCGCCGGCATCATCGGCGCCACGGTGGCCTGGCGGTTGGCGCAGCGCGGCGACGCGGTAACGCTACTGGACCGGGCGTTGCCTGGCTCCGGCACCAGCAGCACGACCTTCGCCTGGGTCAATGCCAGCGGGAAGGATCCCTGCCCGCGCGCCTACCATGAGCTGAATACCGCCGGCATGGACGCACATCGGCGCCTGGCGGCCGAGTTCGGCGACGCGCCCTGGCTGGTTCCCACCGGTGCCCTGGAGTGGGAAACCAGCCCCGCGGGCCTGGAGCGCCTCGCCGCCCGCGCTCGCCGGCTGGCCGACTGGGACTACAACGTTCGCCACCTCACGCGACACGAGGTGGAGCGTCTGGAGCCCGATCTCCTGTTGGGGCCGGACGCGCAAGAGGTGATCTTCTACCCGGACGAGGCTCATATCTTCCCCAGCATCTACATCGCCTGCCTGTTGCGCGCGGCGGGCGCACATGGGACCGTGCTGCGCGCCAACACGGATGTGGTGGAGATCGCCACGACCGGAGGCCGCGCCTCGGGTGTGGTCACGCGATCCGGCGAACGACTGGACGCCGACGCGGTCATCTGCTGCTGTGGGCGCTGGACGCCGGATATCCTGCGCTCCGTGGGCGCCGACCTGCCCCTCATTTCGCCCGCGCCGGCCGGCTCGGAAGCCGTTGGACTGCTGGTGCGCACGGCAGCGGTGGTAGCCGATGTACGGCGCGTGCTCATTGGACCCTCGGGCCTGGCGATGCGTCCCGATGGTGGTGGCCACCTCCTGCTGCACAGCGACGTCTACGACCGCGCAGTATCGGCGGATCTGGAGGTGTCGCCCGCGACGCCCACGGCCATCGATCTACTGTGGGCGGCTCGCCCGCTAGTGCGCCACATGCAGCAGACGCCCATCGACTCCGCCGTCATCGGCATTCGCCCGATCCCGGCCGACGGGTTCTCGGCGGTCGGGCGGGTGGCGTCGGTCGACGGCCTGTACGTCATCGTGACCCACAGTGGCGTGACGCTCGCCCCGATCCTGGCGGAGCTGGCGGCGAGCGAAGTGCATGGGGCCGTCGAGAGGTTGCTCGAGCCATTCCGTCCGGATCGGTTCCTCTAGACGGCGGGCGGTGCGACGTGGTACGCTTCCCCACGTTTATGGACCGATTGCAGCGCCCGGCCACGCCGCGGCGCAGGCACGAGTAGCCAGCTCCCGGAGGGCGTTCTTGGCCGCGGCGACACCACAACAGATGTCCCTGGCTGTGATAGCCTCGACCATCTTCGACCACGCCGTCGACGCCATGGTCGTGCTCGACAGTACGCTGACCGTACGCGCGCTGAACCCGGCGGCGGAACGGTTGCTGCTCTGGTCGTCCGCCGACCTGGCGCGCGGATTCGCCTGCCGCCAGGTGCTGGCCTGCCGGCGCGACAGCCCCTGGTTTCTCTCCGAGGATGCGCGCGGCGAATGCCTGTGTGCGACCGCGCTGGGCCGGGCCATCCGCGAGGCCGAGCTGCTGATCCGGCCGCGCCCCCACCAGAGCCGCCTGGTCGCGGCCAGCGGCACGCCGCTGCCGCTGGGCGACGACAGCGGCGCCCTGCTGGTGTTGCGCCCGCTGCTGGGACCGCGGCAGGTGCAGGGCGGCGAGATCAATGCCGGCTCGCTGCGGCTCGACCTCGGCCGCCACGACGTGCGCGTAGGCGGGCGGCACGTGCATCTCACGCCGATGGAGTTTGCCCTGCTGCGCTATCTGCTGGCCAACCGTGAGCGCGTCGTGCCGCGCCAGGAGCTGCTGGAGACGGTCTGGAAGTACCGGTTCGACGACGGCTCGGACGTGGTGAAAGTGCACATCGGATCGCTACGCCATGCCCTCAAAGAGGCCGGCGCCGCCGACGTACGCATCGCCAACGTCTACGGCGTCGGCTACATGCTGACCATGCAGGCGCCAGAGCCATGAGGGGTGCCGCTATCTGGTATCGTAATGTCGTCACCGCGCATGCAAGAAAGGTCGTGAAGATGTCGAAGCCCGAGCTGGTCAACGTGTTAACCAAGATGAAACGCGACAAGCAGTTCCGCG
>Ga0209062_1003982_pt1 | contig 16195 bp, 5 predicted proteins | sample Coa_R2_2_FD_187158 | JGI IMG/M metagenome (GOLD analysis project Ga0209062, IMG submission 187158) | Surface soil microbial communities from Centralia Pennsylvania, which are recovering from an underground coalmine fire - Coalmine... | ecosystem: Environmental > Terrestrial > Soil > Unclassified ... | reverse complement strand
CCCAGTGCCAGTCCGCCCGTCGTCGTCGTGGTGGCGCTGCCGCTGTTGGCGCCGCTGGCGGCGTCGACGTCACCCACCAGGCCGCTGCTGCTGGTCGTGCCGATCAGCCCGGCCGCGCTGGCGTCGCCGCTGCTATTCGTGACTCCGCCGCTGATAGTCGCGGTATTGGTATTGGTCCCCGTCAGGGACACCGCGGAGGAGCTGCCGAGGTCGTCGGCGCCACCCGTGGTCGCAGACCCGAAGGGCCCGTTGTCAATCGTGACCTGCGCGCCGCGAATGCCATCGCCCGTCGCCGGGCCGCTCGCCGCGGTGGCGTCCGCGGTGGTGCCGTTGGTCACCACCTGCAGGTTGCTCGCGCTGGCGTTGCCGCTGCCGGCGTGGGCTCCGGCTCCAGATTGGTTCCCACTGTTGGCGCCGGAGGCGCTGTCGACCGTCCCAACGTTGACGTTGGTCAGCACGTTGCCGAGCTGCCCGATGGCAGTCGCCGCGCCCGATCGATTGGTCGCCGTGCCGGAGATGGTCACGCTGTTCGAGTCGGTCAGCGTGCCGGTGAAACCCGAGTCGGCGCCGGTCTTGGCGGCGCCCGTCGTGTCCGATCCGCCGCTGCGGTTGGTCACGAACGTGTTCGAGGAAGCGCCCACTCCGCCGGCGTCACCACTGCTGGCAGTCGCGTTGGTATTGACGTTCGTGACCGCCGCCTGGACGTTCAGCGCGGACGAGTTGCCGGACGAGCCGGAGCCCGAATTGGCGCCGCCGGCGGCATCCGTTTGCCCGCTCTGCGCCGCGGTGTTGATATTGCCCGATAGCCCGGTGGCGGCGGAGTTGCCGGTGCTCGCCGTCGAGTCGCCGCTGGCGTTGACGGTCGTGTTCTTGGCCTGGGTGGTATTGGTACCGGAATTGCTGCCGCTCCCGCTGGCTGCACCCGTCGTAGTAGAGCCCGATCCAGGAGCGTTGTTGACGTTGATATTGGCGACATTGCCGGTCGTGTTGGCGCCGCCAGTTTGAGCAGTCGCAGCATTGTTGGCGGTCGTGGAGGCGCTCTGAGTTGCGGCCGCCGTAGTGTTCCCTGCCTGGCCGGAGCCGCTGTTGGCCCCACCCGCTGCCGAGACGCCTTTAGAGGCGGCACTGGTATTGGTGGATCCGTTCAGGCCTGTGCCACTGGCGTTGCCGCTGGTCGAATTGGCAGTGCCCGAGCTGTTGGTCGTCGTATTGGCGGCACCGGACTGTGTCGACGAGCTGCTGCCACCTTTGTTGGCGCCACCGGTGCTAGTCGAGTTGCCGCTCGAACCGCTCACCGTGGTGGACGTGACGTTGCCGGTGGCGTTGACGTTGCCGCTGGAGCCGCCGCTCGACGAATGAGTGTTCGAGCTGGCGCTCTGCGTCTGGGACGCGGTCGTGTCGGCGTATGCCGTGCCGCTCATCGAAGCCGCGATCACCACCGAGGCCGATGCCGCCGCAAGGGGCACCCTGGCGCGGCTGGCGGCTCGGGATCGGGCGGACTTCTTCTTGCTCGAACTCGCCTTGGCGCGGCTAGGTTCCAGAGCGCTTGCGTCCGTTTCCGGAACGCTTGCTTCGCTACGTGTGTCGCCGCCCTCGAGCTTTATGTCATGTTTCGTTTGGGACACAGCACACTCCAATCCTTAGGCTCGCGCCGGGGCATCTAGGTTCGTGGACCGCGTTTCGCACTCCCGGTCCTGGCTCAGACTACCAGGGGTGGTTACACCTTGGATAGCGAGGTCGCTGCATTGTGCGTAGTGATTTCTTACGCCCAATCGCAGGTAAATCGCTGAGTAATTCCTGCACGTTCATCCGGCCGGCGTGCCGCCAACCAGGCTCCGGCCGAGCATGTCTTCCGGCACGTCCAGCTCTAGGAGCTGCAGGATCGTCGGGGCGACGTCGTACAGGGTCGCACCGCTGATGCGACTTGAAGCGGCACTGCCCTCGCTGGTGTTCAGCATGATGAGGCCATCCATGGCGTGGTTGGCGTCGTCCGGGCCGGTGTCGTTTTCGAATGTGTATATGGAGCCGCCGCCCAGCGTTCCCACGGAACGCCACGACAGGTCGTCGAACAGGACGGTAAGGTCGGGAGGGATGCCCTCCACCTGGCGATAGAGCTCGTTCGGCCGGTAGACGCGGGTGTCCATCGGATGCCCGAGATGATCCGGCAGGCCCCGCAGCTCATCGGCCAGCTCGCGGGCGAAGCTCTCGTAGCGCTCGGCAGGTAGCGCGCCTTCAGGCTCTCGACCCTCCACATTGAAGAACACGCGGGCGTAGTAACCTCCCTCGCCCCAGGCCAGGGTCCGTGACCAATCCACGCCAGCTTTGGCCAGCGGCGTGGGACCGGCCAGCGGCGCCTTGAGCGCCAGGTAGCCGCGCTGCATCAGCCACTCGTTGACGCACACTCCGCCCTTCATCATCTTGGCCCCGTGATCGGACGCGACGATGATCGCCGTGCCGGCCGGCAGCTCGTCGATCAGCCGGCCAACCTCCTTGTCCAGAGCCCGGTAATACTCGAGGATGCAGCCCTCGTAGGGCCCGCCCTGGACGTAGCGCGGGTGCGCGGAGTCCATCGACGACCAGAAACCGTGATGGATCCGATCAGGGCCGATTTCGTGCAGCATGAAGAAGTCCCACGGCTCAGTGCGCATCAACTCCCGGGCAACGCGAAAGCGATCGGCCGTCATTTCGAAGATCTGGTCCAGGATGCTCTGCTTGTTATGGGTGCGGAAGTCTGTGACGTCGAAACGGTAGTTCGGCGCAATCTCGTCTATCCGCTGCCGCAGGCTGGCCGGCCAGGTGTATTCGGCGTCTTTGGACGGCGTCAGGAAGTCGCCGACGATCACTCCGTTGATGTGCGGCGGCGGAAACGTGCCGGGCACTCCAATGGCGATCGACCGGCCGCCGCTGCGCCCCAGGATGTCCCACACCCGGTCGTGCTTGACACTGCGCGACGTGGCGACGCTCAGCCCTGTATAGCTGTGGTCGGTGCGGTTGCGGAAGCCGTAGATTCCCAGCTGCCCGGGGTCCTTGCTGGAAAGCATGCAGCTCCAGGCCGGCACCGTGATGGGCGGGATGCACGAGGTCAGCGTGCCGTAGACGCCGCGCCGCGTGAGCTCGCGGAAGGCCGGCAGCTCCTCCAGCCAGCGGTCGAACACGAGCTCTGGCGAAAGGCAGTCGAGGCCGAGCAAAACAACTTTGGCCATCGGTCAGGTCAGTATGGGGGCACACCGCGAGGCTGCCATCCGCACAATCGTCATATCGAATTAGGTGAAAGCGGCAGGCCGTTCGCCCGAATGGGGATGCACAATTCCAACCGTGACCTCAACCCGGCGCACCCTGGATGAATCCGAGCGCGGCTCTGCTGCCTCGGCCGCGGACGAGGCCTACCGGGAGGGCAATCGCCTCCTGGCCGAAGGGCACGCGAGCGACGCCTGCTCTCGCTTCGAGGAGGCGCTGGACCTCGCCCCCGAATTCGCGCAGGCGCACAACAACCTGGGCGCGGCGCTGCAGGCGCTCGGCCGGCTGCCGGAAGCTCTCGAGCGCTACCTGTCCGCGCTGGCCTTCCAGCCCGACTACCCCGAGGCGGCCTACAACGCCGGCAACGCCCTCCAATTGCTGGGCCGCCCGGCGGAGGCGCTGGATTATTACCACCGCGCGCTGGAGCTCCGGCCGAGCTACGCGGAAGCTCACTACAACCTGGCCAAGGCGCTGCAGGCGCTCGACCGGCACGATCAGGCCGAAGTCCACTACCGCCAGGCCATCGAGCTTGCGCCGGGATTCGCCGATGCACACGTCAACCTGGGAACGGCGCTTACCGCACTGGGACGCGACTCGGAAGCAGCCGAGAGTTATCGGGCCGCGCTCGAGATCGACCCTCACCTCGTGGAAGCCCATATCAATCTCGGGCTCAAGCTGCAGCGGACAAACCGGCACGACGAGGCGATCGCCCACTTCGAAGCGGCTCTTCAGTCTCCTTCCGAGCCCGTCGTGCACAACCTACTGGCCAACCTCTATACCGAGCTAGGCCAATTTGAGGAGGCGGAGGCGCATTGCCGGCGAGCCATTGCGCTCGCTCCCGCGGTGGGGGTATTCCACCGTAACCTCTCCAACCTGAAGCGCTTCCGCAAGAACGACCCCGACCTGCGAGCGCTGGAAAGGCTGGCCGCGCAGGACGATCTGACGGTCGAGGACCGCATCCAGGTGGACTTCGCCCTGGGCAAAGCCTACGCCGATACCGGCGAGTTCGAGCGCTCGTTCGAACACTATCGAGCGGGCAACGCGCTGAAGCGACAGTCAGTCGTCTACGACGAAGCCCAGACCAAGCTGATGTTCGGCTGCCTGCAGAAGGCTTTCAGCCCAGAGCTGATCGAGTCGCTCCAGGGCTACGGCGACGAGTCGGCCGTTCCCGTGTTCATCGTGGGCATGCCTCGTTCCGGGACAACGCTGGTGGAACAGATCCTGGCCAGCCATCCTGACGTGTTCGGCGGCGACGAGCTGGGCGAGCTTGGGAAGGCCATCGTCGGCATGGGCGGGTTCGAGCGGACAATGGAGGCCTTCAGCCAGGGCGCCGCCGAAATCTCCGGTCCGCAGATTCGGGAGCTGGGCGCCCGCTACGTCGAACGTGTGCGCTTGCTCGCGCCAGAGGCCACGCGCATCACTGATAAGCTGCCGTCGAATTTTCTGTTCCTGGGGCTTATTCACCTGGCATTGCCCAGAGCTCACGTGATCCACGTCCGGCGCGACCCTATCGACACCTGCGTTTCGTGCTACACGAAACTCTTCGCCGAAGGCTCGCTTTACGTCTACGACCTTGGAGAGCTCGGCCGCTACTACCGCGCCTATGAGCGCCTGATGGATCACTGGCGACGGGTGCTGCCGGCGGACGCGATTCTGGAAGTCCGCTACGAAGACCTACTCGACGACTTGGAAGGACAGGCGCGACGGATCGTGGCCTACTGCGGACTGCCTTGGCACCCCGCTTGCCTCGCCTTCCACGAGACGCGCCGCCCCGTCCGGACTGCCAGCGCAACCCAGGTCCGCCAGCCGCTCTACCGCGATGCGGTGGGCCGCTGGCGCCGCTACAAGGATCATCTGGCGCCGCTGCTTCAGGAGCTCCAGGCAAAGTAGCCGCCCATGCCGGTCCGGAGGCCGATAGGTAGATGGGGCACGAAGGTGCCGGACGGTTGTGGGCATATTCAGAGCATCGCTGCCGTAAATGGCATCCCTCAAGGGCCCAAGCCACCGATGGCAAACAGCCGGACCAGGACTACGCTGCCTGGACCATGGCCATCCGAACTCTCCTGGCGACCCTCGGTGTGACTTTCGGATTAGCCCTCTCAGTGGTGACTCAGGCGGCTGTATTTGCCGCCGCCGTTGAGAGATGGCAGCGGCACCGACGGACGCTGGCAGCGCGTGTGAAGCGCGTCGCGACGGAGGGCCGGCCAGCTGCTGCAGTCTGACGGCGACGCCGCGCTGCAGCCAGCATCGTCCCTGGTCAGGTAGATCGGTTCGCGGCTGAAGCCGCTCGACCGGGATCGCTGCTTTCGTTAAGCAAACGGCAAAGGGGCCGGGAACCTGGGTGGTTCCCGACCCCTCTCTTCGCCGTTGTGGCTGTGGGGCTGCCTACAGGCCTATGGCTTGCAGCAGGCCCTGCACCAGCGACGCTATCGACTGCGCCAGCGACGGGCTGCTGCTCGCCGCCGCCGGGCTCGCGCCGCCCTGCCCCTGCTGCGTCGTCACCGTCACCGCCGTGCCGCTGTTCGCGCCGCCAGCCGCGTCCACCGTCCCAACCGTCAGGTTCGACGTGTTCGACCCGGTCTGGCCCGTGAACCCGGCCGTGCCGCTGGCTCCATTGCCCGCGCCCGTGTCGGTGATGGTCGTGCCGTTCGCCGTCGTGTTCACCGCCGACGAGGCCCCGCCTTCCTTCGCCCCACCCGTCACCATCGAGCCTGCCCCAGCGCCCGTCACGCCTGTCGCGGCGTTCAGCCCCGACACCGTCACGTTGCCGCTGGCCGCGTTCGCTACCGCCGCGTTCACCGCGCTCAGCAGCTGCGTGTCCGTCGCCGTCGTGGTCGTCCCACCACTGCCGCTGTTCCCGCCGCCGGCCGCATCCACGGTCCCCACGTTCCCGGTCGTGCTGTTGCTGCCCGCCTGGCCCGTGGCCGTCGCGCCACCGCTCGTCCCGTTGGCCGTGCCGGTGTCCGTCACCGTCGTCGTGGCCGTGTTCGACACCGTCACGCCGCTGTTCCCGCCAGCCGTTGCGCCACCCGTCGTTGCCGACAGCCCGCCCGGGTTGGCGATGGTCGTCGTGTCCTGGCCGATGCCGGCCCCGTCCACGTTCCCGCTCACCGCGCTCGCCGCGTCGTGGTTGTTCGAGCTGATGCTCTGCGCGTTGCTGGCCGTCGTCGACCCGCCACTGCCCGCGCCGTTCCCGCCGCCGGCCGCGTCCACCACGCCCACCGTGCCGCTGGTGGTGTTGTCCCCGGTCTGGCCCACCGCCGTCGCCGGCCCGCTGGTGTCCGTCGCCGTGCCGCTGTTGGTCACCGTGTTGGTGTTGCCCAGCGTCACCGTCGCCCCCGACTGGCCGCTCTCCTTCGCGCCGCCCGTCGAGATGCTGCTCGTCGTCGTCGAGCCGTTGTCGATGCTCGTCGTGGCCGTCCCGATGCCATCACCGCTGACGTTGCCGCTGAGCGCGACCGCGCCGTCGTTGTTGGTCGAGCTCACGCCCTGCGTATTCAGCGCGTTGGTCGACCCGCCGCCGCCGTTCCCGCCGTTGCCGCCGCCGGCCGCATCCACCACGCCAACCGTGCCGCTGGTGGTGTTGCCACCCGTCTGACCCGTCGCCGTGGCCGGACCGCTGGTGTTGGTCGCGTTGCCGGTGTTGCTCACAGTGTTGGTGTTGGTCAGCGTGACCACCGCCCCGCTGGTGCTGCCGCTGTCCGAGCCGCCCGACGTGATGTTCAGGTTCCCGCCGTTGGCGATGGTCGTCGTGGCCGTGCCAATCCCATCACCGCTGGCGTTCCCGCTGGCCGCCAGCGCCGAGTCCGCGTTGCGGCTCGACACCCCCTGGCTGTTGCTGGCCGTCGTCGAGCCGCTGCCCGCGCCCGCGCTGGAGTTTCCGCCGCCGGCCGCGTCCACCGTCCCGACACTGCCCGTGGTGCTGTTGCTGCCCGCCTGGCCTGTCGCCGTGGCCGGCCCGCTGGTGTTGCTCACCGTGCCGCTGTTGGTCACCTTGTTGGTGTTCGTCTCGGTGATCGTCGCCCCCGAGTTCCCACCGTTCTTGGCGCCGCCCGACGTGGCCGCCAGCGTGCCCGTGTTGGTCAGCACCGTCGTCGCCGTCCCAATCCCGTCACCCGAGGCGTTGCCGCTCATGGCCTGCCCGCTGTCGGTGTTGTTCGAGCTCACCCCCTGGCTGTTGGCCGCCGTGGTCGCCCCAGCCCCGCCATTGCCTGTGCCGCTGTTCGCGCCGCCGGCCGCGTCCACCGTGCCCACGGTCCCGCTGGTGGTGTTGTTGCCCGTCTGGCCCATCGCCGTCGCCGCGCCCGTGGTGTTGGTCGCGCTGCCGGTGTTGCTCACCGTGTTGCTGTTGGTCCGCGTCGTCTTCGACGAGGTGTTGGCCGCGCTCGGGTTCGTCGCGTCCGACCCGCCATTGGTGCTCGAGCCCGCCACCGCGTTGGTGATGCTCGTCGTGGCCGTCCCGATGCCGTCACCACTGGCGTTGCCACTCCTGGCCAGCGCCCCGTCGGCGTTGCTGCTCGACACGCTCTGGCCGTTGCTGGCCGTGGTCGCCCCCGACACGCCCGTGCCGCTGTTCGCGCCGCCGGCCGCGTCCACCGTCCCCACGCTGCCCGTGGTGCTGTTGCTGCCCGCCTGGCCCGTGGCCGTGGCTGCGCCGCTGGTGTTCGCCGCCGTGCCGCTGTTGGTCACGCTGTTGGTGTTCGTGCCCGTGCCGTTGGTGATAGTCGTCGTGGCCGTCCCGATCCCGTCACCACTCGCGTTGCCGCTCATCGCCTGCGCGCTGTCGGTGGTGCTCGAAGCCACCGTCTGGGCGTTCAGCGCGCTGGTCGCGCCACCGCTGCCGCTGCCGCTGTTCGCGCCGCCCGCCGCGTCGATGGTCCCCACCGCGCCGCTGGTGCTGTTGCTGCCCGCCTGGCCCGTCGCCGACGCCGCGCCCGTGGTGTTCGTCGCGCTGCCGGTGTTGCTCACGGTGTTGCTGTTGGTGACGGTCCCGCTGCCCTTGTTGGTGATGCTCGTCGCGGCCGTCCCAATCCCGTCGCCCGAGGCGTTGCCGCTCTGCGCCACCGCGGTGTCGCTGGTGCTGCTGGCCACGGTCTGGCTGTTGCTGGCCGTGGTCGACCCGCCCGTGCCGCTGCCGCTGTTGGCTCCGCCGGCCGCATCCACCACGCCCACCGTGCCGCTGGTGGTGTTGTTGCCCGTCTGGCCCACCGCTGTCGCCGCGCCGCTGGTGTTGGCCGCCGTCCCGGTGTTGGTCACGGTGTTGGTGTTGCTGGCCGTCCGCTTGGCCCCGGTGTTGGCCCCGTTCTTGGCCCCACCCGAGGTGTTGCTGCCGAAGGCCGCGTCGCTGATGCTCGTCGTGGCCGTCCCAATCCCATCGCCGCTGGCGTTGCCGGTCACGGCCACGCCCGTGTCCGCGGTGGTGCCGGCCACGGTCTGGCTGCTGCTGGCCGTGGTCGCCCCGCCGGCCCCGCTGCCGCTGTTGGCCCCGCCGGCCGCATCCACCGTGCCCACGCTGCCGCTGACGCTGTTATTGCCCGCCTGGCCCGTGCCCGTGGCCGCGCCCGTGGTGTTCGTGACCGTGCCGCTGTTGGTGACGCTGTTCTTGTTGGTGATGCTGGCCGTGATGCCGCTGCTCGAGCCCGCGCCGTCGGCCCCACCTGTGGTGAAGCTGCCGCCGCCGTTGTTGGTGATGGCCGTCGAGGCCGAGCCGATCCCATCGCCACTGGCGTTGCCCGTGACCGCCACGCCGGTGTCCGCGGTGCTGCCCACCACCGTCTGCGTGCTGCTGGCCGTGGTCGGTCCGCCCGACGCGTTGGCCTGCGCCCCGCCCGTGGCCGAAGCCGTGCTCGAGTTCGCCCCGCCGGCCGCGTCCACCACCCCGACCGTGCCGCTGGTGGTGTTGCTGCCGCTCTGGCCCGTGGCCGTGGCGTTGCCGCTGGTGTTGGTCGCGCTGCCGCTGTTGTTCACGGTGTTGGTGTTGCTCAGTGTCAGCGTCCCGCCGCTGGTGGCGCCGAGTTTCGCCCCGCCGCTGGTCAGGCTCGGCCCGCCGCCGTTGGTGATGCTGGTGCTGGCGCTGCCAATCCCGTCGCCAGAGGCGTTGCCGCTGGTGGCCACGCCGCTGTCCCTGGTGCTGCCGCTCACCGACTGCACGCTCGTCGCCGTCACCGGGCCGCCGCCCGCGAGCGCCAGCGACGGGGTGGGCGTCTGGCCGCCCGACGTGCCGCTGGCCGTGGCCGTGCCCGAGCTGGCCCCACCGGCCGCGTCGACCGTGCCCACGCTGCCGCTGGTGCTGTTGCTGCCGTTCTGGCCCATGGCCGTGGCCGTGCCCGTGGTGTTGGCCGCCGTGCCCGTGTCGGTCACGCTGTTGGTGTTGGTCGCGCTCTCGGTCACGCCCGAGTTGCCGCCTACTTTCGCGCCGCCGGTGGTGATGCTGCCCGAGCCGCCGCCGCTGATGCTGGTGCTCACCTCGCCGATGCCGTCACCACTGGCGTTGCCGGTGGTCGCCACGCCGCTGTCCACCGTGCTGCCGTTCACCACCTGCACGCTGCTGGCCGTGGTCGGCCCGCCCGCCGCGTTGGCCGTCCCGCCGCCGCTGGCCGTGGCCGTGCCCGAGCTCGCCCCGCCGGCCGCGTCCACCACACCCACCGTGCCGCTGACGGTGTTGCTGCCCGTCTGCCCGGTGGCCGTCGCCGCGCCGCTGGTGTTCGTCACCGTGCCGGTGTTCTTGACGGTGTTGCTGTTGGTCAGCGTGCCGCTGAACCCGGAGCTGCTGCCCGTGCCGTCCGCGCCACCCGTGGTCACGCTGCCCAGCCCGGCGTTGCTGATGCTGGTGCTGGCCCCGCCGATGCCGTCGCCCGAGGCGTTGCCGCTGCGCGCCGTGGCGCTGTCGGCCACCACGCCCGTGACGGCCTGCACGCTGCTGGCCGTGGTGGACCCACCGCCGCCGCTGCCCGAGTTGCCGCCGCCGGCCGCGTCAACCGTGCCCACCGCGGCGCTAACGCTGTTGCTGCCGCTCTGGCCGGTGGCCGTGGCCGCGCCCGTGGTGTTGGCCGCCGTGCCGCTGTTGGTCACGCTGTTGGTGTTGGTCGCGGTCTCGGTCACGCCCGAGGTGCCGCCCAGCTTGGCTCCGCCCGTGGTCACGCTGCCCGGCCCGCCGTTGCTGATGCTGGTGCTCGACACCAGCCCCGTCCCGCTGGCGTTGCCCGTCACCGCGCTGGCGCTGTTGGTGACGAAGCTGTTGACCATCTGCGTGCTGCTGGCCGTGGCGTTCCCGCCGCCGCCGCTGCCCGAGTTGCCGCCGCCCGCGGCGTCCACCGTGCCCACGCTGGCATTCACGCTGTTGCTGCCGCTCTGGCCCGTGGCCGTGGCCGCCCCGCTCGTGTCCGTGGCGCTGCCCGTGTTGCTCACGGTGTTGGTGTTGGTGCTGCTCTGGGTCACGCCCGACGTGGCGCCCTCTTTGGCCCCGCCGCTGGTGCTCGAGCCGCTGCCGCCGTTGCTGATGCTGGTGCTGGCGTTCAGCCCCGTCCCGCTGGCGTTGCCGCTGGTCGCGCTGGCGCTGTTATTCACGCTCGAGCTCACGCCCTGCGTGTTGCTGGCCGTGGTGTTGCCCGTGGCTCCGCCACCACTGCCCGCGCCGCCCGCGGCGTTGACCGTGCCCGCGCTCACGCTGGTGCTGTTGTTGCCGCTCTGGCCCGTGCCGCTGGCCGTCCCGCTGGTGCTCTTGGACGTGCCGCTGTTGCTCACGCTCGTGGTGTTGCTGTTCGTCGTCTTGGCCGCGCTGCTGCCGCCGCTCGTCGACCCACCCGTGGTCGTGTTGCCGCTGCTGCTGCTGCTGACGCTCGTGCTCGTGGTCGCCCCCGTCGAGCTCACGTTCCCGCTCTTCCCGCTGCCGCTCGTGCTCGTGCTGCTGCTCGCGCTCGAACTGTTGCTCGACGTCGTGTCGGCCAGCGCCACCTGCCCCCCGACCAGCAGGACCGAGACCGCCGACGCCGCCCCCGCCCGCGCGACCAGCTTCGCCTTCTTCCTCAACTGCTTCTTGGCTCCCGACTTCCCGCTCTGCCGCTCGTTCATCTCCAGCTCTCGCTCCTTCTTTCCTTTCGCCTCTCCGGCGCTACTTCGTTGTTCCGGTCGCTCCGCCCACACAGCACGCCACCACCGCGCTCACTGCCGCGCGAACGGTTCCCCCAGCCTAGCCCTCCCCCCTCCCCCCGCACAGCGCTCTCCCTGCACCTTCTCCTGCTACCTCTCCCTCCCTCCCTCTCACTTACCCGCCTACGTACTCCTCCCCTCCCCTGGCAGCTCCCTGCCATGTGGCGTAGTTGGACAAAGCAAAGCGCCCCCGTCCACACGCCTGCCGGCGTGGGACGGGAGCGCTTTGCTCGAAGCTACTGAATCGTCAGGTTGAAGGAGGCGTTCTGACTCACGCCACCCGCATTGCCCGTCACGGTTATGGTGCTCGTACCGACCGGGCTGAACGGTGTGGTGATGATGCTTACCGTGGCGCTGGCACTCGGGCCGCTCCAGAACACCGCTGCCGGATTGAAGGTCACAATCGTGGATCCCGGAACTCCGCTGGCGAAGAAGGACACGGGCGAGTTGAATCCACCGGTGGAGGTGAGCTGGACCGTAACCTGGCCACTCTGGCCTCGCGCCAGCGTGGCGCTGCTCGGCTGAATCTTCATCGAAAAGCCGGGCTGCGGCGCAGCGTACGTGAACCGATCGGCGCTGACAACCGCCGAGGTCCCCGCCGCGGTCGTAACCGTCACGTCCACCGTGCCGCTGCCGGCCGGAGACGTGGCGGTGATCTGCGTGGATGAGTTGACCGTGAAGCTCGCCGCCGCATTGCCGCCGAACTTCACCGCGCTCGCTCCGCTGAAGTTCGAGCCGCTGATGGTCACCGACGTGCCGCCGCTGGTCGAGCCGCTGCTCGGGCTGATGCCGCTCACCGCCGGGGGCTGGGCTGCCGCGTTGTAGGTGAAGCGATCGCTCGAGGAGGTCGCCGACGTCCCCGCCCCGGTCGTCACCGTCACGTCTACCGTGCCGCTGCCGGCCGGCGACGTGGCGGTTATCTGCGACGCCGAGTTGACGGTGTAGCTGGCCGCCGCGTTGCCGCCGAACTTCACCGCGGTCACACCGCTGAAGTTCGAGCCACTGATGGTCACCGACGTGCCGCCGCCGGCCGGGCCGCTGCTCGGGTTGATGCCACTCACTGCCGGTGCCTGTGCGGTCGCGTTGTACGTGAACTGATCGCTCGACGAGGCCGCCGACGTGCCCGCCGGGGTCGTCACCGTCACGTCTACCGTGCCGCTGCCGGATGGGGACGTAGCGGCGATCTGCGTCGCCGAGTTGACCGTGAAGCTTGCCGCCGCGTTGCCGCCAAACTTCACGGCGCTCGCACCGCTGAAGTTCGAGCCGCTGATGGTCACCGACGTGCCGCCCGCGGCTGGGCCGCTGCTCGGGCTGACGCCGCTCACCGCCGGGGCCGACCCGGTGTAGGTGAACTGATCGGCCAAGGAGGTGGCCGAGGTGCCCGACGCGGTCGTCACCGTCACGTCTACCGTGCCGCTGCCGGCCGGCGACGTAGCGGCGATCTGCGTCGCCGAGTTGACCGTGAAGCTGGCTGCCGCCGTGGAGCCGAACTTGACCGCTGAAGCGCCCGTGAAGCCGGTGCCGGTGATGGTCACGGACGTGCCGCCCGCGGCCGGGCCCGAGGTCGGCGACAGGCTCGTCACCGCGGGAGCCGTCTGCGCAGCCGGCCCAGCAAAGGCGGTGATCCCGTTGGGAGTCCCGTTGCCCGTCGGCCCGTCATAGCCTGGCGCGCCGTTGCACAAATACGAGCCGCAGGAGCCGTTGCTGCCGGACGTGATGTCGTTCAGTCCGGATGTCTGGCCGTAGGTGAAGCTGTTCGGGTTGGGCGAGCCGCCCGGATTGCCGGCCATGGCATAAACCGAGGCGATGATCGGCGCGGCCGCGCTCGTTCCGCCGAAGATGTACCAGCCTCCGCTGATGATGACCCACACGCCGGTGCTCGGGTCGGCTACAGCTGAGACGTCGGTAACGGTGCGGTTCGAGCAGCCGGTGTCGTGCTGCCACGCTGGCTTGGAGACGTATGCGCTGCAGCCGCTGCCGGTCTGGCTCCAAACCGTCTCGGAACCGTTCCGAGTGCCCGTATTCGAATTCTGGATGAGGGAGGTTCCGCCGACGCCAATCACGTAAGGCGAGGAAGCGGGGTACTGGACGCTGTAACCGCTGTCACCGCTGCTGGCGGTTACGGCGACGCCGGGATGGTGGTAGCCGGCGTCATATTGCGATTGGAAGCTGAACTCATCGGCGCCATAGCTGTTGCTGACGGCCACTGCCCCCAGCCGGACCGCCGTGTTCACAGCCGCGGTCAGATCGTCGAAGCTGGCCGAGTTGGCTTCCACGAGCATGACGTTGCAGTAGGCGCAGGTGGCGCTCACCATATCGAGGTCGAGCGAGATTTCCTGCTGCCAGCCTGCGTCGAACGCCGGGTAGATGCCCTGGGTGCCGTTCTGGTTGACTTTCATGAACTGGACGTTCGGCAAGCCGAAATACGACCGATAGGTGAGCAGGTCCGTCTGCGCCGTGGGGCTGTCGTAGGCGTCTACGACGGCCACCCACTTGCCTTTTCCTGCCTGGGCCCTCTCGGCGGAGGTCAAGTTGTAGGCCGACTGCAGGTAGGAGGGATCGTATGCGCCCGAATTGCCCAGTGAGCCCGATTTGACCGGTACGCCAGCGGGCGTCGGGCGGGCGTGTTTCGCCGCGGCGTCGATGCGCGCGCGAGCTGAACAGCGTGCCTTCCCGGCAGGGACCGAGTGCGAGCACACTTCGGCGTCTACCTGGCCGCCGGGACCATGATGCTGGTGATGATCCGGGCCTACGTCGAACTGGGTGACATCTCCCTGGCTAGGGTCATCGGCGGCAACCGCTCCGGTGGGAGCGACAAGCGCCATCGCGAGGCTGAGGAGGAGGAGCAGCGCCGAGAACCGGCCGCGATTCGCAATACGCATGCGCCATCAATAACGTGAAACGGTGACAGTTGGGGCCAGCCCCCCTTAAAGTAATGGGCGGCTCTTGCATGAGTACTCTAGAGCTACTTACGGGTTTTTAGGTAGCTAGACCGATCCCAGCGATGCGGAAATGTGCCGCGTCATCAACAATCCGCCGGCGATACGGTCTCGAACGCTCGCTCCCACTTGAGTTCGTTGGACCTGGCCGTCCGGACGTAGGGTGAGAGGGCGATGGCCTGGACGGCCAGACGGTTGACCAGCGGACCGGGAAAGCGCGTCGGCCTCAGCACGTCCAGGAACAGGACCGCCCGCGGCGAGTCGGCGTAGTTCCAGGCCTCATGGAGATAGGTGTCGTCAAAAAACACGCTGCGGCCTTCCTGCCAGTGAGACAGCTGGCCACCCACTCGCAAGCCGCAGGCGTCGGGGGGATCCGGAATCAGCAGTGCGAGATGGCAGCGCAGCACGCCCTTGTACGGTCCCCGGTGGGGCGGAATGTATTTGCCGGGCGCCAGGATCGAGAAGAAGGCCGTCACCATGCCGGGAATGCCGGCGATCAACTCCGCGGTTCGCGGACAGCGCAGGCAGTTCTGTTCCGAACGAACGCCAAACCCGTAGAAGAAGAAGGTCTTCCAACCGTCGTCGCTGGTGATGGGACGCTGATCGGGCGAGATGTCGTGAAAGTTCGGCAGCTGGCTCATATAGGGCAGCAAGCCGTCCAGTTCTTCCCGGATGGCGCGCCAGTTGTCCTCCAGTCGCTTGACCCAGGGAAACTGATCGGCCGGCAGGTAGGGGCGGTCCTCCACCTTTGAGGTCTGGACGACCAGGCGCTCCAGGCGGCGAATAAACAGGAAGAGGACCACCAGGCTGGCCAGTCGCGAGTACTGGCGGACTGGGGCGACCATTGTTGCCTGCTCGTATTCTAGTCCGCCCGCCGTGCGAGGCGGAGGATGGAACTACCAGCAGGCTGCTGCCTCCGACGCTCAATTCCCTCTGCCAGTTTTGACGATGCGCGCTGCAAGGTCCTCCTGTATGGTGTGGCAGGTTTGCCGCCGAAGACGGAGCTAGGGTCCGAGGGGGCGGTCAGCGTTCGGCGACTAGTGGAGGAAAGCAGTTGACCTCAAAGCACCTGACCCCAATCGGCCTTCAGCCCGTTGAGGGCCAGAAGACCCACCTTCGGGCGCCCTTTCAGGAGCACCGAGTCTGGATTCACGCACGCCGGCTGACCATGGGTTCGGCGGCAGGCTTGATCCTGGCCAGCTGTGGCACGCCGCAGCCGCAGGCCAGCCAGGAGCTCGCCAAAGTCCGGCGCGACAACATCGAATCAGTCGTATCCGTCACCGGGACGGTGACGCCCCGCGCCCAGTCCCGGCTGAACTTTCGGGTGAATGGCCTCTTCTCCAAGTACGAGGCCGAGGTCGGCGCACACGTGACCGCCGGCCAGGAGCTTGCGCTGATCGATGCGCCCGAGCTCGACGCCGCTGTCGCGAAGGCCCAGGCCGTGGTCGATGCCGCCCGCGCCAAGGTGCAATCGGCGGAAGCGCAGCTGGAGCTGATCCATGATGGCCCGCGTGCGGGCAACATCCAGCAAGCGGCCGCTGGAGTCGCCGGCGCCCAGGCCAAGCTCGACGCCGAGCTGGCCCAGGGCCGAGCCGAGGACATCGCCGCCAAGCAGGCTGCCCTCGATAGCGCTAACGCCAAGCTGGCGCTCATGCAGCGCGCGTCACGGGCCGAAGACCTGGCCCAGGGCCAGGCCAAGCTCGACCAGGCGAAAGCCAAGCTGGAGGCCCTGACCAACGGACCCCGGCCAGAGCAGGTGAGCATCTATCGCACCCAGGTGGAGCAGGCGAAAAACGCCCTGCTCGCCGCCCAGCTCAGCCGCGACGCCACCTGCGGTCTCGGCAAAGGCGGCGCCTGCGATGCGGCCAACG
>Ga0209062_1003981_pt1 | contig 16198 bp, 21 predicted proteins | sample Coa_R2_2_FD_187158 | JGI IMG/M metagenome (GOLD analysis project Ga0209062, IMG submission 187158) | Surface soil microbial communities from Centralia Pennsylvania, which are recovering from an underground coalmine fire - Coalmine... | ecosystem: Environmental > Terrestrial > Soil > Unclassified... | reverse complement strand
CCTGGGCGATCAATCCTTCGCCGGAGGACAGCCCGCGCACAACGCGCTCCTCGAACCATTGGGGGAACGCCCGGGCGAAGGGCGCCCGCGCCACCGCCGCCGCGGTGCCCTTGCGCCCGCCGCGGCTCTTGCCGACCACCACGGCGTACAGGTTCGTGCCATGCCGGACGCCACCGCCACGGGCATGGGGCACCCGACCGGCGACGTTGCCGGCGAAGACCAGGGCGTTGATCAGGATGGCGGCCGGGTGCGCCTCGGTCGTGGGGGCGATGGTCTGGACCAGGCGCCCGGGCAGGCCATAGAGGGCCGCCTCGTCGAGCACCGGCCCGGTCGCGCGCTTCGGGGGCTCCGGCGCCGGCGGGCGACCGTTCGCATGTGACCTCCGCTGGTCCTGGCGCAACTCGCGCAGATCGGCAAGGGGATCGGCCGTCATCTCTGGCCTCCTGTGGCCGCCAGCTGCGGTGCCCAGCGATCGACGAAGTCGCCCCAGCCACCACACGCCTCACAGGCGGAGCAGGCCCAGCCGTAGAAATCGGCGAAGACGTGCAGGGCGTCGGCCTCGCCGCAAAACGGGCAGTCGCCCACCTGGCCGGACCCGTCGCCGAGGGGGCGCAACGCGACCACGCGGCCGATCACCTCGTCAACGCTCGGTTGCTCCGGTCCCCGCCACGGACGGTCGCGCCTCAGGAGTCTGCGGTAGGCGGCATTCTGGCGCCGATAGCCGCTGATGAGGGCCATATGCGCGTCGCAAATCTCCAGGCGGGCATTCAATCGCACGGCCAGGGCGTCGCGCTCGCCGGCGCAGGCTTCGGACTCGTCGCGCCACTGGTCGCGCTCGTGGATAGCGGTTGCCGCTATGGTCAGGGCGCGCTGGTACAGGTCGGCCCAGCGTGCGGCCTCGTCTGCTGCGGGGTATTCTGCGTCGCCGGCGCGAGATGCACAGTCGCCCGTGGCGCGATCTGAGTGGAGGTCAAGAGCCATAGCTGGCCTCCGCCGCCCGACGCCGGGCCCGCTCTTGCGTCAGATCCAAGCGCGCCCGCCGCTGCGCCCGGCGTCGGGCTGTTCGTGATATAGTCAGGGCAGAAGCAAACATTGGCCGTGGTCCTCGCTGCGGTCTGCGCTGGCGGTGCTTGCTTCGGAGGCTTGGGGCGTGCTGTCTGGGTCGTAGCGGGCAGCACGCCCTTTCTGCTGTCTAGGTGGCGGGGCGCCGCGCTCGGCGGCCACAAAGGCCCTCCACACTGCCGCGCTCACCCGGTCGAGCGCGCCGGCGACATCGCCGATTGGTGCCTCTCCTGCCCTTGATGGTACCCTTGCAGACGGCGGCCGATTCATGCCCTGCGTGGGGAGTGCGTTGGCTGTCACGCATGCCGGTGCGCTCGATTGGAACCCGCTCGCGCCGGCATGTGCCATCTCGGCTGTGGCGGAGGTCATCGGGCTACCTCCGTCTCGGCAAGGCGGGCCGATCTGAGCGCGGCTAGGTGCCGGCGCTGTAGCTCAGCTTCTTCTCTGGCGCGAGCGCTCGCAGCGGCGGCCGCCGCGGCATGCTTGGTCAGCGCGGCAATGCGGGCGCGGATCTGGCGTTCGTCGGGGGAAAGAGCCATTGGCACGGACCTCCCGCCCCTCGCGGTGGAGGGGCCTGAACGTCCGCCCGCGTATCGCTTTCGGCTCTAGGTTTGAGCGGGCACATACCCGCATTAGTGTAGTATGGCAGCTAGTGCCACCCGCTTAGGAATGTAGCATACCGCTGGATGCTATGCCTGGCGTTATCAAGATAAGGACACCGTGCGCCCGGAGTTCGGCTTGCCCCGCCGCTTCCTACAGGTCGGTCGACGAGGGTCCGTCGCCGTACCACCGTGCAAGGATTGCCGGGTCCAACCCGAGAGCGATGCATCGCCGCCGCGCCGCCTCCCGCTCTATCTCGTGGGTGAACGCGACCAGATCCAACCGGTCAGCGTCCAGGATGTTCACGTGTCCACGTTGCGGGCAGACGGCGAAACACGGCAGGTGATCCACTATCATTCCTCCACAGCCCAGGGCTTCCCATTGGCGGAAGACACGCAGATTTCGCGTACGTCGGTACTTCGGCGTCTCACCACGCGCTACCCGCCTCTTGGCGTAGGCGCACAACTCCCACCAGACGTCGCCGTCGCGCTCGAACTTGTTAAAGCCGTCCGTTAGTGACAGCAGGCGGCCGCCATGCCCCGCGACCTCGCCCGCCTGCCGATGAATTACCACTTGACCAAAGACGCCGGTGCAGAGATGGCCGGCCAGGTCTTCATGCCCGCACTGCACCCAGTCCCCGTTCTGCCGGGCATAGACGCGGGGCTGACCGTTGGCATGCCGAGGCTGAACCATGGAACCTCCTCGATAGGTCCGTGCGTGGTGTGGTCGGTGAGCCGCGAATTGACCGGCCACCCTTCGTTCATTGTCCCACATGGTAGCAGGCAGGCTGCTGCTTATCCCGATGAGATAGTGCTGTACCGATGGGGTTCTTCAAATAATGCCCTGTCGGTACGGCACTATCTCATCGGGCAGCGGCTAGACCGCGATCAGGGCGGCCGTTGCCTCGGCCGTACGCTTCTGGGCCTCCCGGAGTTGCTTCTTCTTCCAGTAGTAGCGCTGCGACGAAGCGCGGCACTGAAGCTGTCGCTTGGTGGGTTCGGCGATGGGGCAGGCGGCCGGGGGATCGGGCACGAGCAGCTCAGCCTCGAGCAGCAGCCGGACATCGGGATTCCAGGTGACTTCCAGGCGTACCCACTTGCTGCGCCGATCGGGCCAGCGCTCGACGAGACGTGCGGATTCCACCAACTCGCAGATCAGGGCGCGCAAGCTCTCTTCATCGCCGTTGGCTAGAAGCTTATCCACCACCGCGGCGACAGGCGTTGTGATAAAGCGGGCATGCAGGGTGCGCAGGTTCGGTAGGGCGGCCGTGCGCTCTTCCAGGGCAGCCTGTTGGGTCTCCAGCGAGCGGATGCGGGCGCTCATCTCGTTGCGGACCTCGTTGAAGGCCGCGCGCTCTTCGGGCGTGGGATCGTCGGCCATGTCGGCGATACGGCGGGCATAGGTGCGCAGCCGTTCGCGCGCCGCCTCTAATTCGCGGTGAATCTCCGCAGCGTGGGCCACATGCGCGGCGCCGCTCTCTCCGGTGAGACGTTCGGCCCGCTGGTCCGTCCAAGGTGTGCCGCGGAGCCGGCGCACCTCGGCTACCAGGGCGCGGTGGGCGACGTCCAGGCCGTAGCCGGCCGCCGGGCATAGGCCGTTATGCTTGTGCCGCGAGCAGACGTACAGCGGCGATTCTCGGGCGTCGGGTCGGCGGTTGTGGGGGACCATCAAAGAGCCACATTCGTGGCAGCGCAGCAGGCCTCGGGCCAGGGCAAAGTACTTGCGCGGCACATTGGCCAGCGGTGCCTTGCGGGCCGCAGAGCGCCGCTGCTCGGCGCGGCGGAAGGTTTCGGCGTCGACAAGCGCCTCGTGCTTACCGTCGACGATGAACTCGCTGCCAGGCGCTGAGCGCTCCCAGCGTCCGGTACGATGGTGGTTGTGGCGCACCTTGCCCAGATAGGTCGGATTGCGCAACACTATGCCCACTGTCGCGCTGGTCCATAGGCCGCCCTTGCTGCTGCCCCCTGGCGCCGGCGGCACGCGCTCATCGCTGTTGAGCCATTCGGCGAGACGCCGGAACGACCATCCTCCATGAGCGTAGCGCTCGAAGATCTCCCGCACGATCCAGGCCGTAGCGGGGTCGGGCACGAGCTGCCCGGCCGGCCGGCGGCCCTTTCCGTCCCACTCCGGGAAAAGGCGCCGATAGCCAAAGGGCGTGCGGCCCTGGTGGGTGCCCCGCCTTGCGCCTTCTTCGCGGGCCGGCCGGACGCGCCGGGCGATCTTCTGCGATTCTTCCTGCGCCATGCCGGCGCGGACGAAGCGGATCAAGCCGCCTTCGTCCTTGCCCTCCAGGACGCTGATCATCTCCACGCCCAGACGGTCGAACTCGTTGGCGCGGGCGAGCCATTCGGCGCCGTCGCGGCCCCAGCGGTCGAACATGTAGACGATGATGCCGTGAATGCGGCCCTCGCCAACCGCCTGTACGATGCGCTGATAGCCCTTGCGCGTGACCTTGGTGCCGCTTTCCTGGTCCTCTTCGAGCATGGCCAGACTGACGCCGGCCCGCCTAGCGGCTTCTTCGATGGCGCGGCGCTGGATCTCGGGCGAGTAGCCCTCCGCCTGTAGCTTGCGGGAGACACGCACGTAACCGGCGTACGATGCCGGTTCACGCATCATGTCGATTCCTGGGGTGGTAGACTGAATGGACACGATGACCTCCTCTACAGGTTGTCGTGGTGGGCCGGGGTGTTTGTTGCGGATCACTCCGGCCCGTTTGCTTTATCGGTCGCGGCGCGTTCGGCCTGCTGGCGGGCCTTCTTGCGCTCGCGGTAGGCGCGCGAGTAGGCGGCGCCTTTGGTCGGCGGCTTGTTGGGGTCGTGGCCGAACTGGCGGCCCAGGTTCTCGGCCCGGTAGCGCTCGATCTCGGCGCGCGTGAAGAACTTGGCGTGGGCGTGGACTTCGACCGCGCGAATGGCCCCGCGCTTCAGGGCGTGGCTCAGGGCCGAGCGGGTGATGCCCAGCATCTCGGCCGCCTCGGCCGCGGTAAACAGGGTGTCGTCGGGCGTGATCGGCATACGGTCCTCACCGCCAGCGTACCAGGTTACCATTGACATTGTCATCTCCTTTCAAGCTGCCCGGCCCAGCGCCCGGGCCACCAGGTAGCACTCGACGTCGGTCGGCCGGGGGCAGGCCGCGGCGATCTCCGCCAGCAGCCGGCAGAGATCGGCCGGGGTCAGGCCCCGGATCGCCCGGGCGTCGTCCACCGGCAGGCGCTCGGTCTCCAGCACCCACAGCAGCGCGTAGGACGCCAGCCACGTGCTATGGGGCAGTAGCATCGTCCAGGGACAGGACAGGCGCTCCAGGCGATGCAGCAGTCCGGCGGTTCCGGCCAGCACATTGCCGTCTGTCAGGTCGAGCGCGGCCAGCATCGCGGCGGGGTCCGCGGGAGAGGGCATCGGCCGGGCGTCGGGGTGGTCGGGGAACGTGCATGGCGCTACCTCCAGAGGGGGGGCCGGCGTCGACGCCGGCCCCCGGTGAACGATCAGGCCGCCCGGGTCCAGCCCATGGCGTCGACGCTGGTCAGGTCCCACAGGTCGGGGTGGATGGGCAGCAGCCCGGCCGGCGCCGGGTCGGGGTCGAGGTCCGGGTCCAGGTGCTCGCACACGTCGAGCGCGAGGCTGCCGTTCTCGGCGACCTCCACGTAGACGCGATGGCCGCAGGTCGGGCAGATGGCGGGGAGGGTGGTCATTCGGTTCGCCTCCAGAATGGTCGCCCCGGTAGCAACGGGGCCGGTCCGTGAGCGCTCAGGTCGCACCTCACACCATCACTATATCAACTAAAGATGATATTGTCGATAGCCCATTCGCCTCATTGACAATTTCAACTAAAGATGATATAGTGAAGATGTCGGGAGCGGAGGGCTCCGACATCACCCGCCCTGTTGCTACCAGGGCCAGACCGGAGGCAAACCGAATGGCACCCAAGATCCGCAAGATCTACGACCCGGCGATCTACCGCACCCCCGAGCATGGCGTCTACCTGATCGCGAGCGCCAGCTTCCCCGGCGAGGTCTACACGACCGACATCCGCAGCGAGATGCACCCCCTGTGCACCTGCCCGGCCGGTCAGGATGGCTTCGCCCGCTGCACCAAGAGCATCGTGTGCAAGCACGTGCGGGCCTGCCGCGACTTCCAGGCCGATCTGATCGCCCATCTGGCGTGGTCGGACTTCTGGGGCGACCCGCTCCCGGAGCGCTTCACCCGCACCCTGCCGGCGGCTGTTCCGGCGGCCGCATAGCCCACAAAACGAAAGTGGCCCGGGTGTTGCTACCACCCGGGCCCGAGACCGATAGGAGGCAAACCGACATGACCACTACCGATCCCGCTGCTACCAGCATAGCGCCGCGCGTGAGCATTGTCCACCGGCCGCTCTGCCCCTCCAACATGTACGTCGTCACCGTGCAGCACGCCGGCACCGCCTACACCGTCGAGGTCGAGGCGAACCGCTCCGACGCCAAGCTCACGGGTCTCTACGTCGAGCCTATCCCCGCTTTCGATGACATCCCCAGCGTACTCCACATGGCCGGTAAAGCCCTCTACGTGGCCGCCGTGCGGGCGTACAGTGCCGGCGACTTGCCCAAGCATCGGTTGCTGATCGGTATCAGCGGCAGCATCGGCGTGTACGCCCGGGGCTTGCGGCACGCCATGCAGGGCGGCCACGCCGCCTAGAGGCGATAAGGGCCGGCTGCCGCCCTCACGGGCAGCCGGCCCGCACGCTCGGTCGCCTGACGCGCTGTAGCCGCCCAGGACGCGCCCGGGCGGCTCATGGTCCGATGGGCCCAGGGCAGGCACTCTAACGGGGATCTCGCCGGCCAGGGCCGCGGGGGAGGGGCCATAACGCCGGCGCCGCCGATCGGCCGCGGCGGGCTAGGCGACGGGAGCGGGTTACGCCCAGTCGACGCGTGGGGGCCGTTGCCGGCGCTCGCTTGTGAGGACCTTATTGACCCAGGACAGGCCGCAGCGGGCTTCCTCGGCCACGCGCCGACGGCTCCAACCGGGCTCCCAGACCTCCCGGCCTTTGAGGTGATGCTCGTCGAATAGGCGCAGGATACGCTCCCGGAGCTCACCCGCTCTGATGGTCTCCCCGCGCTTGGTCGTGATCGTCGCCATGGCCGTAGTGTACAGGGGACGCAAACAGGGGCAGACCCGCGTATGCACAGGCACGCGTGATGTGTGCGGCTGGTGATGACGAAGGGAGCCGGGATCCACGACCCCGGCTCCCTCTGTGCGGCCTCGCCGCGGTTAGGCGGCGCCTGCCCTGCTCATGTGCTCCGCGGAAGACGGCGCATCAAGGCCGCTTCCGGCGGCTCGACGGCGGCCGCGAAGTCCGTGCCGCAGACCCAACAGGCGCAGGTCATCGGGGCGGCGTCGCGCCAGCTCTGGCAGTGTCCGCACCACCGTTCCTGGTGGAGATCGCCGTGATGCCGGAAGATGCCGCCGCGGGCGTAGTAGCGCGTCCGGCAGGCGGCGCACGCGATGAAATCGCCCCGCTGGTCGTGGCGGATCGCCTGCGGGTCCATCGGCGCATGGCAGTGCAGGCAGCGGAAGTGCTCGGGTGTGATGTCGGGGAAGGTTGGGCTGACTTCGGCGATGAAGACGAGGTCAGCGGGCATCACCGACCCCCCCTCCGTCGCGAGCGGGGCCTCGCACGGAACGCCGGCGCGATGCACGGCCAGGTGCAGCAGCGCGAGGGCCAGCAGATCGGAGAACTCCTCGACCGTGGCCGGGCTGGGCTCAATGCCGACCTCGATTATGCCGATAGGGTCAGTGGTGCGAAACCGGCACGTGAGCGTGACGTCGGTCAGCTCGCGCGGCGGGATCGCGCCGGGTGCGTAGCTAAACATTCCTTAGCTCCGTATCTAGGGCCGGCAGCGTGGTTGCACACGACGCCGGCCGTTCAATTAGGACGCGCGATCGTCCCCTCACGCGTCGTAAGGGTTAGGGACCGGCGGCTCGACCTCCTGGTGTATATAGGACACCGCCTGATCCAGCAACGTGTACAGCTGAAACAACGCGGGCAGGGCGGTCTCCTCGCCGAGCAGGTATAGCCCGCGGCGGAACACGAACTGATGCAGCGGCGCCCCCAGGCGCAGCCCCTCGACGTTGAGCGCGGCGAACTGGCGTGCCAGCTCCTCGACCCGCTGGAGGGTGTCCACCTCGGCCGGGTCCATCGTCAGCCAGCGGCGCATGAGTTCCGGGTAGCGCTGGGGCACGTCGCGCGCCGGCCCCTCCTCGGCAGGCGTGGCCATCACCGGCCTCCGTGCGCGTGCATCTCCGCGAAAGGGGCAGCGGCGCTCCGGCCGCCGGCGCGGGCTTCCCGCCAGCAGTCCGCGCACACGTCGCCGAGCTGGGGGTGCTGCAGGACGTCGACCGGCCGGCGGCCGCAGCGGCACCGCCGGCGCTCCCCGCCCAGGCGCAGATCGCGCCGCGGGTCGGACTCGGACTCCGGGCCGGGACGTGGTAGAATCGCCCCGGGTGCGTGGGTAAACATGGACTTTACCTCCGTGCTCAGGGCCGGCCTCGTGGTTGCGACACGGGACCGGCCCGCTTACTTCGACGAGCGGCCCTGACACCGGGCCGCCCATCGCTCACTCTTCCTCGGTCGCCGGGCTGTAGGTGACCGACATCCGCTCCTCTGGTGCCGGCCCGAACGTCACGGGCCCCCGCTGCATCTCCAGGGGATGCGGGCTGAAATCCAGGCTGTAGAGGGCGCGGGCCTGGGCGATCTCATCCCACCGCGCCACGAGGTGGGCGGGATAGGCGTGCTCGATCAGCGTCCGGAACGCGCGCGCGATCGCCGAGGCCAGGAAGTAGGGGGACAGGCTGGCGGCCTGCAACTCCGCCAGGCGGCTGGAGATGGCCCGGGCGGGCGGATAGCCCTCCCGCTCCGTGCCCCGTGCGTCGTGCATCTCTTTGATGAAGCGCACGACCAGGCCGGGGCGTTTGGCGCACAGGGCGTGCGCCAGGTACATCCACAGGCCCTCCAGCTGGTCGGCGGGGATGGTGCCCGGGCCGATGGACTCGACCCAGGCCACCAGGGCGCCGCAGATGAGCACGTCGGCCTCCAGGGCGGACATGAGCTCGGCCGCGTTCATGCGGTCCCAGTCGGGCGGATGCTGTGCCATCTGCGGACGCTCCTCTACCTAGAACACGACGGGAGAGCTGTAGTCGTCTCCCGCTCCTTGGCTACCATCATACGCCGTCGCCTCGGAGAACGCATGGACCATCCAGACCGATCCAGGGTTCACGGAGCGCGTGAAGGCCCCGGAGGGAGGGCACCAGCCGCCCGATGTGCCGTCGAACAAACAGGTATGGCCCATCAAGCCGTAGCTGGTCGAGCCGATACAGGTGTTCGTGATGCCGATGTACAGGGTGCACACCTCCGCGTAGAGGCGCAGGTTCAGATGCAGCATGGGGAGCGTGCAACTGACGAGCCCCTGCCCCGCCAGCACGGGGAGCGATCCCGCTTTCCACCCATTGACGAAGATCGTGCAGCTCCACGTGTACTTGGGGCTGGGGCTCTTGTGCTGGATGGTGAACGTGATCGGCCCGGTCGGGAGCGGGGCGCTCGCGCGGTGGGCGGTTAGGGGCGCCGGCGGGTAGATGCCGCCGCCCTGGCGGATGGGGCCGGCCGCATGGGCCGGTTGCAACGGCGCCACGGCCAGCAGCGCCGCGATCAGGGCCGAAGCCCCGAATAGGTGTCTCATTTATACTGTCCTTTGCAGTAGTCGGTTGAACGCTGGGTACTGCGAGCGGGCCGGGCCTCTTGCACAGGCCTGGTCCGCGTCCTCTTAGCTCACCCCTCCATAGCACCTCCTCACGATTCACGGCCTCCCGGACGCCGGCCGCTTCATTTGACGGGAGAGGGGCCGCTCGCCCCTCCTCCCGTGACCAACATACACCATAAGTGGACTGTTGGCAAGTGCCTAAGGGTACTGCCGATAACCGCCGCGGGTGCTACACTGGTGGACGTGAGTAGACCTAAGTGTAGTGATGTGGGCGGGGCGTCGGAGCCGGGAAACGAGCGGACCTGGCTGACGACGAGCGAAGCGGCGGAACGATTGGGCCTCTCCCGCAATGCGGTGCAGCAGGCCATACGACGGGGCCGGCTCCGCGCCATCGAGGCCGGCCCGCGGCTGAAGGTCATTGAGCCCGAAGCGCTTGAGGAGTACGAGCGCGATCACCTCGGCCGCCGGGGCTGGGCGAAGCGCCGGGCGTCCAGGGAGGGCCGCTGATCGTGTCGGAGCGGCAAAGCGGGCCGCGGACGCCGCGACTCGGGTACGCTAGACGATGATGCTTTCCCCGCACGCGTGGGCGCACTGCCCAAGATCGCGCCGGGCGAGGTGGCGGCGTATCTCCTGGAGCTGGACTTCGTGCTGCTCAGCTCGTTCAGTTAGTGGGGATGGCTGGCCGTTTGGATCACGGCCTCCAGGACGGGGGGGATGAAAATCAAACCGAGCAGCACCATCATGACGGTGCGCAGCGGCGACCGCCGCCGGCGCGGCGCGACCGGGGCCATCGTCGGCGTGCCCGTCGCTCGCGGGAGCGTCATCGGAGCGGCCTGGGGGACCGTCCATTGGTAGGTCACGACGATCTTGCCGCGCTTGGTCGATTGGCCGAACAACCACGTGCCGCCCTTGGCCCAGTTGCGCAGCCAGCGATTTTTGCCGGCCTCCTGGAAGGTCGAGACGACGGTGTAGCCCTCGGCGGCCAAGCGCTGGGCGTCGCGGCCGAACTCGTGAGCGTTCTTGTAGGTGCGTACGATGGTGCTGGTCATGCCGCGCCCTACCACGTCACCGCGTGCACGCCGAAGCGCCTATCCTGGGCCAGATACAGAGCGCGCACCGTCGCGTAGCGGGACAGCGCGTCGGGGCAGGCGATCGCCGGCGGCTCCGGGGCGTTCAGCGCGCTGAATCCATTCCACTGCCAGCCGACGGCGCAGTAGTGCACGGCCTTGATATAGTAATCGAGCGCGATCTCGGCGTTGGAGATCGCCGCATCCGTGCCCAGCACCGGGGCGATGGCGATGCCGGGCGTGGCCTTCTGGCAGGCCGCGATGAGCCGGGCCGCGAGCGCGCGCAGATAGGCGGGTCGTGGGCCCAGGCCCTCGGCGATGCCGGCATGGGCGCGCAAGCAGGCCCCGTCGGTGGCCGCCAGTCGGTGCATGTACCCGAGATAGGCCCCCCGCTCGCCCGACGGCGCCGCGGCCCGTGCGGCCGCACAAGGGAAGAGGAGGAGGGCCAGCAGAAAGAGGCCGGCCAGCAGGGGCTTCGTGGTGGTCATCGTCCGATCCTTTCGGGCATGAGTGGGGGCGTCATCGCCTCCCACTACATTGAATCGGCCGAGGCCTCCCATTTAGCACACCCGATCGGGCCAGTGAGAGCAGATGAACGGGCTACTGTGCTGTATTCCGCGCCGAATCTACGGCCGCCGGCGCTCCGGAGTGGCCGCGGTGCCGCCGCGATTTATTCCGCGACGAATATTCTGCCGCTAGCCCGAACGGGTCGTGCGTCTCGGCCAGAGCCGGTGCTACGCTCGACGTGAAGGCGACTGAGAGCGCTCGAAGGAGACGACGATGAAGGAGACTCTTTGCGCGGCCGCCGTGGCGCTGGCCGCGGTCTTTGCGGCGCCATCGGCGGGGGCTGTGGCCTCTGCCGCTCCGATCTCGCCGACGGCGGTGAATCTGCGGCCGAATGACGCGCCGCCCGGTTATGCGGCGTCCTACTCGAACGCGGCGCTGGTGTATCCGCTGTTGCCGCTGCCGGCCGCGGGCCTGGACGCGCCGGGTGCCCTTCCCGCGGTGCGCTACAGGGCGTCAGTCGAGACGTTCGCGACTCCGGGGTGCACGCCCCACTTGCAAGTCATGGCCTGCACCTGGATCGAAAGCCGTGTCCTGGTCCTTGGCAGCGCGGCCTACGCCCATGCGGCCTACGCGCGGGCCGGCTGGACCACTATCGCGCCGCTCTCGTACTGGCACACCGCGGGCGTTGGCCAGGAGGGCAGACGGACAGGGAAGCCGGTCACAGCGACCACACCGGGCGGCGCGCCCTGGGTCGGCCCGTTCGCGGGAGAAGAGGAGCACGTCGTGCTCTTCCGTCGCGGCCCGGTCCTGGTGATCCTCCGCATCGTCGGCCCGGCCGGTCAGGTGTCCGCCAGCAGCTATCTGCGTTACGCCTGGACCATCGACGCCCGCATCCGCCGGGCGCTCGCCTAGCCGGCCAGCAGCGGAGATCGCGGCGAGGGGCGCCCTGGCCAGGCCGGTAAAGTGTCCGGCGCAGGCGCCCTACAACACCTGATGGGGCAGGATGCCCTGGGCGGTGATACGCGCGAGCACCGCGATGGGAGAGCCGGCCAGCACCGTCAAGAGGTTGGCCTCCTGGATCACCGACAGCACGCCCGACCCCTTCACCGTGTAGGCCGCCCACATAGAGCCGGTCCGGTCGAACGTGGCGCCACCGCCATACACCGCGGCCGCCACGTGCGCCGGCAGCGTGTCGATCGCCCCGTCGGGCCAGGCGATCGTGAGCAGCGCGGTCAGCATGAGCTGGGACTGCGGCTCGATGCCCAACAAGGCGAAATGGTGCTCCGGCACCTGTTTCTGGATGGCCGTGTCCCCGCTGGACCCGGACGTCACCCGCGTCAGACCGGTTGCGGACAGCGAGACCGTCTCCGGGCTGTCGGACGCGGTGTGCGTCACCGTGATGATCGCGCTGCGCGCGCCGGCGGCACTGGGCGTGCATCCGACGGGGAGATACACCGCGGCGCCGTTCTTTTTCAGCGTCACGCCGGTGCCGCCCGATACGCTGAAGTCGGCCGCATTCGGGCCGCTGATCGCCACGGAGGTGATGGTCAAATCTACCGCCGGGCTCGCCGTATTATTGGTCAGGGCCAGCATCAAGGTGGGCGCGGCCTGCCCGACGAGGACCGGCGGGAAGCTCCACGCCGGCGGCGTGGTCAACAGACCGGTCCCGATATCGGTGATCTGCACGTAGAGCGGATTATCGTCGCCCGAGTGGGTGATCGTCAGGAGCGCGTCCCTCGCCGTCGCCAGGCTGGGCGTGCAGTGGACCGTGAGCGTGGCCGTGCCGTTGGCCGGGACGGAGCCCGGGACGGTCCCCAGCGCGAAATCCGCGGCCGCGTCGCCGCTGATCGTCGCGCCCGTGATCGTGACGGCCTGGCCGGCCGTCTCGGTCAGCGTCAGTGTCTGGTCCGGCGCGGGCGTTCGCACGACCGCCGGCGGAAAGACGATGTAGGACGGCGAGGCCGTCAGGTGTCCGGCGGCCATCTCAGCCCACCACGGCCCGGGCTTCCGCCAGCGTCTCGCACGCCGCCGCGGTCGGGCCGGCAAGCAGGTGGACCCGATAGCGCTCGTCGCCGCGGTCGTAGCTGCCGGTCCAGTGGATAGCCTGGATCACCGCGACGTCGTGCACCCTCTCCAGGACCTCAAGGACCTCGGCGATCTGGATCAGCCCATCGGCGAGGGCGAGCTCGCGCGCAGGCCCGTACAGGTTGCGCGGCCGCCGCTCCATCATGGCATCAGGCAGCGCCGGGTAGGCGGCGCGGTAAGCCTTGAAGCCGTCGGCGCCGGCGATGCGATAGACCACGCCGCCCACTTTAGCGGCGATGTACGTGGTTAGGGAGCCGTCCTCGCTCACGACATCCTGCAGGCGGAAAGGCGCCCGGACGTCCAGCAAGTCGCGGACCAGGCCGCGGAGGTCTAAGAGCGGCTGCCGCCGGCGGGCCTGGTCGAGCGCGCGTCGGGCCTCGACGAGCTCCCGACTCGCCTCCTGGATCTGGAGATCGCCGGCGACCTCGCGCTCAGCGAGGAGTGCGAGCGCAGCGGTGAGCTCGGCGGATTCATGGTCGAGCGCCGAAAGACGCGGCGCGATCGCGGCCTCGTGGGCCTGCAGCGCCGCCGGCGAGGCCTCCGCAGGAACTGGCACCCCTAACTCGCCCAAGAGGGCCGCGTCTTCCACAGCCAGGGCGAGCTGGAGATGCTCGGTCTGCAGCGCGTGCCGCGCGTCACTGATGCCGGCCTGCCGGCGCCCCAGGGCGGCGCGCTGCCTGCCGAGGCTCACCTGCAGAGCCCGCGCCGGAAGGGTGGTCCAGGTCTGCTCAGCCGACTCCGCCGCGGCGATGGCCGGCGTTAGCAGATCGTCGACGGCGGTGGCCGTCAGGGTCGGTGTGCTTGTCATGGTGGTCATCCTCTCTCTACCGAGGCGCGCGGTCGCCATGTCGCCGGCCGCAAGCGCCGCGTTGTACGCCGCCGACACGCGACCCATCTCGTCGCGGAGGGCGGTATAGGCATGGCGCCGCCCGTGCCGCGCCCGATTCGGGGGTGTCCTATGGTTCATGTCTGGTCTCCTTTCGTCAGTGCTCTGCTGATTATTGACGAGCTTTCCGCGCGCCGGGAGATGGCTGACAAGGCCTCCGGAGACTGACATTTTCTGACATTGACGCCTGCGCCCCCATCTGCCCACCGGGCCAGATCTCGAGCATGACGGCGCGGCGCTCGCCGAGCTCCTGGCGCACATCCAGGGTGAGGTGATCGGGGCCATCGTCGACGATCAGACGCCCCACGACCAGGCCGTCCAACAATGGCTTGAGCGACGCCGTCGCGTTGTCGATGTCGCGCATCTGCTCGTCGGGATACACCAACGTCGCGACCACGTGGCAACGCTCCAGTGGCGTGGGAAGACCGATGGCGCGGCATTGCCAGGCCACGAAGTCCCGAAGGGGCTTACACCTCTTGTGCCGCTGCAGACCGTGCAGGCGCTCATTGGGGCCGGGTGGATGCCCGGGTACGACGATGGCCCAGGCCGGCCGTATTCGGCGCGGAATAAACGTGGCGCTCACGCCGATCTCCTTTCCGCTCTGGCCTGATGCGCGCGGATGATCTCCGCGGCCCGGTTGATGGCCACCGCGGCCGCATGGTCGCCGCCGGCGTCGGGATGTGCCTGCTTTATAGCGATGCGGTGCGCCGCGGCCACGAGCTCCGCCGGCGCACTCGGCAACAGATGCAGCACGGCGTATGCTTCGGCGATCGCGGCGTCGGCGTCGCCACGCGGCGCACGATACCGCCCCTCATCCGCCCACTCTTCGCACACCTGGTCGCGCCCGAACGTCTGATAGGCCCACTCGATCAGCCGCGGGCGCACGTGCAGCGGCAGCGACCAGGCCCGCGCGGTTGCGTTATAGGACGCCTCGGAGTGGCGCCTGAAGGTTAACCTGAAGCTGATGCGCGCCTCGTCGAAGGACTCGCCGGTCCACCTGCAGTACAAGCGCGAGCCTGCGCACCAGATGAAGCACTGGCCGGTGAGGTAGTGGGTCATGAGGCACCGCCCTTCCGCACCTCAAAGGACGCGACCACACAGGATGCGCAGTTCACCAAACCAGCGGGAATCTCCGTGCCGCACGTGGCACAGTGATTCTGGGCAAGCCAGGCCCGGATCTTGGACATGTAAGGGAACGAAATAAACGAATTGGACGAATTAGGCCCGGATTCTGACTCCCTTCCTTCGTCTATTTCGTTTAATTCGTAGATCGTGCGCGGCGCGCCCTCCGTCTCTTCAATCCGGGTGCGCAGGCGGCCGGACCCCTCCAGCAGCCGCAGCGCCGTCGTGAGGCGCTCCGCGCTCTGATTGCGGTTGAAGAGCGCGGAGATGCCGGTGCGGCTGAGGCCCGACGGGAACTGCCGCAGCGCCTCCAGGATGCGATCGGCGACCGTGTCGCCGGTCTTGTCCCCGAAGATCGCATAGGCGGACTGCTCCGCGTACTGCCACACGGCGAACGCGGCGGCCAGGTGCGGGATGCGAATGGCCGTGGACCGGTCGAGCAAGGCGTAAATTAGCGCCAGGCGGAGTACCTGGGCTTCCCCGCGACTCGTCACCTCCGCGGCTAGGCCCACGGCATTCTCGCCGACCAGGCCATCATACAGGTAATCCCAGAGTGCGCCGGCCTGGCCGTCGAAATCGACCGGATCTCCCTGGCTCCGGGCGAAGGTGATCGCCTCGTGCAGCTCCGCGACGACGTCGTTGAGAGCGGTCAGTGCCGGAGGCCGGGCGCGCGGGATGCTCTGGGCGCGATGCGCGTGGATCCACAGGAAGCGGTTGGCGAACCCGTTACTGACGTCGACGCCGCTGAGAAGCTGCTCGAGCTCGAACGGCGTAATCTGTCCCAGTATGCTGATGTGCGGCGCCGAGGCGCGCAGCGGATTCTTGGTCAACGCCGCCAGGTTGTCACCGTCCCAAGCGGCCCGTAAGTGGGCCGAGAGCGTATTGCCCTCGCGCATCATGACCCGGAGCACCACGCCAAACTCGGGCTCCTGGATGCACAGGCGCTTATCGGTCACGCCTTCGTCGAGCACGATCTCCAGGCCATCCTTGCCCGACTTGGTCAGCCGATCGCGCACCTGGGCGATCAATCCTTCGCCGGAGGACAGCCCGCGCACAACGCGCTCCTCGAACCATTGGGGGAACGCCCGGGCGAAGGGCGCCCGCGCCACCGCCGCCGCGGTGCCCTTGCGCCCGCCGCGGCGG
>Ga0209062_1003980_pt1 | contig 16212 bp, 20 predicted proteins | sample Coa_R2_2_FD_187158 | JGI IMG/M metagenome (GOLD analysis project Ga0209062, IMG submission 187158) | Surface soil microbial communities from Centralia Pennsylvania, which are recovering from an underground coalmine fire - Coalmine... | ecosystem: Environmental > Terrestrial > Soil > Unclassified... | reverse complement strand
GTAGCTGAACAGTGACCCACTTCGCTCATCCGAGCCGCGCATCACAACAACTCCCGCAAGCTACCGAGATCAGTGAATCATCTTCTTCGGTCCGATACGACGACTTCTTCAACAACCTGCTAGAGCGATTTCCGTTCAGATGGAACCGCGCCCGCACGGTTGTCCCTTCCATCGACCAACAGGCGCGGTTCCATCTGAACGGAAATCCGCGCACGGGCGATACTTGTTGCAGCAGGCATATTCCGTCCGGCCGATTCTGGCCGGACGGAATATGTTCTAGGCTCAGCGGATCGCGGCGATTCCAGTGCCGCTCATGCATCTGAGCGTCACCGGAGTGGCGCGGTCCAATGGTCAGACGATCCGGCTCGTCTTGTTGCCCCAGTAGCGGTCGCGCAGCAGGCGCTTGTAGAGCTTGCCGGTCGGCAGGCGGGGCAGCTCGGGCTCGAAGTCGACCGAGCGCGGCACCTTCTGGCGCGCGAGATGCCGGCCGCAGAAAGCGATCAGCTCTTCCGCCACCGCCGGTGACGGAGGGACGTCGGGCATCAGCTGCACCACCGCCTTCACCTCCTCGCCGAGATCGACGTTGGGCACGCCGAATACCGCGGCGTCGGCGACCTTGGGATGGGTGATCAGGAGGTTCTCGCATTCCTGCGGATAGATGTTCACGCCGCCCGAGATGATCATGAAAGTCGCGCGGTCGGTCAGGTAGAGATAGCCGTCGCCGTCGACATAGCCCACGTCGCCGACCGTGCTCATGGTACCGTCGGCCGAGCGCGCCTCGGCGGTCTTCTCCGGGTCGTTGAAGTACTCGAACGGCGTCGCGGTCTCGAACCACAAGGTGCCGGGCGTGCCAGGCGGCAGCTCGTTCATGGCGTCGTCGAACACATGCAGCTTGCCCGCCAGCACGCGACCGACCGTGCCGCGATGCGCCAGCCATTCCTGCGAGTTGCAGGCGGTGAAGCCCAGCCCTTCAGTGGCGCCGTAATATTCGTGGATGATCGGGCCCCACCACTCGATCATTTGTTCCTTGACCTGTACCGGGCAGGGCGCGGCGGCGTGGATCGCGATCTCCAGGGAGGAGAGGTCGTACTTGCGCCGCGTCGCCTCGGGCAGCTTCAGCATGCGCGAGAACATGGTCGGCACGAGCTGGCTGTGGCTGATGCGATGCTTCTCTACCAGCGCGAGATACTGCTCGGGGTCGAACTTCTCCATGATCACCGCGGTGCCGCCGCTGCGGATGGTCAGCCCGACCGCCGCCTGCGGCGCCGAGTGGTAGAGCGGCGCTGGCGAGAGGTAGATCATCTTGTCGCGGTACTGCCAGAGCTTCAGCAGGAAATCGAAGATCGGCAGGTGATGGGCCGGCGGCTCAGCTGGCAAGGGCCGCAGGATGCCCTTGGGCCGGCCGGTCGTACCCGACGAGTAGAGCATCGGGGTACCGAGGGACTCGTCGGCGATCGGCGTCGACGGCAGGCCTGCGGTCGCCTGCTCGAGGTTCAGCACCTTGTCGCCTTCGCCGGGTCCGTCGACCACCAGGCACAGCTCGACCTTGGGGGCGAGCGGCAACGCGCCGAGCGCCACCTCGCGCTTGGCCTGCGAAGTGATCAGCACCTTCGACTGGCTGTTGTTCAGGATGTAGGCCAGCTCCTCGACGGTGAGGAACGAGTTCACGCAGGTGTAGTAGTGGCCGGAGCGCTCGCCCGCCGCACAGCATTCGACGTACCGGAGGTGGTTCTCCATGTAGATCGAATAGTGGTCGAGCCGCCCCAGCCCGCGCTTGCGCAGCAGATGGGCCAGCCGGTTGCTGCGCGCCTCCAGCTCGGCGTAGGTCAGCGTCTCACCGCTGCCGGCCATGACGACCGCCGCACGGTCGGGATGCAGCGCAGCCTGCTTGCCCGGATACATGGCCTCTCCTCCGACGACGTCTTTTCTTTTGCTACAGTCGGCGAAGTTTTCGGGAGGAGCCCATGACCGTCAAGTTGTTCACGCCGCCCACCCTGCCGGCACGCGGCTACAGCCAGGTCTGCGAGATCACCAAGGGCAGGCTTGTCCTGTTCGCCGGCCAGGTGCCGCACGACGTCAACGACAAGCTGGTCGGCGCCGGCGACTTCGACGCCCAGGTCGAGCAGGTCTTCCAGAATCTCGGCCGGGCGCTCGAAGGCGTGGGCGGCAGCTTCAAGAACCTGGTGAAGATCAACAACTACTGCGTCGAGACCGTGTCGTACGAAGTCCGCGCCAATTACCGCACCATCCGCGACCGCTACATCGACACGACCAACCCGCCGGTCAGCACCTTCATCTACGTCCCGCGCCTCGCCCAGCCGACCTGGCTGTTCGAGATGGACGCGATGGCGGTGATCGACGGCTGACGCATCCCGGCTCTGTCCCACCGCGTTGCTGGTAGGAGGCCAGCAAGGAGGGCCGGATGCTGTCCAACACCGTACGTCGAGTCCCCGACCATACCGATCGCGCGGTCAACGACCGGATTCTCGATGCGACCGCGCGCCGGGTGCTGCATTACGCGGCAAACCGGGGAGACATTGACGGCCGGCTACGCCAGCTCGACACCGAATGGGACATCGAGCGGCTGCTCGAAGCCAACGCCGCCACCTTCAGCCTGATCGGCCTGCTTACCGGTTGGCACCGGCTGTCGATGGTGGTCGCGGCGTTCCTGCTGCAGCACGCAGTCCAAGGCTGGTGCCCGCCGGTGCCGCTGTTGCGCCGGTTGGGCGTCCGCACCGCCCGCGAGATCGAGTTGGAGCGCATCGCGCTCAAGGCACTACGCGGCGACTTCGACCATGTGAACGACGCCGGCAGCGCGCTCGAGGCGGCGGCGCGCTGATCCACAGCCGCCTTCCTCCTTCTTGTTTTCCGTTCCCTATGAGGGCAGCACCCGCTTCATCCAAGCTGCCGTCGCCTGCGCGTCCTGGCTTTCGCTTGCCTCGAGCTTGGCGATCACGCGATGGCGGTCCTCGAGGTCGCGGTTCTGGCTGAGCTTCAGCTTGGTCTCGACGCGCTCGAGCGGCATGCGGAAAGCGACGATGCTCTTGGTCTGCTCCGCCGCGTTTCCCGGCGGCAGGCGGCCCAATCCCCATGCTTCCGTGCCGCTGCCTTCGTACTGCTTGGCGAGCTTGGTCAGTACCATCAGCACGGCAGGCGTCGCCTCGATGATCTGCGGTCGGCCATAGGCGTGCACGGTGACGTAGTTCCAGGTTGGCACCTTCGGGCCCGGCGCGTACCAGGTCGGCGAGACGTAGGCATGCGGGCCCCAGAACAGCGCGAGCGAGGGCACGCCGCGGGCGAACAGCTTCCAGTGGTCGTTGTTGCGCGCCATGTGGCCGATCAGGCTGCCGTGCGGGCTGCCGTCGTCCTCCCACTGCAGCACCAGATGGGTGCAGACCGGCACACCTGCCTCGTCGGCGGTGGTCAGCAGCGCCCAACTGTGCGCCTGCATGATCTCGCGGCCCTGCGCCTCTTCGCCTTCAAAATGCTTGGGAATGTACATCGCTTCCTGCTTAGGCCTCGCACTGCGAGCCTGACGGTTGAACGGGCCCCGATTACCATGTCAGATGCGGCCCGCAACCGGGAGGTTTTTCATGGGTGAAGATATCCGCCTTAAGTCTGCAGCCGGCGAAATCGGCGCTTATCTCGCCACGCCGAAGGGCTCCGCCAAAGGTGGCGTCGTGGTCATCCAGGAGATTTTCGGGGTCAACCACCACATCCGGGCGGTGACCGACAAGTTCGCCGCCGACGGCTATATCGCGCTGGCGCCCCGGTACTTCGACCACATCAAGCCCGGCATCGAGCTCGGCTACACGCCGGACACGATCGCCGAGGGCCGCGGCTACGTGATGAGCCCGGGCTTCACCGACAAGGCGGTGCAGGACACCGACGCGGCGATCCAGGAGCTGAAGAAGCGCGGAGCGAAGAAGGTCGCGGTGACGGGCTATTGCTGGGGCGGCACGATCGCCTGGCTGGCCGCGACTCGGCTCAAGCCCGATGCGGTCTCGGCCTATTACGGCGGCGGCATCCATGGATTGAAGAACGAGAAGACCTCGATCCCGACCCAGATGCATTTCGGCGACAAGGACATGCATATCCCGATGGCGCACGTCGAGGAGCTGCGCAAGCTGCATCCCAACGTCGAGGTGTTCGACTATCCGGCCGACCACGGCTTCCACTGCGACGAGCGCGGCAGCTACGACGCGGCGGCCTCGAAGAAGGCGATGGAGCGGACGATGGCCCTGTTCGCCAAGCACGTTGGCTAGCTGACGCAGGACATTGCCACACGCACCTTGTCATCCCGAGCGCAGCGAGGGACCTTTCCGGATCAGTAAAGGTCCCTCGGCCTTCGGCCTCGGGATGACACCATTGGCTGCATCAAATGCCTGCAAAAAAACCTGCAAAAAAGAACTTCACGCCCGACGCGCGCGGCCCCCTGAACGGGGTTCGCGTCGTCGACCTGTCGCGCCTGGTGGCCGGCAACATCCTCACCCTCCAGCTCGCCGATTTTGGCGCCGAGGTGATCAAGGTCGAGCCGCCCGAGGGCGACACCTTGCGCGGCTGGAAGGTGAAGGGCGTCGATACTGCGTGGAAGGTCTATAGCCGCAACAAGAAGAGCGTCGCCTTGGACCTGCGCTCCGATGCCGGACGCGCCATCGTGCGCGAGCTTGCGAAGACCGCCGCCATCCTGGTCGAGAGCTTCCGGCCCGGCGTGCTGGAGGACATGCAGCTCGCGCCCGCCGATCTGCACGCGATCAATCCCAAGCTGATCATCGTGCGCATCTCGGGCTGGGGTCAGGACGGCCGCTACCGCCACAAGCCGGGCTTCGGCACGCTGATCGAGGGCTATTCCGGCTTCGCCTCGATGAACGGCTTTGCCGATCGCGAGCCCGTGCTCCCGCCAATGTACCTCGCCGACTGCATGGCGGCGCTGAACGGCTACGGCGCCGTCATGGTCGCGCTGCGCGAGGTCGAGATGAACGGCGGCCAGGGCCAGGTGATGGACCTGCCCCTGTTCGACCCGCTCTATTCGATGCTGGGCCCGCAAGCCGCCAACTACAAGCTGACGGGCGAGGTGAAGGTCCGCACCGGCAGCCGCTCGACCAACGCCGCCCCGCGCAACGTCTACCAGACGAAGGACGGCCACTGGGTCTGCCTCTCGGCCTCGACCCAGGGCATGGCCGAGCGCGTGCTGGTGAAGATCGGCCGGCCCGAGCTGGTGAAGGATCCGCGCTTCGCGACCAACATCGAGCGGGTGAAGAACGGGCTGGAGCTCGACCGCATGATCGGCGAGTTCATCGGCGCCCGCGATCTTGCCGAGAACCTCAAGTACTTCGACGAGGCCGGCGTCACCATCGGCCCGGTCTACGACATCTCGCAGATCACCCAGGACGATTACGTGCTGGAGCGCGAGGCGCTGATCGAGATCCCCGACACCGAGATGGGCGAGCTGCCGACGCATCCCGTGGTGCCGCGCCTGTCCGGCACGCCCGGCGCGTTGAAGCACCAGGCGCCGAAGATCGGCGAGCACAACGAGGCGTTGCTCAAGCCCGTGCTGGGCACGGCCGAGTACGCCAAGCTGAAGCAGGCGGGGGTGATCAAATGATGCGGCCGACGCCGCCCGTCTGGCGCTCGATCCTGTACGTGCCGGGCAACGTGCCGAAGTTCATCGACAAGGCGCACGAACGTGGCGCCGACTGCGTGCTGGTCGATCTCGAGGACAGCGTGCAGCCGGCGCAGAAGCCCGAGGCGCGGGCGATGCTGGCCGAGACCATGAAGAAGGTGGCGCGTGGCGGCGCCGATGTCGCGGTGCGCATCAACCGGCCAATGCGGCTCGCTGTCCAGGACATCGAGGCGGCGGTTCTCCCGGGCCTGTCGGCGCTGTTCATCACCAAGACCGAGAGCGTGCAGCACCTGCGGCTGCTCGACGAGGTCGTGACGGAGCTCGAGAAGGAGCGCGGCCTGCCCGTGGGCGGCATCGGCTTCGGCGCCATGATCGAGAATCCGCGCGCCCTGTCGCAGATCCACGACATCGCCGAGCACGGCCCGCGCGTGATTTCCATGATGCTTGGCGGAGAGGACTTCGCGCTCGCGACCGGCTCGGTGCCGGGCGACGAGACGCTGGAGCTGCCCAAGCGGCTGGTGGCGTTTGCAGCGCAAGCGCATGGCGTCAACATGTTCGGCATCCTGGGGACGGTCGCGGACTACTCCGCTCCGGAGGCCTACCGGAAGAGCGCCGAGCGGGCGCGGCGCTTCGGCTTCTCGGGCGGCACCTGCATCCATCCCGGGCTGGTAGCGGCCCTGAACGAGGCCTTCACGCCGAAGCCGGATGAAGTCGCCTACGCGAGGAAGCTGATCGAGGCCGACAAGCAGGCGCAGGCCGAAGGCCGCGGCTCCTTCTCGGTCGACGGCAAGATGATCGATATCCCGGTGGTCGACCGCGCCCACAAGCTGCTGGCAAGGCACGAGGCGATCGAGAAGCGATTGAAGCGCTGAACTTTCCGGCAGGAATCACGGCCCGCCCTTGCCGCCGACGGCCGCGAAGACCTGGCCGGTCGAGTAGCTCGATTCATCGGACGCCAGCAGGACGTAGAGCGGCGCCAGCTCGGCCGGCTGGCCGGGACGGCCCATCGGCGTGTCCTGGCCGAACTTGGCGAGGTTCTCCTCGGTCTGTCCGCCCGTCACCTGTAGCGGCGTCCACACCGGCCCCGGCGCCACGGCGTTGACGCGGATGCCCTTGCTGGCGAGCTGCTTGGCCAGGCCCTTGGTGAAGATCATGATCGCGCCCTTGGTCGCGGCGTAGTCGATGATCACCTCCGACGGATCGTAGGCGTTGATCGACGCTGTGTTGACGATCGTGCTGCCGGGCTTGAGATGCGGCACGGCTGCCTTGGTGATCCAGAACATCGCATAGACGTTGGTCTTGAACGTCTCGTCGAACTGCTCGGTCGAGATGTCGACAATCGACTTCTGCGCCACCTGGCGCGCGGCGTTGTTGACCAGGATGTCGAGGCCGCCCAGCGACCGCACCGCATCGTCCACCAGCTTGGTGCAGAAGGCCTCGCTGCGGATGTCGCCCGGCAGCAGCACGGCCTTGCGGCCGGCTTCCTGGATCAGCAGCGCCACTTCCTGCGCATCCGGCTCCTCGGGCGGCAGGTAGTTGATCGCGACATCGGCGCCCTCGCGCGCAAAGGCAATGGCGGCGGCGCGGCCCATGCCCGAATCGCCGCCCGTGATCAGCGCCTTGCGGCCCAGCAGCCGGTTTGAGCCCTTGTAGCTCTGCTCTCCATGGTCGGGCCGCGGCGTCATCTTGCTGGTGAGGCCGGGCCAGTCCTGGTGCTGCTTCTGGAACGGCGGCTTGGGGTACTCATCGACCGGGTCCTTGAGGGTCGGATGCCCCGGCTGGGTCGGCGGCGCGGCGGCCTGGTTGACCGGCTGGCCGACCGCATTCGCCGCAGCGAAACCGGCTGCCAAGCCGGTGGTCACGCCAGCCACCACCGACCGTCGCGAGGCCGCCTTGTTCTTCTCCGATTCGTCGTGCATTGCCGGTCCTCCGCAAAGGTCCACCAGCGCTCTGAACGACCGGGGCTCCGACCCGGCTGCAACATTGTCCGCAAGCGCCCGTTATCGAGATATGGGTCGCTCCACAAAATCGACGCCTACGCTGCTCGACCTGCCGCTGCAGGACCGCCAGACCGGCGACATCACCGTGGTCGTCGAGACAGCCAAGGGCAGCCACAACAAGTACAAATACGATGCCCAATGCCGCGCGCTGCGGCTCAGCACCGTGCTCGGCGAGGGCCTGTCCTTTCCGTACGATTTCGGATTCTTTCCCTCGACCGAGGGCGGCGACGGCGATCCGCTCGACGTGCTGTTGTTCCTCGACCACGGCGTGCCGCCGGGCACGGTGGTGACGGCGCGGCTGATCGGCGTGTTGGAGATCCGCCAGCGCCACGAGAAGGAGAAGAAGTGGGAGCGCAACGACCGCTTCTTCGCGGTCGCGACGCATGCGCACGATCATGGTCATCTCCACACCCTGGACGATCTTCGTCCGCACATGCTCGACGAGATCGAATCCTTCTTCAGCCACTATGCCGGCTTGAACGGCAAGCAGCTCGAGGTGCTGGGGCGCAAAGGGCCGCGCCGCGCGCACAAGCTGCTCAAGGCCGGGGCGAAAAAATTCGAGCGCGGCCAATGACGATGGAGATTCACCGGCAGACACTCGAGGAGGCGTCGACCCAGGTCGGCGGCGAGGCCCGCATGCTGCTGCCGGGCGTGCAGACCATTCTGGGATTCCAGCTGATGGCCGTGTTCAACCAGCGCTTCGAGCACTTCAGCATGGGCGAGCAGATTCTGCATTTTGCCGCGTTCCTGCTGGTCGCGCTCACCATGGGCCTAATGCTGGCGCCCGCGGCCTACCACCGTCATGTCGAGCGGCGGATCGTCAGCGAGCGGTTCGTGAAGATGTCGTCGCGGCTGCTCAGCTGGTCGATGGTCCCCTTCACCATCGGCATTTCCATCGACACCTACCTGATCGGTAAGATCATCCTGAAGGACATGGTCCCGGCACTGATCGCGGGCCTCGGCATGTTCGTCGTGCTGGCCGGGCTGTGGTTCGTCCTGCCGGTCGCCGCCCGTCCGCCCGGCCGCTGACATGGCCGCGCTTCGCCTGCAGGCGGCAGTCCATCTTGCCGTCGACATGCAGCGCCTGTTTGGCGAACCGGGCAGCCCGTGGTGCGTGCCCTGGTTCGATCGCGTGCTGCCGCAGGTCGCGGCGCTGGCCCGCCGTCATCCCGAGCGGACGGTATTCAGCCGCTTCATCCCGCCCCGTCAGCCCGAGCAGATGCCGGGCGCCTGGCAGGACTACTTCAGGCGCTGGCGCGCCATGACCCAGCAGAACCTCGACGAGCGGCTGCTCGAGCTCGCACCGCCCTTGCAAGCGCTCGTGCCTCCGGGACATCTTTGCGACAAGGCGGTCTACTCGGCCTTCGGCAACGCCAAGCTCGCTCCGTGGCTGCAGTCGCGGGCCGTCGACACGCTGATCGTCAGCGGCGGCGAGACCGATGTCTGCGTGCTGGCGAGCGTGATGTCCGCGCTCGATCTCGGCTACCGTCTCGTGCTCGCGACCGATGCCCTGTGCAGCGCGAGCGATCGTACGCACGACGCACTGATGACGCTGTACCGCCAGCGGTTTTCGCAGCAGCTGACGATTGCTACGACCGTACAGATCCTCGAGGCGTGGAACTGAGGATGGCCGGCTGCGTTGCCGCTGCCCGCAGTCGGAGCCCAGGAGTAGCGGTCCGCACCCTCACCGCAACCATCCGCGACGAGGCAACGTTAGCGCGTGACGACGGTGTGAACACGCACGGAGGATTCCATGGGTATGGGTCGCGGTATCCTGCTCTGGCTGCTCGGCATCCCGCTGCCGATCATCATTCTACTGGCGCTCTTCTGGCGATGAAGTCGCGACTGGTCTGGGAGCAGGCCGGCGAACGGACGTTCGTAGTCGTGCTCGACGCCGGTGACGAGGCGTTCGGCGCCATCACCGACTTCGCCAACAGGAACAACCTGGGCGGCGCCTCGCTGAGCGCGATCGGTGCGTTCGAGCGCGCGACGGTCGGCTGGTTCGACCTGCGCAGCAAGACCTACAGGCCGATCGAGATCGAGGAGCAGTGCGAGGGCCTGACCCTGCTCGGCGACATCGCGATCGGCGACGACGGCAAGGCGAGCCTGCACATGCACGCCGTGCTCGGACTGAGCGACGGCACGACGCGCGGAGGCCATTTCATGAAAGGCATCGTGCGGCCGACGCTCGAGGTTACGATCGTCGAAACGCCGTCCCATCTGCGGCGCCGCAAGCAAGCCGGGCTGGGGATCGCGCTGATTCAGCCCTGACCGTCAACCAACACCAAGGACCGGGGATTTCAGATGGCAAGTCGTACGAAGAAGATGGACGCGATCGCTCTCCTGAAGGAGGACCATCGCAAGGTCGAGGACCTGTTCAAGCAGTTCGAGAAGGCCCGCGAGGAGGGCCGCAAGGAGAAGCTCGCCAAGCAGATCTGCACCGAGCTGATGATCCACGCCATGATCGAGGAAGAGATCTTCTATCCGGCCTGCGCCGGCCGGATCGAGGACGAGGACATACTCGAGGAATCGTATGTCGAGCACGATGGCGCAAAGGTTCTGATCGCCGAGCTCAGCAAGAGCAGCCCGAGCGGCGAATTCTTCGACGCCAAGGTCTCCGTGCTGTCGGAGATGATCCGGCATCACGTCAAGGAAGAGGAGAAGCGCGCCGAAGGCCTGATGGCGCAGGCCAAGCAGGCCGGCCTCGACATGGAGGCGCTGGGCGAGCGGCTGATGCAGCGCAAGCAGGAGCTGATGGAGGAGTTCGGCGAGGGCGACAACCTGCCGGCTCCCGAGACCCGCAGCTTCACCGGGCATGAGCTGCAGCAGGGCAAGCCGGTCGAGGCCGGCCAGGCTGCGGATTGATCAGGCACCGACGAAAATTACACTTCCGGCTCCGTGCGCGTGCCCATTTTGGGCACTTGGTGGTTGCTTTGCCGTGCAGTGCGCGCGCCCGTCCTGTAGACTGAGCGCTGATGCAAAGACTTCGAGGGGCCGCGCGGGCGGCTGGGGCGAAGTCGATCGGGGTGTTGGGCATGCGGCAATTGCTTATGGGAGCGGTCCTGCTCGGGGCCGCTTTGATGGTGACATTCGCGGCGGCGAGCCTCCTGCAGGGCTGGGCGCTCGCCAATCGGTCGGCAGAGCCGTTCGTGGTCGAGAAGATCACGCCGGACACGACGACGGCCAAGCGCGCCCCGCGCAACGAGCCCGGCCACAGCGTCGTCCTGGTCAGCCATCACATCGAGATGTGAATTCGAGAGAACCAGTTCACGGAAAGCCGCGGTCTGACCGCGGCCTTTTCATGGTCGGCCCTCGATTCGTGAGGTGATTGATAAAAAAGCCGCGGAAACCGCGGCTTTTTCTTTTCAGAGAACCGGTCGGCAGGAGCCGATCAGTGCTGATCGGCCCAGACCTGCCGCTTCACCGCGTACATCAGGCCGGCGAAGGCCAGCATGAAGAGGATGACGCGGATGCCGGTGCGGTTGCGCGCCTCGAGGTGCGGGTCCGACGCCCAGGTGAGGAACTCGACGACATCGCGCACCTGCTGGTCGAGCGTGTTCTTGGTGCCGTCGACATACTGCACCTTGCCGTCGGCCAGCGGCGGCGGCATCGCGATGCGATGCCCCGGATAATAGAGGTTGAAGTTGTCGTCCTTGGAGACGCGGAACTCCTTGATCTGCTCGGGCGTCAGCTTGTCGTACGGCACGTAGCCGGTGAGCAGCGAGTAAACATAGTCCGGCCCACCCGACCGCGCCTTGATGATCACGCTGAGGTCGGGAGGCGCCTTGCCGCCGTTCGCGGCGGCCGCGGCGAGCTCGTTGGGAAACGGCTTCTTGAAGCGATCCGACGGCCGCGCCGGGCGCTCGATCGCCGAGCCGTCATCGCCGATGTCCGGCACCTGGAACTCGGCCGCGATCCCCTTCACCTGGTTCTCGGTCAGGCCGAGCTCCTCGAGGTTACGGTAGGAGAGCAGGTTGAGCGAATGGCAGGCCGAGCAGACCTCCTTGTAGACCTGGAAGCCGCGCTGGGCGGCTGCCCGGTCGTAGGTGCCGAATGGGCCCTTGAAGTGCCAGTGCTGTTCCTTCAGCGCCGGCTCGTCGTCGGCGGCGATCGCCGCCGTGCCCAGGCCGAGGGCCGCGAGGGCGAGAACGCCCGAAACGATAGTCCTGCGCATGGGGTTAGACCGCCTTCTTCTTGAGCACCGCATCGGCGATGCTGGGCGGCAAGGGCAGCGGCCGCTCAATCTTGCCCAGGATCGGCAGCAGCACGAGGAAGTGGAAGAAGTAGTAGATCGTGGCCAGGCGCGAGGCGATCACGAAGCCGCCCTCCGGCGGATGGGCGCCGCAATAGCCCAGCACCAGCACGTCGATCACGAGCAGGAACACGAACCACTTGTAGATCGGCCGGAAGGTGCAGGAGCGCACCCGGCTGGTGTCGAGCCAGGGCAGCACGAACAGCAGCGCGATCGAGCCGAACATGGCGATGACGCCGCCGAGCTTGTCGGGGATCGAGCGTAGGATCGCGTAGAACGGCAGCAGGTACCATTCCGGCACGATCTCGTTCGGCGTCACCAGCGGGTTCGCCTGCACGTAGTTCACCGGCTCACCCAGCGAGTTCGGCGCGAAGAAGACGAACCCCGCATAGATGATCAGGAAGACCGACAGGCCGAAGCCGTCCTTCATCGTGTAGTACGGATGGAACGGCACGGTGTCCTGCGGGCCCTTCGGGTCGATGCCCAGCGGATTGTTCGAGCCGTGCACGTGCAGCGCCACGACGTGCAGCGCCACGACCGCGACGATGATGAACGGCAGCAGGTAGTGCAGCGCGAAGAAGCGGTTCAGCGTCGGGTTGTCGACGGCGAAGCCGCCCCACAGCCAGGTGACGATCGAATCGCCCACCACCGGGATCGCCGAGAACAGGTTGGTGATCACGGTCGCGCCCCAGAAGCTCATCTGGCCCCACGGCAGCACGTAGCCGAGGAACGCGGTCGCCATCATCAGGAGCAGGATGACGACGCCCAGCATCCACAGCAGCTCGCGCGGCGCCTTGTAGGAGCCGTAGTAGAGGCCGCGGAAGATATGGACGTAGACGGCGGCGAAGAAGAACGACGCGCCGGTCATGTGCATGTAGCGGATCAGCCAGCCCGACGGCACGTCGCGCATGATGCGCTCGACCGAGTCGAAGGCGAGCTCGGAGTTCGGCGTGTAGTTCATCGCCAGCACGATGCCGGTGACGATCATCAGCACCAGCATCACCGTGGCGATCGCGCCGAAGTTCCAGAAGTAGTTGAAATTCTTCGGCGTCGGGAAGGTGTGATACTCCTTCTCGAGGTAGCTAAAGATCGGCAGGCGGTGATCGATCCAGGCGACCACCTTGTTGTTGAAGACCGGCGGAGCGCCGTGCTGCGAAGCCATTATCGTAACTCCCCGGGACTTCAGCCGATTTTGACGAGGGTATCGGACGTGAACAGGTAATCCGGCACCAGCAGGTTCCTGGGCGCAGGGCCTTTGCGGATGCGGCCGGACGTGTCGTACTGCGAGCCGTGGCAGGGGCAGAACCAGCCACCGAACTCGCCGCGCGGATCGCCCGGCTTGGTGCCGAGCGGCACGCAGCCGAGATGGGTGCAGACGCCGACCACGATCAGCCACTCCCGCCGCACCTTCTTGGCGGTGTCGGTCACGCGCGAATCGTCGGTCGCCGGGTCGGGCAGGTCCGAGAGCTTCACCGCCTCGGCTTCCTTGATCTCCTCCTCCGTGCGGTGACGGATGAACACCGGCTTGCCGCGCCACTTCACGGTGATCGCCTGGCCGACGGCGATCGGCTTCACGTTCACCTCGATGGTCGAGAGGGCGAGCGTGTCGGCCGCCGGATTGAGATTGTTGATGAAGGGCCAGGCCGTCGCGATCGCGCCGACAGCCGCCATGGCGCCCGTGGCGACCATGAGGAAGTCGCGACGAGTCGGATCGCCGTGGGCACCGGCCGGAATGCTGCCTGAAGAAGCCATTGCTTGTTACATCCCCCGAGGAGTTAAGGCTTATAGCCGAAAAAGCGCCTTAAGTTTCAAGGCTCTGATTGGTCGCACTCGGCTCGAAAAGCGTTGGCCGCACTCGGCTCGAATTCGGTGTGACAGCCTGTCGCAGAAATTGCTTTCGCGGCGCGGACATTAGAGAAGGAAAACCATGCGCCTTGCGCTCTACCAGCCGGATATACCCCAGAATCTCGGCGCTTTCATTCGCCTCGCCGCGTGTGCTGGCACACCGCTGGACATCATCGAGCCCTGCGGCTTTCCGGTCGACGACCGACGCATCCGCCGTGCATCCATGGACTATGTCGATCTGGCGCAGATTCGCCGCCACGCGTCCTGGGACGCCTTCCGCCGCGACCGCGCGCCGGGCCGGCTGGTCCTGCTGACCACCGCCGGCGCCACCCGCCTGCCGGAGGTGCGGTTTCGCGCCGACGACATCCTGCTGGTGGGCCGCGAAAGTGCCGGGGTTCCAGCCGAAGTGCACGAGATGGCCGAGCTCAGGGTCCGCGTACCGATGCAGAAGGGCGTGCGCTCCCTCAATGTCGCGCTCGCCGCGGCGATGGTATTGAGCGAGGCGCTGCGCCAGACCGACGGATACCAAGCCCTCGCATGACCGACCTCACTCAACGCAAAACCGAGACCCGCGCCTGGTTCGAAACCCTGCGCGACCGCATCTGCGCCGAGTTCGAGAAGATCGAGACCGAGCTCACCGGAACCCATCGCGACCTGGAGGCCGGCCGGTTCGAGCGCAAGGCCTGGCAGCGCGACCGCGGCGAGAAGGGCGAGGATCGCGGCGGTGGCGTGATGTCGATCATGCGCGGGCGGGTATTCGAGAAGGTCGGCGTCAATGTGTCGACCGTGTATGGCGAGTTCAGCCCGGAGTTCCGCAAGCAGATCCCCGGCGCCGAGCAGGACCCACGCTTTTATGCCTCGGGCATCTCGCTGGTGGCCCACCTGCGCTCGCCCCGGGTGCCGGCGGTGCACATGAACACCCGCTTCATCGTCACCACCAAATCGTGGTTCGGCGGCGGCGCCGACCTCACGCCCATGGTGCCGCGCGAGGAGGACACGGCGCGGTTCCACGCCGCGCTGCAGGCCGCGTGTGCGACGCACGGCGACGAGAGCTACGCGCGCTTCAAGAAATGGTGCGACGAGTATTTCTTTCTGTCACATCGCAACGAGGCGCGCGGCGTCGGTGGCATTTTCTATGACTATATAGAGGACGATTACGCCAAGGACTTCGCCTTCACTCGCGCCGTCGGCGAGGCATTCCTCGACGTGTACCCCAAGATCGTACGTCAGCACATGAACGAGCCGTGGACGGCGGCCGAGCGCGAGCACCAACTCGTGCGCCGCGGCCGCTATGTCGAGTTCAACCTGCTGCACGACCGCGGCACCAAGTTCGGCCTGATGACCGGCGGCAACGTCGAGGCGATCCTGATGTCGCTGCCGCCCGAGGTCCGCTGGCCGTAGCGGCTATCGCGCCGCCGCGTGCGGCAGAACCTTGGCCCGCAGCCAGTTGCCGAATTCGGCGCTGCGCAGCTGCGGATCGAGGACATCGGCGTGCAGGCCATACTTCCAGACGAGGTCCTTGCGCGCCGCGTCCTGCGCCAGGGCGCGGAAGTCTGCCACGATCGTGTCGACCTCCTCGGCCGTGAGGGCCAGGCCCTCGTCGAGATGGCGCTGGGCGCGAATGGCGATGATCGCAGCGACGGAGGCGAAGTCGAACTCCGGATGGTACTGCACGCCCCAGAAGCTTTTCCCGCCCTGCTCGATCGCCATGGCCTGCACGTGGCTTACGCCATTGGAGGCCAGGACCTCGGCGCCCGCTGGCAGCGTCGCGACCTCGTCCTCGTGGCTGCACAACGCATCGAAGGGGGCTTGCTTGCCCTCGTATAACGCATGGCGCCGCCCTGCCTCGGTTGGGCAGATGCGCCGCGCCACGCCGATCTCGCGGCCGTCCGGATTGAGATGCACGGTGCCGCCGAGCGCCGCCGTCATGAGCTGCAGACCCCAGCACGACCCGAAGGCCGGCACGCCCGCCTGCCAGACCGCGCGGGCCAGATCGAGCTGCTCGCGCACCGTCGGCTGCTCGGGGCGATAGACGTTGAGGGGCGAGCCGGAGATCCAGGCGCCGTCAAAATCGCCGAGCTGCACGCCCTGCGGCAGGTGCTCGCCGTCGCCGACATTGAGCGTAAAGCTCTCCAGCGACCGCCCGGCCGGCAGGTGGCGCGAGACCGAATCGACGAACTGGGCGTCGTAGGGACGACTCCCGAGAGCCATCAGGCTCTGCAGCAGCGAGTCATGGGTGCAATTGACGATAAGCAGGCGCGGCATGATCGGCGGGATCGTAGAGGCGCGCCTGCCCATGTAAAGCAATGCCCGCCCGAGGATTTGTCGGGCCGTCCCTACCTTCTCCAGGAACCGCTTTCCGCGCTAGCAGGCTGTTGAAGAAGTCGGTTAACGGCGAGCGATGAAGGCAATGTCATCACCGTTGTCGAGGGAGATCTCGCCCTTGAGGGAACCGTCGTCCTGCAGTTCAGCCCAGCCGCGGCCGCCGGCCG
>Ga0209062_1003977_pt1 | contig 16216 bp, 16 predicted proteins | sample Coa_R2_2_FD_187158 | JGI IMG/M metagenome (GOLD analysis project Ga0209062, IMG submission 187158) | Surface soil microbial communities from Centralia Pennsylvania, which are recovering from an underground coalmine fire - Coalmine... | ecosystem: Environmental > Terrestrial > Soil > Unclassified... | reverse complement strand
GAGTCCGCAAACCCACGGTAACCCACTTCCAACGGAGTGCATCCGCCCCGCCAAAGCGATCATCAAAACCGCTCCGCCCTCTCAATGGAGACGTCGTCCGCTTTCATACCGCCTCCCTCAACGCTTATTCGATTTGTATAGTACAGTTCCAAGCCGCGTTCCCAGGCCCTCCGATCCACCGAGGACGATCGGACGAACGCCGACCCGACACCGCCGCGCTCTATGAATCGCCCTTCTTGTTCCAATCGCGCGCCATGAACCGCGCCTCGCCGCCGGCGAGCACATGAAGGACCTTATGGAGATTACGCGCCCGGGCTTCCGGTGACTTCAATTGCGAGAAGTAGCGCAGGATCTCTTTCCGCCGGCTGGGAATAAGGGCCTCCCAGCCGCGCTTCGCGGCCTTATCCCGCTCCAAAGCTTCGCTGAACCAGGACGGTATGGGATGCGCCGGCCCGCTCTTGTATTCGTCGTCGAATTGCACTTCGACGTCGACGACATCACCGACCTTCGTGCGGGACGCTTTGCGCACATCCCCATGCAGGTAAAGATAGAAGCTGCCGTCGCCTATGGGCATGGCGTTGATCCGCCATGGCGCATCGGGCTTGCCGTTCACCCGGACGCGCACGGGAAGCGGCTTGCGCCAGCCCTTTTTGAGCCGCGCGGCGCGCTTGGCGTCGATAAGGACATAAGGATTGATGTTGTTGATCTCGATCTTCGATCGAAAGCGCAAGAGGGGATGCGGCGAGCTCTCGAGACTCCGCTTCGGCGCGTAGGGACTATCGGGATTGACGTCGAGGTCGACGATCTCGACACAGCTTTGCCGCTGCTGATGCTTCGAGCCCGCATGCCATGGGCCGTCGCGCAGCGCGACGGCTGAGGCCTTCGCGAGCTCGAGACATTTCCAATCTCCGCCGACCGGCAATCCGCTCTTGCTCCCGCCGGCGAATTGATAGGTAAGCGCAACCTCCCGCCCCTTGCTGTGGCCCAGCACGATCGGGCAGAGCTCGCGCCGATAGCCGTCATAGGAGCAAATGACCTGCTTGCGCTCCGCCATCGCGCGGGCGAACAGCTTATAGGTTGGGCTGGGCATAAATCGGCCATCCATGCAATCGCTGTGCCGGGGACTGGATCCCGAACGACGCACCCCGGAGCCTAATAGACCGCGGCTCTTTCCGTGTCATGCAGAGATGATGGAGCGGCCAACGACCGAGATACTTGTCGAAGACGTGCAGATGCCACTGCCCCGCGCTCACGACAACATGCGTGTATGATGGCATGAATGTCGCGTCATCCGTACACTCGAGCGGTGTTGGTCATGCTTAGCGCTGGCTCGATCCAGCAAGATGGGGTATGGACGACCGAAGCTTTTTGGATGGCATTCGTGATGCAATCGACACGCAAGGCGGCCGGGGCGACCGGACAAAAGCCTTTCCGGCGGCGACCGCCGGGACGCACGCGCCTTCAGCAGGCGCAAAAGGACAATACCCGACAGGAATTACTGAAGGCGGCGAACCGGCTGTTCACCGAGTCATCCTATGCGGCGACTACGGTCGACGACATCGTGAGCAATGCCGGCGTCAGCCGCACGACGTTCTACCGTCACTTCAGCAGCCGATTGGCGATCGCCGAGGCTTTGTTTCGTGAAGCAATGGTCCCGGCGCAGGCCATTCACGAGCGGCTCGCGGCCTATGAAAATCCCAACGATCGGCAGATTGCGGACTGGGCGAATGCGATCATCGACCATCTCGTCGCAAATCGCAGCTTGGTTCGCACGATGCGCGAAGTCGAGGCGATCGAGCCGACCTCCGATTCGGCGACGGAAGATACGCATCGACAGTTGATCAAGCTTTATGGCCGGAAAATCCGGGCCTTTCGAATGGCCGCCTCGAATGCGCCAGCCCAAGCCGAGATTCGCATTCGCGCGCAGTTGCTGATGCTGCAATTCGACCAGTTCTTCTATGCGGTCGCGGTACGGGAGAGCATCGACCGTAAAGTCGGCGTGAGGGTAATGGTCCGTGAATTCCGCCGCTTCGTCGAAGATGTCGCCGCGCGGTCCCGATCGCAGGCGCGCCTCGCAAGCTAGGCCGGCTATCGTGGAATATGGGCGCTGTGAGCGGTCGCGATGCCTTCGACCGCATCGGCCGGTAACAGAAACCCTGCCTGTTCCGCACGCTTTGCGGCGGCGGCATATTTTTCCTCATAGACCTCGTGCGTCGGATAAAGCTTTTCGAGTTCGTCCGCGGGCAAGGGATCCGTGAATCCGGATCCGCCCGGGCAAGATCGATCGCCGCCGATTTCGTAGCGGGCAATCGGAACTTCGACCTCCGGCAGACGAACGCCGCCTGCGCTATTGCCGAATCTATCGCGTTGCACTGCGGGCGGCGTTCCTGAAATCGCGATGGGTGGCGCCGATGGCGGTGACGGTCCGCCTTTGGCCCAACGCGCAAGCGCATGAATCGCGGCGTTCATGACGTACTGGTTCGGCACCGTATTGAAGGGACGGTCGCAATGCGGTATCGGCATTCCGAAGTCGCGTTTATTGATCGCATACATTTGCGCGATCCAATAGGCGTTGGTGTGTGCGCTGCCCGCGATCTCCCACAGCCGATAGGTTCTTCCATCGGGTTGGCGCGCCGGATAGTGCGGCAGGGCCTCCGCCCCCGTATTCACGACAAAGACCGGCGCGTCGAGGTCCGTCCGCAGCTTCACGACGGCCGGCATCGGTACGCTATCGGCGAGCGGTGCGGCGCCGGGAATATGCCGCCAGCCGATGAAGTAGCCGTCGAACGGATGCGCGATCGGCTGCAGCGCATCATAGACCACCACGAGGTGGTCGGCCGCGAAAGTATCGCCGATCGCAAGAACCTTCTTCACGGCCAGACCGTCAAGGGGATCGACACCGGTTCGCGCTTGCGGAGACGCGACCGCCTTGGCGACCTGCGCATAGATATCGTACGACAACGACTCGCTTGGAATGTGGAGCGAGCCGTAGCGCTCCGGATCCCAACGCACGAGGTCGACGAACGGGCTGCCCGGCTTCGGCGGCGAACCATCGACCCCTTCGCGCTGCGCCGACACGCCGATCCACACATAGCCATCCCGTAGGAACTCCGCCTTCTGCCAATTCCAATTCACGTCCTTGTCGAAGCCGGCAGACGACTGCATCCATTCGACGACGACCGTGCCGTTGAACCGCTTGCGATCCGATGGGCGGCGAACCAGAAACCGTGTCTTGTAGGGCTCGCGATCTTCGGCGACGACATCCCACCTCCCGTCGGCGGCAAGCACGCCGCCGGGTTTGACGCCATAACGGGCCGCCATGCCGGCGATGAAGTACTCCTCCTCGACATACCCGAATTTCGCGAGATCGACCAAGGCGGCCGTGAACGGACGGCCCTGCGTGCCGCCCGTGATCGGCCCTGTGACCGTCGGCGGCGTAGCGGCTCCGATTGAGGGTGTTACGAGGGCCAGGAGCCAAAAAATCGTCAGGACGACAATCGACCGCATCGGCTACGGCCCGCCCAGCGCGAACGCATAAAGCTTCGTCCCCGAGGCCCAGTAGACCGAGCCTTCCAGAATCACCGGACCCGTATTGCAGCTGGCGCCGGATTTGTATTGCCAAAGCAGCTTCCCGGTGGCGGCATCGAAAGCGAAGAACGGGCCATCATGGGTCGTCGAGCAGCCGAACATCACGCCGTCGGCGACGCTGACAGGCGCCTTCGGATACGGTCCGATGCAATCCGCTCGCGGGCTGCGCAGCCGACAGGTGTTGGGCGTGGGCGGCGAATCGATTGCGGCCGGGTCGGCGAGCTGCCAAATGATGTCGCCGTTGGCGGCGTCCAGCGCAGCGAACGACCCATAATTGATCGTCTGTCCCGAGGGCAAGGTATAGGGCAGCGGATCGTGATTGACTTGCTTGGAATCCGAGAGCGCGGTGTAAACGCGCTTGCCATCCGTCGCGGATCCCTGCTGGAGCCCGCCATTCTCGCCACCGGGGCCCAACCAGCGCTGCCAGACTACTTTCCCTGTGTCGGCGTCGAGCGCCCAGAACATCCCCGACTTCTCGCCGGCGCCGACGAGATCGCGGCCGCCCGCTCGCCACAGCATCGCGCCGTTGCCGAAATCGAAATCGAGACCGCCGCCGCAATTCTTGGCTCCCATTTCCGGGACCTGACATGCGCCGGTAAAAATGTCTGCATTGTCGGCGCGGAATCCCCATTTGACCGTGCCCGTTCTCGGATCGAGCGCCAAAATCGAATCGTTCCAAACGCCGGCGGGATAGCAGGAGTCGAGAGCCGCCAGATCGTAGCGGTGCTTGTCGACGCAATCCTGCACCTGAGGCGGCGCCCGATAGATGTTGCCGGTGGTTATGTAGAGCATATTGCGTCCGGCATCGAAGGCCGGCGTGCGCGACCAGATTGAGCCGCCGGCGAATCCCTGGGGCAGATCATAGGTCTTCCAGAGAAGTTTTCCGTTCGATAGGTCGAGAGCGACGACCGCCCCGCGAAAGCTGCAGCATTTGTAGCTTGGGCTGGTTGCCGCGGCTTCTTCAGCGACGCCCGAGATGCCGACGAAGATTCGGCCGTCAACGACGATCGGCGGCTGCGAGACGGTGGTCATCGGATTGTCGTCCACGACCGCCTTCCACAGCAAGGCCCCCGTATCCTTGTCGACCGCCGCGACGACAGGCTTGTTCTGAAGTCCAAACACGACCGCATGGTCGGCGAGCGCGACTCCCTTCGAGGCTGCGCCGGGCAAGCCCGCCGCTTTCTCGAGGGTGACATCCCAGATCACATGCCCGTCTTTGCGCGCGATGCGGTAAAGATGTCCTCCGCTCGACGAAATGAATAGATCGTTGCCGTCCGAGACGGCGTTAGAGGCAGCACTGCCGTCGAGCGACGCCATCCAAAGGAGATGGAGACGCCCGACACTCGCCGGAGTAATCGCCGACTCGCCGGCCGCATTCCGTGTGTTGCGTACGCTCCCGCCGACAAACGGCCATTGCGGCGGCCGCGCTCCGATCGCCTCGCTGCCCGAGCTGCAGCCCGCAAGCAACAAGGCGCACAACGTGATGATAGCCGCCGAAAGGCGATGGATCGGGTTCATTGCGGCCGCGCGACGGCAGCAACAAGGATTTCCTTGATCAAGCCGTGCTCGATCGTCAAGCGCTCGGCAACATTGAAGCCGGGCTTGCTCGGATCCGATTTGAGATAGCCGTCATAGAGAATCCAGGCCTGATTCCCGTCCACCACCCATTGCCGATTCTTGATGGCTCCGATCACCGCGTGCGAATTGTCCGCGATGATCTTGCGCGCGTTTCCGGCTTTAAAGTCGGCTTGCTTGCCGACCATGTGTCGCGAGACGTCGTCGGCGAGGAGCTGGCGCTCCGGCGGGATGCTGTTCTCCTCGGCGTCGATGTAGGTGCTGGCGATTGCGATCACGCAGAGTCGGTGAGCGGCGGTCGGCAGCGACGCCCCCTCGCCGCTCGCAAGCAGCCGGGAGCAAGTCTGGGGGTCGTCATAGCGGCTCGTCGGCGCCTGGCCGAAAGTAGGCGCGGCGGCTGCAATTCCCGCCAGAAGGGCGGGCCTCAGCAATGCTCGGCCGGTCAAAAGCCCAGCCCTGGATCGAGTCCCGGTCCGAACCGGTACTTGAGTTCGAAGCCCCACATCCGCGGCTCATTGTAAATATCGCCGACCGTTCCGACGCTGGTGTAGACCGTGAAGGATCCGAGGCGATGCACGTTGTCGAGCGCATTCGTCATGAAGAAGGAGAGATCGAACGGACGCCCCATGATATTCGTCCAGTCGATCCGGAGATCGAGATTGTCGTAGGCTGGCTCGAATGCGCCCACATCGTTTGGCACGAGGCCGAACGTGACGCTGCTTTGGTAGGAATAGGTCGCGGCTATGCTGAGATCGCCGTAGGACGGATCGATCGGCAAATGATAGCGCCCGGTGAGATCGAACTGAGTCTGAGGGAAATTGGTGAAGGCCAGCCCGCTCAAATCGAGCGGTTGCAGATTGGCCGGATTGATCGAGGTGAATTTGTCATACTTGGCATGGATCCAGGAATATCCAGCTGTGATCTCGACGTCTTTGATGGGTACGACGGTGCCTTCGAACTCGACGCCGTCGATTTGCGCGGCGGCGGCATTGGTCGTGAAGCTGCCGATCTGGACGACACCGGATGCATTGGTGAAGGAAGCATTCACCGAGCGCTGAATATTTGTGTACCACACATGGTACAGATCGCCGTTGGTGCGCAGCTTGACGCCGGCGATGTCGAAGTCGGATTTCAGACCGACCTCCACATCCTTGTCGTATTCAGGCTGGTAGAGACGAAACTGGGGCGGCGCTACGCCATTGAAGCCGCCGCTGGTATAGCCGCGGCTCGCGCGAACATAGACCAGCGTGCCCGGAACGATCTGGTAATCGAGGCCGAGCGTCCAACCGTACGCGTGCCAGCCGCCATCGGTCACGAACACGCAATTCGCGTCGGCGCCGAGGGTCGTGCAAACGCCTTTCGGGTTGCGCTGCGTCGTCAGCGCCGTACGCCAATCCCAGGTGTATCGATACCCGAGCGTGAATTTCAGGCCGTCGAGCACGTCGGACAAGCCGGAAAAATCGTAAATGCCCTGCGCGTAGACGCCCTGGGTCCGTCCGGCACTCCCATGATCGGTCGGCAGGAATGAAGAGGTGTTGCTGATGCCGTTGAAGACGATCGTCGTCGTCTCGGAAGGACCGGCATCGTGCACAAAGGATAGAAATCCGCCGCCTACCCAGGTCAGCTTCTCGTCCAGAACCTTTCCCGAAAGTTGGAATTCCTCCGTGTAAGCTTCCGTGTTGGGATCGGGATTGAAGGTTCCCCAGGTGGGACCGCCGATGACGTTGATCGCATTGACCGGGCTACCGTCGAGATCGATCCGTTGAAGCTCCTGTGCCCGCGAGTAAGAGGCGATGTTCTTGATCGCCAGATTGTCCGTCACGTCCCAACGCGCGATATCGATGATGCGCCAGGTCTGAACGCGATCCACGGGATTGAGCCCTGGGTCGGTTCCGAGCGTCTCGCGCACGCCCAACGCTTGCTGCAGGACCAAATCCTTGTTGATCTGCGGTATGATGAAGCCGGCGATCCGCGGATTGACGTGCGTCAGTATCACGCCCGGCCCGTTGTCCTGTGAGAAATAGTAATCGGCGACCGTATAATTCTCGAAATCGTCGGTCGGCCTCAGGATGACCGAACCTCGTACGTACCAATAATCGAGATTCGAATACTCGGCGCCGCTCGACAGGTCGCGCGTGTACCCGTCGCGCTCGTTGCGGTCGAAATCGAGCCTGACCAGAACCTTGTCCTCGACAACCGGGATGTTGACGGCGGCCTCGAGCTCATGACGGCCATAGTCGCCCAAGGTCAGCTTGGCGTACCCCTCGAAGGCATCGGTCGGCCGCTTCGGCTCAAACAGGATCGCGCCGCCAGTGGTGTTCAAGCCGAAGGAAACGCCCTGGGGCCCTTTCAGGACTTCCACATTCTCCATGTCGACGAACAAGGCGTTCCCGTTGAGCGACGTCGCCTCATTGGTGCTGAGAAAGGTTGGCACCTCGGCAAAATATGTCGCGACGCCAGGAAGTCCGCGCAGCCGCAGATTGGTCACGTTGCCGTTGCCGAACGGGCCGTTGATCGAAAGCGACGGAACGATGTGCGAAAATTCTTCCGAGGTCCGGATTTCGTGCTGCTCGAGAGCCGCCCCGGTATAAGCGGTGATGGCGAGCGGAACCGATTGGAGCCTTTCTTCCCGGCGGCGGGCGGTGACGATGATCTCTTCCATCGCGCTGCCGCTCGTGGCCGTCGCCTCGCCGGCGGTCTGCGCGCTCACCTCGTCCGGAAGCATCAATCCGGTCAAACCGGCGCACACCAACAATCCGGATAGAGTTCTAGGAGTCATTTGGAAAATCCCCCCCCGTTCGGTCTCCTGGCTTCGTGCTTTCCGGGACGATTGGCCAGGGGCGCTCACGTGCTCTATCGACGCCCGTATCGAAAAACTGTATGATGTGTCATATGTAACGTCAAGCGTACTGACACAGTAGTAGTCAGGCCGTCCGGTAAAGAATGGGGAGCGATTTGAATGATTCGCGCTGCCTCTATGCTCGGCTTGATTTTCAGCCTATCGACTTCTGCTCACGCTCAGCAGGTAAAGCCAAGCTGCACCGGCGATTCGCGGGACTGCATGATCGCGGCGGCTCAATCCTATCTGGAAGGTGTCGTTCATCACGATGGATCGCATGTCCTCTTCGCGCCGGACGTGCGGCGTACCGAGCAGGGACGCGACACGGGGCAGGGAGAAGAGACGCTTCGCGCCGCGCTCGGCCGGATGCCCGCGATGCTGGGTTACGCGGATACGCGTTTTTTTGTCGACGAGCGCAATAGGCAGGTTATCTACTTCACGCTGCTGAGGCTGGAGATCAGCAAGCCGCAAGCAATGCTTTCGGAGGGCGGAAAGCTCAGTCAAACTGGACCCGTCACGGTGCATTTGGCTGAACGATTCCGCGTGGAGCACGGTCTGATCAAAGAGATCGAAGCGATCTTCTACAATCAGGCCGGAACATCCGACGGCGTATCGGGCTGGAAGGGCATGACGGCCGAAGCCCGATGAGCCGACTTGGATCTCGCGCGTGGCGTGCTCCGCCAGGATGCGGGCGGCAATTTTGAGCCGTTAAGGGATTGAAATATGAAACGGGTTGGAGACTACGGTCCGTAAAAACGGGCTATTTTGCTTTGAGCGCATCGCCTGCCAAGCGAAATTTTCACTGGATAGTCTCGAGCCATCGCCGCCGCAAAATGCCGGTAAAAACGCGAATGCGACCCTTGACTTCCGGTTGCCGATGTTCCATCTTTGTTCTCGATGGCGGACCGCAACGACATACCGAGCAGTAGGCTCGGGCAGGAGAGCGACTATCGTCGCGAGGGCATGCTCGACGACGAGAATGTCGAGCTCGCCGCCGCCGAGGCCGATGCGCTTCGAACGGCGCAACTCTTCATGCTGGGCCGCATGCGCGGCATCGCCATGGATATGGCCAATGCGCTGAACCGCAAAGCTCAAGCCTTGGCCTTCGACGGCGGATTCCCCGGATTGGGTGATATCGATCCCGTGCTCGCCTTCACCCGCCTCTCCCGCTCCGTGCTCCAGATGATGGCCATGGAGCAGCAGATCATGGGCGTGCGCGAGAGCAAACGAGCCGAGGCCCGTCAAAGGCGCTCATCCGAGCGTCGCGCGAGGACGGAGCGACAGGTCCGCCGCGAGGTAAGCGCGCTCGTCTCGGGTCGCGTACCCGACATCGATCGCGACCATCTGGCCGACCTCATGGACGATATTTTCCGAGAGGTTCTGGACGACGCGGATCCCGATTTCGCGGGCCTGTCTCAGCACGAGATCGTCGCCCGAATCTGCACCGAGCTGCGCATCCGCGATCCCGACCTCTCGATATGGCCGGATGAGAAGCCGGGCGACAGCGCCCCGGCGGATGACGCCGCCGACGATGGCACCGATCCGCCTTTCCCCGGTGCGCTTGCTACGGCACTCGGCGGTTCGCCATCGGCCCCGGCTTATGCGAACGGGCACGATCCGCCTTAAATCCCCCTCCCTCCCTCTCCCACTGAAGTGGGGCGAAGGACACGAAGCTCATATCGTCAGCGCATGCCTTCCGGTATCGGGCCCCCTTCTCTCGCTCATCCCGCGAGGGGAGGAGGACTCGAAGCTCGTCGGTCCCCATGTTTGAACAGCCGCCGCTTCCGGGATTCGAACCGCAGAAGCCGAAAGCACCGACTGACGGCCGTCAGCCGGACGTGAAGCACGCGATTTTCTTTGCGGTCTTCCTCGAGAACGACGCTGCGGCGCGCGCCCATGCGCTCGCGCAAGCTCTTTGTCGGGAACATCGCCTGATGGGTAGACCGATCGCGGCGAAGCGGCTTCATGTTTCGCTGGTGGGCTTCGGCGAATTTCCGCGCGTGCCACATAGGCTGGTGCGGCTGGTGTCCGACGTAGCATCGACGGTGGCCATCCCGGCGTTCGACGTCTCGCTCGATCGCGTCGTGACGTTCGGCAAGGCGGGAAGCAATGTAACTGCGAAACGGCCGACCGTCCTGACTTGCGGTGAAGGCAAGGCCGAATTGACCAACCTCCGGAAAAGTCTCAGCACGGTCTTGGCGGATATTGGCCTTTTTCGGAGCCGAACATCCGCGTTCGTGCCGCATGTGACGTTGCTCTACGATCAGTCCATTGTCGCGGAACGACCTGTCGACCCCATTCGATGGACCGTGCGCGAATTCCGTTTGGTCGACAGCTTGCGCGGCCGAACCTTGCATGTGCCGCTCGGCCGTTGGAGGTTGGGGCATGGATCTTTCGACCATCCTGGATGAATCCCCGCCTTTGGGCTTCGTCGCCTCTCCGCGCACACGGCGCTTGCGCACGATTGCAGTGGCCTTGCTGGTCGCCGCCGGCACGGTGAACTATTTCGACCGCGCGGCCGTGGCGGTGGGCAATCCGGAGATTCGGAACGAGCTCGGGCTCTCCTTTGGCGAGATGGGGGTGCTGCTTTCAGCCTTCGCGTGGGCCTATGGACTGGCGCAGATCCCGGCGGGTGCGCTGGTCGATCGCTTCGGGCCGAGGCTGGCGCTGGGCGCGGGCATGGTGCTGTGGTCGGTGGCGCAGCTGGGCGCCGGTGTTGTCAGATCGTTCGGGCAATTCATCACCGCGCGCGTGGCGCTTGGGCTCGGAGAATCGCCGATGTATATCGGCGGAACGCGGGTCTGCGCGGACTGGTATCCGCTGAAGGACCGCGCGTTGCCCATTGGAATCTTCAACGCCTCCTCCGCCCTGGCGCCGGCGCTGGCTCCGCCGCTCCTTACCTGGCTGATGCTCACCTTCGGCTGGCGCGTGATGTTTCTCATCGCAGGTCTGGCGGGGTTCGTCGTCGCGATCCTGTGGACGCTGCTTTACCGCAATCCCGAGCACGCCGATGTACCGGCCGCCGATATTGCCGGAATCCGTCGCCACGACAGCGCGGCGGCCCTGCATATCGGATTCAGGCAGGTGCTGTGGCTGCTCCGCTTCCGCACGACCTGGGGGATGTTCCTCGGCTTTTTCGGTGTGGTCTACGTCTCCTGGCTCTACGCCACCTGGCTGCCCGGCTATTTGGAGACCGAGCGCCACCAGACGATCGCCGATGCCGGGATCTGGTCCGCGGTGCCGCTGGCGGCAGGATTTGTCGGCGCGGTGGCCGGCGGCGTGATCCCGCACTTCCTCGGGCGGCTGGGCATGGATGCCGCGGCCGCCTGCCGGATTCCGATCATCTGGGGCCTGGTCGGCGCCGGCGCCTTCACAATCGCCGGAGCCTATGCGGACAGCGCCTCGGTCGCGATCGCGTTGATGGCGGTGGGGCTGTTCGCCGCCAACGTCTCGTCGAGCAGCGGCTGGGCGCTGGCCGCGGTCGTGACGCCGCCCAATACCGTCGCGACCTTGGAAGCGGTGCAGAATGTCGGCGGCTCGCTCGGCGGCACGCTGGCGCCCTTCATCAGCGGCGTGATTCTTCAGGTCACGGGCTCGCTTCTGTCAGCTTTCGTGCTGGCCGGCGCAATCGCCTTCGCCTGCGCGCTCGCCTATGGGCTGATGACGCGGAGCAAGATCGTCCCGGCCTGATGCGCCTAAAATCAAGACCGCCGGCCGCCGTCGGGAGTAAAAGCTGAGCGTGTCCCACGACCTCCGCCGGAAGTCCCGCCCATGACCGACCATTCCATTGCCGCCGACCTGCTGATCTCGGGCGCGACGATCATCACGATGAATGGCGGGCGCCAGATCATCCTGGATGGGGCGCTTGCCGTCGCCGGCGACCGGATCGTCGCCGTCGGCAAGGCGGACGCCCTCGCCCGGACGGTGAGGGCGAAGGAGACGCTGGACGGCAGTCGGTTCGTCGTCACCCCCGGCTTCATCGACGGTCATATCCACATTACCGGCGATCCGCTGACTCGCGGCTTCCCGCGCGGCACGCCGGAGACGAGCTGGACCGAACGGCTGCAGAAATGGGTCATTCCGATCTACCACGCGCAGAGCGCGGAGGACGAACGACTGTCGGCCCAGCTATCGACGCTCGCGATGATCCGCTACGGCACCACGACCTTCCTCGAGGCCGGCACGGTCCGGCAGCTCGATGCCGTGATGGAGGGGCTCGAAGGAACAGGCATTCGCGGCCGTGTCGGCGAATGGGTCGAGGGCCGCGCCTTCGACCCGTCGCTCGATCAGGCGAAGGTGTCGGCGGCGGCGATCAGGATTCTCGAATCGGAAGTCGAGCGCTATCCGGAGAGGAGCGCCGACAAGCGGCTCGCCTGCTGGCCGCTGCTGGTGGGCCATTCGACCAATTCTGATGATGTGTGGCTGGCAGCAAAGGGGCTGGCCGATCAGCACGGTATCCGCCTATCGGCCCATATGAGCCCGCGCGCCTCCGACCCCGACTGGTTCCGCGCCAAATACAATCGCCGCCCGCTCGAGCATCTGGCCGATATCGGCGCCATGGGCGAGCGCGTGATGCTGACCCATCTGGCCGACATGGACCGGAGCGAGCTCGATGTGCTCGTGCAGTCCGGCGCCAGCGCGATCCACTGCCCGCACGCGGCGCTGCAGGGCGGTATGGGCGTGTCGCGCAAGGGCCTTTTCCCCGAGATGGTCGCGCGGGGCGTCCATCTGCTGGTCGGGACCGACGGCGTCGCCACCGACATCCTGTCCTCTGGCCGCTTGACGGCGAGCTGGCTTCGCGACGCGCGGGAGGACCAGGATCTGTTTCCCGCCGAGAGCATCCTGGAGATGATGACGATCGGCGCCGCCGAGGCCATGGGGCTGTCGAACCTGATCGGATCGATCGAGGTCGGGAAGAAGGCCGATTTCGTGCTGCACGATACAGACCTGCCGGAATGGGGCCCCGTCTTCGATCCGGTCGGACAGCTCACCATGGATGCGCCGCCGTCCGGCGTGCACAGCGTCTGGATCGACGGGGTGCGCGTGCTCGAGGCCGGCCGGGCGACGCTGTTGGACGAAGCCAAGCTGGTTGCCGACGGCAAGCAGGCCGGACGGGCGGTAGTCGCGCGCACGGGTCTCCCATACCGCTCGACCTGGCCGGTCGTCTGACCCCGAGGGGCGGGCGTCGCCAAGCAAAATTCTCGTGTCTCCACAGGCAAGAGGCCGGCCGCGCCGGGTGGTAACCTTCGGATGATCAGCTCTAGGGAGGAGCGGCTTTTATGGCGACCGAGACTCAACACGCGATCAGGCCGAAGAAGCGCACCTGGACGCATATTGCGCTCCCGGTGAAAAACGTCGACGCCACGGTGGCTTGGTACGAGAAATTCACCCACCTCAGGGTGATTGCGCGGCACCAGGACGAGGTGGGCCGGAACGCTTGGCTCGCGGCACCGCCCGAGGACGGCGCATCGCCTTTCATCCTCGTGGCCGGCGAGTTCTTCGAGGGACACGACCCCTTCGCGCCGGCGGTTCATCCGCCCATGGGGCCGTTCGCCCATATCGGAATTGAGGCGCCGACCAAGGAGGCGGTCGACGAGATCGCGGCCAAGGCCAAGGAGGCGGGCTGCCTGGCGCTCGGCCCGATGCAGATGCCGAAACACATCGGCTATATCTGCTTTATCAAAGATCCCGACGGGAACACGATCGAATATTCCTTCGACCAGGGCGTCTTCGAGAAAGCGCAAGAAGTGTGGGGCAAGACGAAAAGCGCGGCTTGAGCAAGGATAGCGGCGACGATCCCTACAAGCTCGGCCGCTTCATCGACGCCCAGGAGAGCAGCTACGCGCAAGCGCTGACGGAGCTGCGCCGCGGCCGCAAGACCGGCCATTGGATCTGGTTCATCTTTCCGCAGATCGAAGGGCTGGGCGCAAGCCCGACCTCGCGCTTCTATGCGATCGCGTCTCTCGACGAAGCCCGCGCCTATCTGGCTCATCCCCTGCTCGGCTCGCGGCTTCGGGAATGCGTCGCAGCCGTCAACGGGATTGCGGGATCGTCGGCCCATGCGATCTTCGGCTCGCCCGATGATCTGAAATTCCGGTCCAGCTTGACGCTCTTCGCCGCCGCCGATCCAAACGAGCCGCTGTTCGAGGCGGCGCTCGCCAAATATTATGCTGGCGAGCGCGACCCGCTCACTCTGCGGAAGCTCGGCTCATAGGAGCAACAGATGCCCAAATCGGTGACGATTCACGGGATCAAGGCTTGCGACACGATGAAGAAGGCCCGAGCCTGGCTGGAGGAGCACGGCGTCCCCTACGCCTTTCATGACTACAAGACCCAGGGAATCGCGCGAAACGTGTTGGAGGGATGGTCCCGGCAAGTCGGTTGGGAGACGCTGCTCAACCGCGCCGGAACGACCTTCCGGGGCCTGCCCGAGAAGGACAAGACCGATCTCGACCAGGGCAAGGCGGTCCGGCTGATGCTGGCCCAGCCCTCGATGATCAAACGGCCGGTGCTGGACGTGGACGGCAAGCTGGTCGTGGGCTTCAAACCCGACATTTACGCTGAGGCGTTCCGGTCGTCCGCGAGTCGCAACCGTTGAGACCGTCGGGGCGCGACCTTTCGACCGGGCCGCGACATATTTTCAAGCCTTTGGGAACGATCCACAGCGATCCGGTGTTGGGGTGTTTCATGGCCTCCGAGTCGTCCAGCAATTTTCCGCAATTCAATATGAAGATCGCGACAAAACGCGCGGAAAAGCGCGGAATCCGGGGACCTTTTTCGCCTTCTGCGGATTTACAGTCCCATAGGGTTGCTATATAGACCGACGACGGCTCGATGAAGCCCGCCCTGGAATTGTAGAAGAGGACAAAATGAACACGATCCTGCACAAAATCGGTGCCGCCGCGATCCTGATCGCCGCGACTGCCGTTGTTCCGGCTTGCACGCAATCGGCCGACAAGGCGACGATGGACAAGATGAGCAAGGACGTCGAGGACGCCAAGGCCGCTGCCGACGCCGCTGCCCGCGCTGCTCAGCAGGCTGCCGACTCCGCCAAGGCCGCCGAGGCCGCCGCCGAGCAGGCCAGCGCCACCCACACCCGCGCCACTGGCCGGGGCATGCGCAACAAATAATGACGGGGCGGGTTCCGCTCGCGGAGCCCGCAACTTCTCCGATCAGCGGGTGATCGCGATCGGAATGCCGTTACGATCCTTGGCCGCGCGCCGAATCGCCTCCCAGTCCAAACGGTCTGCGGCGTCCCCGGCGGCGGCCAATATCGTTTTAGAGAGCCCGACCGGATCCTCAAAATCGTCGGTATTCTCCATCTCGAGCTGATCCGCCTGCTTGGGCGTGGGGTGGACCTCGATATAGAGCTGACCGTCGATCCAGGCGAATTTGACCGGTTGGTTGACCATCGTGACCTTGGTCCCGACCGATACCTCGCGAAACAGCCGCTCGATATCCTCCGGATACATTCGGATGCAGCCTCGGCTGTCCCGCCGCCCGACCCCGCGCCAATCATCGGTTCCGTGGATGAGATAGGACGGCCAACCGAGATGGAGCGCGTAAGCGCCGAGCGGATTGTCGGGCCCCGGCGGCACGATCTTGGGCGCCCAGGGCTTAGCCGCGATTTCGCTCTTGGTGCGGTACCAGGTCGGATTGGGCTCCTTGCGCGTCACGCGCGTCGTTCCACTCGGAGTCTCGCTCCCCGCTTCGCCGATCCCGATCGGATAAGTCTCCGGAACCGCGTCCTTGTGCGGGTAGTAATAGAGGCGCATCTCGGCGATGTTGACGACGATGCCCTCATGCGGCGCGTTGGGCAGAAGATGCATCGTCGGAAGGGTGATCTCCTTGCCGGCGCCCGGTACCCAGGGATCCAGCACCGGATTCGCGGCGATCATCTCGACATAGCCGACGTCGTACTTCCGCGCGAGGTCGAGCAGCGAGTCCTCGTAAACGGTTCGGTAGGTCTGAACCTCGCCCACCGCAGCCACCGGGCCGGCCGACGCGGCAGCCGCCCAGAGCGCCGCCGCGGTAACCATAAAGAAATTGATGGAGGTCATAATCTTCGTCATAACAGACCACTCACGATAGATTCACACTTTTGTTGTCAACTGCGAGTCGGAACAGATTCCTACCATGCCGCAAACGCCGTCCGCATCCTTTCGCCGCCGGGCTCCGGGGTTCCTGACACTCCCGCTGGCGCTCGGATTGGCG
>Ga0209062_1003976_pt1 | contig 16217 bp, 13 predicted proteins | sample Coa_R2_2_FD_187158 | JGI IMG/M metagenome (GOLD analysis project Ga0209062, IMG submission 187158) | Surface soil microbial communities from Centralia Pennsylvania, which are recovering from an underground coalmine fire - Coalmine... | ecosystem: Environmental > Terrestrial > Soil > Unclassified... | reverse complement strand
CGTGGGCGAGATAGCTGGCGTACGACAGACAGGCAAGGATGTCCTCGCGCTTCAGGCCAGGATAATTGGACAGGATTTCCTGCTCGGATTGGCCGGCTGCGAGAAGTTCCAGAATGAACTCGACGGCCAAACGCGTCCCGCGGATCACTGGCTTGCCCCCCAGGATTTCGGGATCCGCGACAATCCGCTCCGCGAGTTGCATGTAGACAGTTTATCGCGCCAGATGATGCGCCGGTAAAAGTGCTTAGCCCAGGTACTTCGCGTACAGGCTCCGCGCCACCGCCGGGTCGCTCGTCCCCTTCACGATCGCCCTTCCATCCGGAAAGATCGTCATCTCGTAAGGTGGCGCCGAAAAGCGCAGCGCGAACTCGTTGGCGCGGACTTCGCCGAGCGGCTCCAGGCGCTCGCGGAGAGCGGCGAGATCGATCGGCCGCGCGCGCTCATGGACCTGCACGGCGTTCCGGCCGCAGAGGCTCGCGGGCTGGCGCGCGGATTCTTCGAGGTGCGGAAACTCGCGGCGGCCGCAGCAGGGGCAATCGGGATCGCGGGCCGGCGCGGCGATCTGGCGGATGCCGCCATCCCAGAGGTCGAGGGTGGTGATCCGCGCTGCGACGGCTTCGGGCTGGCCCGAGAGGATCTTCAGGGCGTCGGCCACCTGCAGCGAAGCGACGGCCGAAACGATCACGTTCAGGACGCCGGCGGTCTCGCATGTCGGCTGGGCGGCGGACGGCGGCTCGGGATAGACGCAGCGCAGGCAGGCGGTCCGGCCGGGGATTATGGGCATGGTGAGGCCGTAGGCCGCGACCGCGCCGCCGTAGATCCACGGAATGCCGCGGCTCACGGCGAAATCGTTGATGAGGTAGCGCGTGTCGAAATTGTCCGTGCCGTCGAGGATGGCGTCCGCGTGGGAAAGGAGGTCGGCGGCATTGGCGGGCGTGAGGTCGGCCACGGCGGCGCGCACTTCGATGGACGAGTTGATGCGGGCGATGCGGTGGGCCGCGGCCGCGGCTTTCGGCAGCGACTCGGCAGCGTCGCACTCTTCATAGAGCCACTGGCGGTGAAGGTTCGAGGGCTCGACGTAATCGCGGTCAATCAGGGTGAGGCGGCCGACGCCTGCCCGCGCGAGTGCGGCGGCATGAAAGCTGCCCAGCGCGCCGCAGCCCACGATGACGGCATGCGAGCGGAGAATCGCTTGCTGTCCGCGCTCGCCGATGCCGGGGAACAGGATCTGGCGGGAGTAGCGGTCGCGATCGGCGGGATTCATGGCCGTTGTCGAGCAGGCCCATGGCCAGGCTCACAGCCGATGGTATCAGAGTTGCAGTTCCGGACCGTAAGATAATATGGAACTGGTGCGCCGCCTCATCGCCCCTCGTCTGCTGTCCCTGGTTGCGATGATGGCCGCACATGCATTCGGGCAAGGCGCGAAATACGAGGGGATGACCGTCACGAACATCCGCTTCGAGCCCGCCGAGCAACCCCTGGACGCGGGGCAGCTCCACGACCTCCTGCCGATCCGGATGAACCAGCCGCTGCACACCGCGGACGTGCGGGAGAGCATCGCGCGCCTGTTCGCCACCGGCCGCTATACGGATATCGCGGTGGATGCGCAGCCCTACAACGGCGGCGTCGCGATCCTGTTTCGGACGAAGGCGGCCTGGTTCATCGGCGCCGTGACGGTAGAGGGGCGCATCGTGAGTCCGCCCACGCTGGGGCAACTGGAAAACGCCACCGACTTGAATCTGGGCGAGCCGTACACGGAGGAAAAGCTGAAGCGCGCGCTCTCCGAGCAGCAGCGGCTCTTTGAAGCCAACGGTCTCTACGACGCGGAGCTGCATCCCGTATTCGATTGGGATACGACGAAGCAATACCAGCAGGTCAATATCCGGTTCGTCGTGGGGAGCGGCCCCCGTGCGCGCTTCGCCACACCTGTGCTGACCGGGGACCTCAAACTGGATCAGGATCGCATCCTGCGCGCCACCAAATTCCGGCGCTGGCTTATCCATACCTGGAAGCCGATGACGCAGACGCGCGTGCGGCAGGCGCTCGACGGCGTCCGCGCGCTTTACGAAAAGGATAACCGGCTGGAGGCCAAGGTGACTCTCGAGTCGATGCGCTACGACGAGGCCACCCGGCAGGCCGTGCCGACGCTGAAGATCGACGCCGGTCCGCGCATCCAGGTGAATCCGGTCGGCGATAAGCTGCCGCAGCGTGTGCTGCGGCGCTACGTGCCGGTGTTCGAGGAGCACGCCGTCGATCGGGACCTGCTGACGGAGGGCGCGCGCAACCTGCGGGACTACCTACAGTCACAGGGATACTTCGATGCGGAAGTGGAATTCAAGCAGCAGGCCGTCATCCACGACCAGGCGAACATCGATTACCTGATCAACACCGGGAAGCGCCACCGCCTGGTGCGCATCGATATCGCCGGCAACCGGTATTTTTCCACCGAAGCCCTGCGCGAGCGCATGTTCCTGCAGACGCGATCGTGGCTGCAATTTCCGCATGGGCGCTACAGCGAGAGCCTCTTGCGGCGGGACGAGGAATCGATCCGCAGCCTCTATCAGTCGAATGGCTTTCGCGACGTCCAGGTGACGCACCGGGTTGTCGATAATTACGAAGGGAAGAGCGGTGACCTGGCGGTGTTCCTCAAGGTCGACGAGGGGCCTCAGTATTTCGTTGCCGCTCTCGACGTGGAGGGCATCGACCACCTGGACCGTGCCGGAGCCCTGGCCAAGCTGAGCTCGGTCGCGGGCCAGCCGTTCAGCGAATTCAACGTGGGCGTGGATCGCGACACGATCCTGGCGCAATACGCCGAGAAGGGCTTCCCGAAGGCGACCTTCGAGTGGAGCTCCGAGCCGGCGGCGGAGCCCCACCGCATGCGCCTGCGCTACGTGATCCACGAAGGCAGCCAGCAGTTCGTGCGGCAAGTGGTGGTCACGGGCAACCGGAGGACGCGGACGCAATTGATCGACCGCAACATCACCCTGAATCCCGGTGACCCGCTCTCGCCGGAGGAGATGACGGCGATCCAGCGGCGCCTCTATAATCTCGGCGTGTTTGCCCGCGTGGACGCGGCGATCCAGGACCCGGACGGCGATGTTCCGCAGAAATACGTGCTCTACAACGTCGAGGAGGCGCGACGGTATTCCATCGCGGTCGGGGTTGGCGCGGAGTTGGGGAGGATCGGCGGCTGCGAGGATTGCTTCGACGCGCCGGCAGGCGCCACCGGCTTCTCCCCCCGCGTCTCCTTCGACATCACCCGCAATAATCTCTGGGGCATCACGCACAGCATCAGCCTGCGAACCCGCGTCTCGACGCTGGATGACCGCGCGGTGCTGAACTATTCCTGGCCGCATTTCGCGCGGAACGACAACCTGACCGTATCGTTTACCGGCCTGTTCGACGATTCGCGCGATATCCGCACCTTCAATTACCGGCGCGAGGAGGCGTCCGCTCAGTTGAACCAGCGGCTGACCAAGACGATCACGCTGTTCTACCGGGTCGCGTACCGGCGGGTCAGCGTGAGCGACCTCAAAATCAGCCCGTTTCTGATTCCGCTCCTCTCGCAGCCGGTGCGCGTCGGGATCGGTTCGCTCAACCTGGTGCAGGACCGGCGCGACGATCCGCTCGATCCGCACAAGGGCATTTACAATACGCTGGATCTGGGGCTGGCCGACCGCGTATTGGGGTCGCAGCGCAATTTCGCACGCGTGCTGGCGCGCAACGCGACTTACCATCAGCTTGGCAAGCGGCTGGTGCTCGCGCGCAGCACGGAAATCGGGGACATCTACGCGTTTCACTGGAACGGAAGCCCGCTCGACGCGATCCCGCTGCCGGAGCGCTTCTTCAGCGGCGGGGACACCAGCGACCGCGGATTTCCCGAGTACCAGGCGGGGCCGCGCGATACCTCGACCGGCTTTCCGCTGGGCGGCACGGCGCTGTTCTTCAACCAGACCGAGCTGCGTTTCCCGCTGATGGGCGACACGTTCGGCGGTGTGTTGTTTCACGATATGGGGAACGTATTCTCCAGCTTCGACAAGTTCTCTTTCCGGGTGAGCCAGCAGAACCTGCAGGATTTCGATTACATGGTCCATGCGGTGGGTTTCGGGCTGCGCTACCGCACGCCGGTGGGCCCGGTGCGCGTCGACCTGGCGTACAGCATCAATCCGCCGTACTTTTTCGGATTCAAAGGGACGCAGCAGGACCTCCTGAATGCCGGCGTGAACCCGTGTTCGGGCCCATCGAGCAACCTTTGCGTGGTCCAGAACGTCAGCCATTTTCAGTTTTTCTTTTCACTGGGGCAAACGTTTTGAAAAGCCGAGTTCTTGACGCAGAGACGCGGAGACACAGAGGAACGCGGGTTACTCTTGTCTCCGTGTCTCTGTGTCTCTGCGTCATGGGAACAGCCCTCCAGGCCGAAACCATCGATCGGATCGCGGTCTCGGTCGGGAATCAGGTGATTACGGCGAGCGATCTCGACCGGCAGATCCGGATGGCGGCGTTCCTCAGCGGAACGGCGCCGGATTTCAGCACGGCGGCCCGGCGCGCCATGGCGGACCGGCTCGTGGCGCAGCGGCTGATGCTGAAGGAGATCGAGACGACGCATTACGTGGCGCCCGATCCCGCGGCCATCGGACCGGCGCTCGCGGAGTTCAAGAAGAAGTACTTCTCCAGCGATGAGGCCTACCGGCGCGCGCTCGAACAAGCCGGATTCACCGAGGCTGAGGTGCGCGAGGAACTGCTGCGCGAGCGGCTGGTAAACGCGTTCATCGAGGTGCGCTTCCACCCCGCGGTGCAGGTCACGGAGCAGGACATCCAGGATTATTTTGAAAAGACCGTGGCGCCGGCGGCGCGCGCCGCAGCCCCCGGGCAGCCGGTGGCGCTCGAGCAGTACCACGACCGTATCGAGCGCAGCCTGACGGGCGAGCGGGTGGATGCGGAAGTCGAGCGCTGGCTTGCCGAGGCGCGGCGGCGCAACGAAATCATCTACCATCCGGAGGCGTTCGAATGACCCGCCGGCGGGCGCTGTGGATCGCGGGCGGCGCGGTAGCGGCGTTGGGCGTGGCCGCGGTCGCGGTGGTGGCCGTGATTGAGAGCCCGTGGTTCGCGGAGCGCGTCCGCGAGGGAATCGCGGCCCGCATCGAGGAGGCGACCGGCGGCCGCGTGGAAATCGAAAGCTTCCGCTTCGACTGGCGCGCGCTGCGCGCCGAAATCCGCGGCTTCACGCTGCATGGGACGGAAACGCCGCCTCAACCGCCGCTGTTGCGGGTGCAGGCGGTCACGGTCGGGCTGAAGCTCGTCTCCGTGCTGCGGCGCGATGTGAATGTCCGCTCGCTCGAAGTCTCGGCGCCGCGAGTCAATTTGATCGTCTACCCCGATGGACGGACGAACGTGCCGCAGCCCAGGGCGCCCGCGGCGGGAAGTACGGTGGAAACGATCTTGAAGCTGGCGATCGCGGAATTTCGCATCGCGAACGGCATCTTCACGGTCGATTCCCGGCGCGCCACGCCGTTTGCGGCTCATGGGCAGAATCTTGCGGCGCTGGTCCGGTACGCCGGCATACCGGAGCCCCGATATGAGGGCACCGTGCGGATTGCGCCGCTCGAACTCGCTATCAACGGCGGCGCAGCGCAGCCGGTGGAGGTCGCACTCACGGCCGTGCTGGAGAAGAGCCGCGTCACGGTGAGCGCCGGCCGCCTTGCGAGCGCCGGCTCGTCGGTCGAATTTTCGGGCGCCGTCGAGGACTGGAGCCGGCCGCACGGAACCTTGCATTACGATGCGCACGTCGCGCTCGCCGATGTGGCGCGCGTGTTTCACGCGGCGGAACTGCTGGGCGGGGAAGGCCGCGCGCAAGGGACGCTCGATTTTACCGGCACGAGCCAGTGGAGCGCCGCCGGGAATGTGCAGGCCAGCGGCGTGGGCTACCGGGACTCTACGATCGCCATTCGCGACGGCCGGTTCGGTGCCGCGATGACGGCGGGTCCGTCGGAAATCGATCTGCGCGGCGCGCGCGTCTCCGGAGTCTATGTCAGCGCGATCGGCCAGGCGCCGGCGGATGGACGGATCGCAGAAATCGTTTTGCGCGAGCGGCTGCTGGAGTTGCGGAACATCTCGCTCGGCGCCCTGGGCGGCATATTCCGCGGCCAGGGGCGGCTGCGGGACTGGCGGGATTACACGGTCGAAGGCGAAATCGCAGGCTTCGCGGCGCGGCGGGTTGTTGCGTTGTACAGCCGCGCGCCGCTGCCGTGGGATGCGCAGGCGGCCGGCACGGTGCGGCTCGAAGGCGCGCTGGCGCGGCGCAGTCAATTCCGCGCCGCCGCGAAGGTCGAACTCACGCCGGCCGCGGTCAGCGCGCCGGTGCACGGCCAGATCGACGCCAGCTACGACGCCAGCCGGAATGTGCTCGATCTGGGGCACTCGACCCTGAGCCTGCCGGCATCGCGCGCCGAATTCGCGGGCGCGTTCGGGCGATCGCTGCGCGTCTCGCTCGAAACGCGCGATCTCAACGACCTGCTGCCTATTCTCGGCGAGAATGCGGCGGAGCTGCCGGTGCGCCTGACAGGCGGAACGGCAAAGTTCGACGGCAGCATCATGGGGCCGCTGGACCGCCCGCAATTCGCGGGAACGTTGAGCGCCACGCAATTCGCGGTCGACGGGCGGCCAGTGGATTCGCTGCGTGCTGAAGTGACCGCTTCCCCGGAGAATATCCACCTGCAGAACGCCGTGGCGTCGCGCGGCGCGGTTACGGCGCGGTTCGACGCCGCCATCGGCCTGCAGGACTGGCATGCGGGCGAGAGCAGCCCAATCTACGGCGCGGCGTCCCTTTCCAATGCGCCTGCCGCCGATCTGCTGACGGTGGCGCAAGTCGCGAAGGTGCCCGTGACCGGCTCGGTCAGCGTGGCAGTGCAGTTCTCCGGCACGGTGGGAAAACCGCTGGTTCAGGGCTCCGTATCCGTGCGCCAGGGGAGCGTTCGGAACGAACCGGTCGAGAGCGCTTCCGCCCGGCTGGCGTACGGCGACAACACGCTGACTTTGACCGGCGGCCAGGCCTCGGCAGCCGGCAAAACACTCGGCTTCAGCGGTTCATTCCACCACGAGCCCGGCCGGATCGACGCGGGCCGCGCGCATTTCGAGGTCTCCAGCAATGCCATGCGGCTCGACGAGATCCGCACGCTGGAACCGCTTCGCCATGGACTCACGGGCACGGTCCAGCTTACCGCGAACGGCGACGTGGACCTGACGCCGGCGCCGCACCTGATGGCGCTCACGGCAAACGTTTCCGCTCGCGGCCTCCAACTCGATGGGCAGCGGCTGGGCGACGCCGATCTGCACGCCACCTCGCAGGGCCCGGTGCTGCAGGCGCACGTCCAGGCGGGCATCGCCGGTTCCACGGTGAACGGCGATGGCACGGTGCGGCTCGAAGGCGATGATCCCGTGGATGGCGTGGTAAAGTTTTCGCGGATCGATTTCGCGCAGTTGCGGCCCTGGCTTCCCGCCACGCCGGTGCCGCTCGTAGGCTTCGCGGAGGGCGAGGTCCGCATCTCCGGTCCAGCCCTCCATACCGACGCTCTGCGCGCGGAATTGCGGGTGCCATCGCTCGAAATCGGACCGGCGCCCAGCCCGGACGTTCCCGTCAACCTCACGCTGCGCAACGCGGGGCCGATCGTCGCTGCTCTGAAGGGATCGACCGTCACGGTCTCCAGCGCGCGCCTGGTCGGCCGGATCACCGACGTTACCCTCTCGGGCAAGCTGGATCTCGGGAATCCGAACCCGCTCGACCTGCGGGTCGCCGGACGAATCGATCTGGCGGCGGTGCATGAGTTCAACCGCGATTTCACGGCAACCGGCACCGTTAACGCGGATGCCGGCGTGCGGGGCACGTTCGCTGCGCCCCGCATCACCGGACGCGTTCAGTTTCAGGATGCCGCTTTCAATGTCGCCGATTTTCCGAACGGGATCTCGAGCGCCTCGGGCGTGATCGTCTTCACGGGCGACCGCGCCACGATCCAGGCGTTCGAAGGCGAGACCGGCGGCGGCAAGGTGCGGCTCACCGGCTTTGCCGGCTACGATGGCGGCCGCCTGGTCTTCCAGGTGCACGCTGCAGCCAAGGAAGTCCGCGTGCGCTATCCGGAAGGCGTCAGCACGGTGGCGGATGCGAACCTGCGGCTAACCGGCACGTCCGACCGCAGCACCCTGGGCGGAACCATCACGATCCGGCGCACGGGGTTCAATCCGCAATCGGATTTCGGCTCGCTCATCGCGACCTCGGCCGAGCCGACGCGGACGCCCTCGGCTCGCACCGGCCTGCTCGGGGGAATCAACTTCGACGTGCAGATCGAATCCGCGCCCGACGCGCAGTTCCAGAGCTCGCTGACGCAGGACCTGCAGGTGGATGTGAACCTTCGCCTGCGCGGAACGCTGGGCAATCCCGCGCTGGTCGGGCGCATCAACATCGTCCAGGGACAGGTGGTCTTTTACGGGACGAAGTACACGATTCACCAGGGATCGGTCGCCTTCTACAATCCGCTGAAGATCGACCCGGTATTCGATATCGACCTGGAGACCAAGGCGCGCGGCATCGATATCACGCTCACCATCTCGGGAACGCTGAACAAGCTGAACCTGACGCCGCGCTCGGACCCGCCGCTACAGTTCAGCGAGATTGTGCAGTTGCTCGCCACGGGCGACGCTCCGGCGCTCGACCCGGCGCTCATCGGGCAGCAGAACGGCGCGCCGCAGGGCTGGCAGCAATCGGGGGCCTCGGCGCTGCTCGGCCAGGCCATCGCCAGCCCCGTGACCGGCCGCCTGCAGAAGTTTTTCGGCGTAAGCCGGCTGCGCATCGATCCGACCCTGCCCGGCATCGAAACCAACAACCCGCAGGCGCGCGTGACGCTCGAGCAGCAGGTCACACCCGATATCACGTTCACCTACATCACCAACGTGACGAGCACCAATCCGCAGGTGGTGCGGATGGAGTGGGCCTTTGCCAAGCGATGGTCCGTGGTGGCGCTGCGGGAGGAGAATGGCGTGTTCGGGCTGGACTTTTTCTACAAGAAGCGGTTCTGATCTTCGGCGGCTTCCTCTAACTGGACCTTGTCGTAGAGATCCGCAAGGTTCAACGTGCAGCAGATCGAATCGATCGTAATCGACTCATCCAGGCTGCTCGCGCTGGTCAGCAGCCACTTGCCGTTGGCCTGGCGGGTATAGAGGTCCACGCGAATGTGATCGGAGGCGACGAGCAGGTACTCGGAAAGCGACGGGATGGATTGGTAGAGCTCGAATTTGCGGCCGCGGTCGTAGCGCTCGGTGGATTCCGAGAGAACCTCGGCGATGAATGACGGATTCAGCAGATTATCGCGGCCGCTTCGGAACTGGGGCTCACCGCAAACGGCGGAGATGTCCGGGTATGTGTACCAGGCGGTCGCCGGGACGTGGACTCGCATGTCGCTCCCGTAAACGCGGCAAGGCCGCCCCAGGAACTGCTGGCCCAGGCGAAGTATAAGATTTGACGCCAGCAAGTTATGAGGTTCGCCGGCTCCGGCCATCGCGAAGATCTCACCGCGATAGTACTCGCTCTTGTACGGTGCCTTGCGTTCGATCGCCAGGTACTCTTCTTCGCTCAGAAATGTCTTCGGCTGCGTCGACATCGCAGTACCCTCTGAATCTACGTTACCACGCACCCTCGCCGGTGCCGGCTTACGTGTGCTCTGTACTTACAATAGAAGATTCGCAAGAAGATTCGCATGCAGCCGGTCCCACCCGCCATTCTCGCCTCCGCCGGCTTCCTCGCCTGGGCCGTCCGCGGGCGGTCCGCGGCGGTGCTCGCTCCCTCCGCCTGGCGCGGTCCGCGGGACCGCTCGCGCATCGCGCTGACCTTCGACGATGGGCCGAGCGAGAGCACGCCCCTGCTGCTCGAAATCCTCGCCCGGCATCGCGTGGCGGCCACTTTCTTTCAGTGCGGCGCCAATGTGGAGCGCCTGCCCGCCGTCGCGCGGGAGGTCCGCAGCGCCGGCCACGAGATCGGCAATCACAGCCACACCCATCCGTATCTCTGCTTTCGCTCGCCCCGTTTCATGGAAGCCGAGATCTGCCGCGCGCAGGAGGCCATCGAGCGCCATACCGGGGCCGTGCCGGCCTGGTTTCGCGCCCCGTTCGGCGTCCGCTGGTTCGGACTGGGACGGGCGCAGCGGCGCGCCGGAGTGGGTGGCGTCATGTGGACCGCAATCGGCTATGATTGGAAGGCGAAGGCGGATGCGGTGGCTGCCCGGCTGGTCTCGCGAGTGGAGAACGGAGCCATTCTTTGCCTTCACGATGGACGCGAGCTCCGCGCCAGGCCGGATATCGGCGTGACCGTGGAGGCGGTCCGTCGTCTGGTGCCCGTGCTGCTGGAACGGGGCTACACTTTTGAAACCGTGAGCCGATTGCTATGTCCGACGAACTCATCCAACGCGTCCTGAAGGCCATCGCGGCCTCCAAGCGCATCCCTCCCGAAACCGTCACCATCGATAGCGAATTCCAGCAGCTCGGAATCGATTCCATGGATGCGGTGGAAATCCTCTTCGCACTCGAAAACGAGTTCGACATCAACATCCCGGACGACGAGGTGCGCAACGTCCGCAACGTGCGCCAGATGTGCGAGGGCGTGGCAAAGCTGGTCGCAGCCAAATCCGGCGCCGCGGCCAACCAGTAGCGATGCGCCGCGTTGCCATTACCGGGCTGGGCGCCATCTGCGCGCTCGGCCGCGATGTCTGCCAGGTTGGCACCGCGCTCCGCGAGGGGCGCTCCGGGATCGGCCCCGTCGAGTCGACCGATATGTCGCAACTGCGATTTCAGAACGGCGCCGAGGTGCGGGGCTACTCGCATCAGCCGTATTTCGACGATCGCCGGGCGGATTTCATCGACCGTTTCGCGCAGTTCGCCGTGATTGCCGCGCGCGAAGCCGTGCAGGACGCTGGCATCGAATGGACGCCCGCGCTGCGTGAGAGCGCCGCTATCGTGACCGGTTCCTGCGTGGGCGGGCAGAGCACGGAAGATATCGGCTTCCACGAAGTCTATAAGTTGGGCCACAACCGCGTCCATCCGCTGACCATTCCGAAGACGATGGCCAATGCGGGCGCGAGCCACATCTCCATGGAGTTCGGGATTACCGGGCCGAGCTTCACCATTTCGACGGCCTGCTCCTCGGCCGCCCACGCCATCGGCCAGGCTTACTGGATGGTCGCCAGCGGCCTCACGGATCTGGCGCTCACCGGCGGCAGTGAAGCGCCCTTCAGCTTCGGGATTCTGAAGGCGTGGGAGGCCATGCGCGTCGTTTCGCCCGATACCTGCCGGCCTTTTTCGAAGGACCGCCGCGGAATGGTGCTGGGCGAAGGCGCTGCCATGTTGGTGATCGAGCCGCTCGAAGCGGCGCTGGCGCGGGGGGCGTGCGTGCACGCCGAGATCGCCGGCTTCGGCATGTCCGCCGACGCCTGCCACATCACCCAGCCCTCCGCTGAGGGCGCGGCACGCGCGATGCGTGCAGCGCTGCGCAGCGCCAATCTCGCGCCGGAACAGATCGGCTACATCAACGCCCACGGCACCGCGACGCCCGCCAACGACCCGACCGAGACCGCCGCGATCCGCGACGTTTTCGGCTCGCACGCCGGCAAACTGGCCGTGAGCTCGACCAAATCCATGCACGGCCATGCCCTCGGTGCCGCGGCGGCGCTCGAATGCCTGGCTACGGTGCTGGCGCTGCGCGACGGCATTCTGCCGCCCACCGCCAACTACAACGAGCCTGACCCGGAGTGCGACCTCGACGTGATCCCCAACCAGTCCCGCCCCGCGGAGGTCGAGTACGCGCTCTCGAATTCGTTTGCCTTCGGCGGCCTGAACGCCGTGCTGGTGCTTCGCGCCATTCGGTAAAGATGGAATCTTCAGTGTGAGGGGTAACGCCGGGGCAGGGAAGCCGCCGGCCGATGGCGGGAGAACCGAAACCTTCTGGCGGAGAGGGGGGGATTCGAACCCCCGGTACCCGTTAAGGCACTCCCGCTTTCGAGGCGGGTGCGATCGACCACTCTGCCACCTCTCCGCACGGGACGCGCACACCGGAGTGGTGCTCCGGTATCGCGCGTTGTGTTTTCATTGTATCAGCCGATGCCCGCCAAAACCAACGCCGCGCGCATTCTCGATGCCGCCGGCATCCCCTACCGCATTCTCGAATACGCCGTTGATGAAAACGATCTCAGCGCGCCGCATGTCGCCGAAGCCATCGGACTGCCGCCCGAGCAGGTCTTCAAGACCCTCGTCGCGCGCGGCGACCGCACCGGCATCCTGCTCGCCTGCATCCCCGGCAACACCGAGCTCGATCTCAAAGCCGTCGCCGCCGCCAGCGGCGACAAGAAGATCGAACTGGCGGCCGTGAAGGAAATCCTGGCGCTCACCGGATACATCCGCGGCGGAGTGTCCCCCATCGGCACGAAAAAGCCCTACCCGCTCTACCTCGATGAGACCGCCGATCTCTGGGAGGAAATCTCGATCAGCGCCGGCGTGCGCGGCAAACAAATGCTGGTGGCGCCGGACGATCTGGTGCGGATCACCGGCGCCACGAAGTGCGTGTTAGTGTAGGGGCCGGGCGTGCCCGGCCCGAATGCACGTCTACCAGCTCAGCCGCAGCGCGAACTGCATCTGCCGCGGCGCGGTCAGCGTCGAAGTCAGCGAGCCGAAGGTGGAGGACTGCAGCGTATTCGAGCCCGTGGATGCCGGGTCGAACCGCACGGAGTTGGTCAGGTTGTAGCTCTCCCACCGGAACTGCAGCCCCATGCCTTCGCGCAGCGGAATCGGAAAATTCTTGTAGACACCGCTGTCGATGTTGAAGTAGCCCGATCCGCGAATGTTGTTGCGTAACCCGACCTGTCCCGGAGGCGTTTCCGTGAAGCCTGCGAACGCCGCGGCGGGGTTATCCCAGAGATTCGGCCCGCCGCCCTTCAAGGTCGAGTTGCCCGTGTTGGTGACCGGCGGCAGCGGCTGCCCGTTGGGCGTCGCGAATGCGTCGACCTCCCAGTTGGTCGGCCAACGCTGCCCGTTGCCGATCGTAGTCGGCAGCCCGGAGGTCTGCCGGTAAACGCCGCTGATCTGCCACCCGCCGATAATGTAATCGAGAGCCCTCGGCATGTTCGTCCCGAACTTCTGCCCGCGGCCCACTGGAATCTGGTACACGCCGTAAATGTTGATCTGGTGCAGCGTGTCATAATCGGAAACTGCGCGCATCTCGTTCGGGTTCCACGTGTTCTGGATGAATCCGCTGAAGCTGCCCTGGTTCTCCGGCGTCGAGCCCAGGTCGATGGACTTCGAGAGCGTGTAATTCACCGTCAGGTTCAGCCCGTTGTTGAACCGCTTCTGCAGCGACCATTGCATCCCGTGGTGTTCCCGCACGGCAACAATCCGCTGGGCGGCGACCGGCTGAACTGTTGTCAGCCCGCTCGCCGGAGTCTTCGTCGACCGCTGGAATCTCAAGCGCACCATGGTCTCGAGCGACTGCATCCGCGGAGTGCTGGTGCTGGCGCTGGTCTTCGTCCACAACATCTGGGCGATCTACGCGATCCTGTTCGCGATGAGCGTGGTCTCCACGTTCTTCGTCCCCGCGCAGTCGGTCGCCATCCGCACCATCGCCCCGATCGCCGGTCTGATGGCCGTCAACGGTCTCATGTCGCAGGCGCAGCAGGGATCGCAGATCGTCGCCCCCGGCTTCGCCGGCGCGCTCGTGCAATGGGCCGGCGCCAACACCTGTTTTCTCTATGACAGCTTCAGCTTCTTCTTCTCCGCCGCGATGGTCATGACCTTGACGCTGGACCGCCCACCCGCCGCGGCCGCGAAAGCCGGCGCCCGCGCAGTCATGGATTCCATGAGCCACGGGTTCCGCTTCATCTTCACGCACTCGACGATCTCATTCGTCATCATCGCCATGACCGCCGGGATGTTCGCCCTGCGCTGCTTCGGCGCGCTGCTTTCGGTCTACGTCCGCGACGTCCTTCTCTCGAATTCGGCAGCCTTCGGCATCCTGAATACGCTGATCGGAATCGGCATGATTATCGGCACGCAGCTTCTCACCCGTTTCGCGCGCCACATCCCGCAGCAGAACCTGGTGATCTACGGACTCGGCGGCATGGGCGTCGCCGTCTTCGTGACCGCGCTTCTCGGCAGCATGGCAGGCACGGCCGCCGGCATGCTCGGCCTCGGCTTCTGCGCCGCGGCCATCTTCGTCACCGCCACCACGCTGCTCCAGCACGAGACGCCGCAGGAGCTGCTTGGCCGCGTGATGAGCTGTCTGATGTCCCTGATGGCCGGCTCGCAGGTCCTTGCGATGTTCGTCGCCGCCCCCGTTGCCGAGAAGGCCGGCATCCGCAATCTCTACTACGGCAGCGCCGCCATGCTGCTGGCGATCGGCGCCATCGGGTATTACAAGCTCCCCGCCCGCGCGGCCAGGGCCGCCTCTGAAGCCGACTAAGCGATGGCCATTTGACAAGCGACAACTGTCAGTACACAATCGCGTTGTGATTCAGAGCTTTCGGCATAAAGCGTTGAAGCAGTTGTTCAAGGCAAACCCAAAGGCATCGAGGCCGACCTTCGCAACAAGATCGAAAACATCCTCGCTGTACTCGCTGTCGCCGAAAGCCCGCAGGCGATGAAACGTATGCGAATGGCTCATCCTCCCCATCCCGGCCGAATCGTCCGGCAGGAATGCCTGGAACCGCTGGGTCTCACTGTTACCGCAGCCGCTCAAGTCCTGGGAGTAACGCGCCAGGCGCTCAATAACTTGGTGAATGAGAAAGCCGGCATTTCACCTGAAATGGCAGTACGGCTCGCAAAAGCATTTGGCGGAGATGCCGGTACCTGGCTCCGCATGCAAGTCGCATACGACCTGGCGAACGTCGAATCATCCAAGATTCACGTGAAGCGGTATCGAAAAGTGTCCTGACCGGCCCGCCCTACCGCTCCTGCCGCTTCGCCTTCACGAATTCGAGCTCGGCCTGCTTGGGAATGCCGGGCTCAAGGCATCGCCGGCAGCGGGCTTCGTACAGGTCCGCCGCGCCGACCACGATCAGATCGTCCGATCCCCGCAGCCGCTGCGTGTGCTTGGCCGGATTGCCGCACCGCACGCAAATCGCGAGCGTCTTGGTGATCGATTCCGCGTGTGCCAGCAGTTCCGGGATCGGCGAAAACGGCCGCCCCAGGTAGTCCGTGTCCAGGCCGGCCAGAATCACCTGCTTGCCGCTGTCCGCCAGCCGCTGCGCCACCTCCACCAGCTTCTCGCCCATGAAGTTGGCTTCGTCGATCCCCACCACCTCCGACCGCCAGTCGATGCGCTGCCCGATCTCCTCCGCGCCCGCGACCACCTGCGATTGCATCCGCAGATCGCCGTGCGAAACGATCTCATCGTCCGAGTACCGGTTGTCGATCTTCGGCTTGAACACCTCCACCCGCTTGCGCGCGATCATCGCCCGCCGCAGGCGCCGGATCAGCTCCTCGCTCTTGCCCGAAAACATGGGCCCGCAGATCACCTCAATCCAACCGACGTTGCCCGTGATGATGTCCATGAAAGGATCAGGATGGCACACTTCGCACGACCGCGTCCTCGAATGCGTCGAGCGCTCCACCGAAAAAGTGATCGCCCGCTTCGATCCACTCCAGCCGCTTGGGCGCGGCCCACCGTTCGTATTCGCGCTCGAAACCCGCGCGCGGCGCGAACTCATCGTGCGTGGACATGAGGAACGTCTTCGGCGTGGCGCAAGCCTCCAGATATTCCGCCGGCCCGAGCGACGTCGCGAATCCCGCCGCCAGCAGCCAGCGCGGTTCCGGCTGCCCCTCGATCGCGCAGCCCAGCCGCGTGATCGCCCGGGCGCCGAAGGAAAACCCCGCAAGCCCGTACGGCAGCTCCGGATACCGCGCGCGCAGCCACCCGAGAGCGGCCCGCGCGTCCTCGATCTCCCCCGTCAGGTGCCCATGCTCGCCTTGGCTCAGCCCCACCCCGCGAAAGTTGAACCGAAGCACTACAACGCCCGCCCGCCGCAGTCCGCGAGCCATCCGGTACACCACCTTGTTATGCATGGTCCCGCCATACAGCGGATGCGGATGGCACACCACCGCCGCCGTATGCGGCGCCATGTGATCGGGCTCCTCGAGCAAAGCCTCGAGCATCCCCGCCGGCCCCTGAATAGAGTGAGACTCAATCCTCCGCG
>Ga0209062_1003972_pt1 | contig 16237 bp, 13 predicted proteins | sample Coa_R2_2_FD_187158 | JGI IMG/M metagenome (GOLD analysis project Ga0209062, IMG submission 187158) | Surface soil microbial communities from Centralia Pennsylvania, which are recovering from an underground coalmine fire - Coalmine... | ecosystem: Environmental > Terrestrial > Soil > Unclassified... | reverse complement strand
TCACATGTACACCATCACCGGCCTCCCGGAGCAAGCTCTCGCCGCGTAGAAGCAGCAGCCCGTGGGTGTCATGCTGAGCGTCGAGCGAAGCATCCCCTGCGTGAGCGCAGGAAGCCAATGACGCTCAGGCATCGTGGCGCCCGTCTTGGTCTGCCCGCGGCCCTGCTGACGCTTCTGGCGACTTGCGGCGGTTCCCAGGCCGGGGCGTCTGACGTGACTACGATGGCGTCGGTCGCGAGCACGTCGCCCACTTCGGCCGCGGCTCCGGCCGCAGTTGAGGTGCTGAGCGCAGCACCGGCGGCCTCCGCGGCTCCGATTGCGCCGGGTCCGACGGCTGCGCCGCCAGCCGCGACGCCCAACCCAGCGAGCCTGTCGTTCACGAACCGGAACTGGGGCCAGGTGAGCCAGGCGCCCCAGAGCTACGTCGGCGCCAGCGTGCACCTCAGCGGGCAGGTGTTCAAGGTCGAGCAGGACGCCTCACGGATTGGCGTCCAGATCTGGACGGATCCGCTGCACGCCCAGGGCAACACCGTGGTCGTCTTCCCCAAGGCGGGCTTCCCCGCCGTCGGTAATGGCGACCAAATCCAGGTCGACGGCAGCGTCATGAGCGTCTTCGCGGGCAAGAACGACAGCGGCCAGGTGCCCAAAGTCGAGGCGACGAAGGTGTCCATCCTGAGTCACGCCTCTCCGACCCCATCCGTAGCCGCCCGCGCAAGCGCCTATGCGACGTCGAAACCGGCGGCCTCACACCGGTAATGGCGTTACCAGCCAGGCGGCGAAGCCATTCCGTAAGCTTGTCCTCGTGAAAGCGTGCGTGACCGGCGGAGCCGGGTTCATCGGCTCGCATATCGTGCGCCGTCTGGTAGCGGACGGCCACGACGTGACGGTCATCGACAACCTCCTGACCGGCTCTCTGGCCAACCTGGGAACGGACGTGGAGGCCATCCGTTTCGTGCGCATGGACCTGTCCACCTCCAACCCGGACCTGCCCGAGACGCTGCGCGGCGCCGACTGCGTGTTCCACCTGGCCGCGCTGCCATCGGTCGTCGGTTCCGTGGCCGATCCGGTCGGCAGCCACGCGCACACCGGCACGGCCACGCTGGTGCTCCTGCAAGCCATGGCCGAAGCTGAGGTCAAGCGCATCGTCTACTCTTCGAGCTGCGCTGTGTACGGCGACCAGGACGAGCTGCCGTGGCGCACCGACATGCGACCCCGTCCGACCTCGCCCTACGCCGCCGATAAGCTGGCTGGCGAGTATCACCTGGAAGTTTTCAGCCGGCTATATGGCATGACCGCGGTGGCGCTGCGCTACTTCAACGTCTACGGGCCGCGACAGCCGGCGAACTCGCCCTATGCCGCCGTCGTCCCCAAGTTCGTGGAAGCGGTCCAGCAGGGCCGGCCGCCCACTGTTTTCGGCGACGGCAAGCAGACGCGCGACTTCGTGAACATCGCCGACGTGGTCGAGGCCAACATGCACGCCTCGCGCCTGGCCAGCGGCAGGGCCGTGCTGAACGTCGCCTCCGGCCGGCAAACGAGCGTCCTCGATCTCCTGGGGCTGATCAAGGACATCGCCCCCCAAGCCCCGGCGCCACACTTCGAGCCGGCACGTCCAGGCGAGGTCATGCATTCGGTCGGTGAAGTGGCCGAAACCGAGCGCGTCCTCGGGTTCAAGGCGGCAGTCAGCCTCGAAGACGGCCTGCGCGAGCTTCTGGGCGCTTAACTCAAACGGATGGTGGCCGGCGAGTCGGGCGTCACGTCCACGTAGGTGATGCACTGGCCGCCGTATACCTCCGAATGGCTGCCGCACAGGCCGGTCACCGGCACGTGCGCCGGTGCCTTCGCCGTGAGCGTGAGGTGCGAGCCGGGCACCACGCTCCCGCTCACCTGCGCCTGCTGGACCTGCATGTAGTTGGCCGTGATCCGGCCGAGCTCGTCCATCGGCGGCGTCAGGATGGGCAGTGTGAACCAGCTGTCGTACAGGTCGAGCGTCCGATCGAACAGGTCACCCAGCAGCGAGTGCTCGCTGTCGTAGGCGCGCAGATCGGTCTGATGGAACATCAGCGAGTCGGAGTCGCCCCGCAGCAGGTACGCCAGCAGCGTCTGTGACTCGCGGTCGAGGATTTCGGGGTAGGTCACGTCGTGGCCGATGGTCTCGCGGTAAGTGCTGTTGTACTCGGTGACCCACTGCTCGGGCGTCGACACGTCGAAGTACAGCGCCGTCGGATGGCGTGGCAGCAGCACGATCGCTGAATTGAACTGGCTAAGCAGGCCGATGTTGGGTGCGGGATTGTTGTACTCCGGCTTGGAGGTGTCGCTGACCAGATAGCGATTGCCCTCGTCATAGGCGGCTTTGATGAATTGCGGGTTGTCCAGCCCGGAGACTTCCGGCGTGACCAGGCTCAGCGGGCTGTAGTTGGGTAGGTGGGCGTCTTGCGCGAAGGTCTCGTTGCGCTGGATCTCCTCCCGCGCTTTGGCGTACTCCATCTTGCCGGTGAAGAGATGGCTGTAGGTGTGGCTCACCCAGGCGAAGTTCCCCGCCGCGGCGATTAGCGCCGGCGTCAGGTCGTCCGGGTTGTAGTTGCCAGCGCCGCCGTAGCCGTTGAAGGCCATCTCCAGCTTGAAGGCATGGCTGTTGGGGCGGCCTCTGAAGCGATTCTGCCAGTTGATCAGCGCTTGCAGATCGGCGGCGTTGATGCGGTATGAGCCGCCGGTGAACAGCGCGTCGGCGATGAGCACATCGTCGATATGCGGCTCGAGGTAGGCGCGCCGCTCGCCGATGAACAGGCCCTGCGCTGCCCAGTTGACCAACCCGTACGCCAGCAGCATGTCGTGCAGCAGGTTCGCGTTGGTCGCGACCGTCAGCGACAGCTCCTGCCGGCCGTCGTCCGCTGAATGGACCAGCGCCAGGGCGTTGCCTGCGCCGTCGACCACCAGCGGGGTGCTGCCGGTGTCGGCCGGCTTGGCCAGATACGCGCGGGCATTCTTGAAGGGCAGGACGGCGTCGGGCCGCAGATACGGGAACGCTGCCTTGCCTGCATCGGTGAGATGGCCCGAGAGCGGGGTTTGCGTGGTGTCCACGGTGCTCACTGTCCCGGTGAAGCCGCGGTCGGCGCCCGGAAAGCCGTACCAGTTCACCTGGCGGACGCCGAAGTCGGCCTCGTACGCATCCAGCGCCTGCCACTCGGCGGCCGACAATGCGGAAGCCACGTTGCCGTCCGGCAGCAGCAGGTCAAGCGTGCTGTCGGTCAGGATGAAGCCCTCGTACTTGCCATGGCAGCTGTCGGCCAGCACGTCCGGCTTGAGCTGTCCGCGCTTCTCCGTCGCCGTCCATTCGTCGTATGGGATGCGCCAGTAGTCCAGCGCCTGCCGGATGGCCGGCAGGTCCACCTCCTGGCCGTCGCCGGACAGCACCAGCAGCTTGAGGTCGCGCTCGCCGGTTGCGCAGCGGCCCTTTCCGGCCGGCGGCCCGACCACTTCGCTCGGAGCCGTGATCGTCGCCGGCGGATTCGGGAAGGCGGTCGGCGTCGGTGCGGGCGGCACCTGGTCGAATACGGACCGTACCGGCAGGGGTGTGGCCTGGAAGGCGACGGGGCCGCCGCCGGATGGGTTTGGTCCCTCCTCGCTGGGCGGGCGCTGGCCTCTCTCGGCGAGATCGGCCGCGTTGGGCTGGTCGCCGCGGGCGCAAGAGGCCAGCGTCAGGCACGCCAGCAACGCCAGCAGCAGCCGCTTGCCACTCATGCGAGCACCGCCGCCAGTTGGTAGGGCACCCGCCGCAACGTCTGGATTGCCGCCAGCGTGGTCGCGAGGGCGAAGAAGATGCAGCCGGCCAGGAGGCCGATGCAGGCGCCGGCGTAGCCCAGCCGCTGCACGGCGAGCTCGCCTACGCCTACGTCCAGCATCATGGCTCCCGCCAGCGCGGCCACCACCGTGCCCCGCCTTGCGAGGTTTTGGAGGAAGACGGCGCTGAACAATCCCAGCGCGAAGACGACATAACTCGCGACGGCAATCCGGAACACCGCTGCCACCAGCGGCAGCTCGAACACCTGCTGCTGCGATCCGCCGACCAGGCGCGGCAGCAGGGGCACGGCGAAGAGGGTGAAGAGCACCGAGGCTGCAGCCACCAGCAGCATCAGTCCGCCTTGCCGGGCATACAGGCTCAGGAAGGTCCGTCGAACCCCCGCGCGGTCACTGGCCCCGGCGCCATCAGTGGCCGGGATGAGCTGCTCCGAGAAGACGCGGATGGTGTACTCCAGCAGCATGGTGCAGAGAAACAGCACCAGCAGCGCCAGGTCGAGCCCGGCCTCGTAGTCGCCCCGAAACACCAGCAGCTGTCCGGGCAGCTTCGGCTGCGCGGACCAGCTGACCAGGCGATCGATGAACAGGAACACGTAGTAGGCGGCGCCGTAGGTGAAGATCGGCCACGCCTGCGCCAGCAGCGCGCGCATCGGCAGCAGTGGCACGGCCGCGAGGTTGGCGGGCGTGTCGCGCACCCAGGACCGCAGCCGCCACTCGGTCAAAGCGATCAAGCCGGCATCCACCGCCCCCAGTCCGGCCCACTGGGCGTGTGACATCGAGATCCAGTCGAACTGTCGCAGCCCGAACACGCAGACGAGGCCCACGAGGCATGAGGCCGAGACCAGCCAGCGCAGGTTCACCACGTCGATGCGCGCGATGCACAGCCAGAACACCGCCAGCAGCAGGAAGTAGGCGACGAAGTAGTCGGCGCTGGCGAGCCCGGCGAGCTGCCACAGCCCCGCCAGCAATGCGCAGGACACCAGCGCCAGTCCGATCCCGACCAGCGTGAGGCGCGCGGTGGCGACCCGCAGCAGGCGGTAGTTCTCGGTGTTGAGGTAGTAGTAGCCCCGCGCCGCAATCGCCTGAACCGCGGGGGCGGTAACGACCAGGCTGCCCAGCGTGGCCAGCCCGATGGCCGTAGCCTGCGCCAGCGTGAAGCCCGCCCAGGCCCACAGCGAATACCCCAGCAGCATGAAGCCCACGATCAGGCCGAAGGTCGGAACGAAGTAGACGAGGCCGATGCTGTAGCTGGCCAGCAGCTTTCGGAAGCTCCATTCCGATCGCATCGCCGGAGCCGCTGCCGGACGCTCCTCCACGGGTACAGGCAGGCGCGGGAACAGCAGCCGGCCGATGCAGAACAGGTCCGGCAGGCCGTAACGCTGCCGGGCGTCGCCGTCGCCCAGGCCGCTGCTCTCCAGCAGGGCCGTGACGGTCCATTCGTCGAAGATGTCCAGGCGGCGAGCTGCCAGCTCGCTGGCCAGCTCGTCGAGGCCGGATTGGTCAGCGGGTGAGGGGGCTGAGCTGCCGTTCCTCCTGCCGCTGGGCGCCGTGAGCTGTTCCATTGCCGGTGTCGCTGAGCGGACTCAAGCCTACTGGATGCAACGTCCGGTTGCCGGATGCTGTGACCGATCGGTACAGGTCCAGGTACTTTCGGGCTGCTGTATCGATGTGGAAGCGGGTCAGCACCTGCTCGCGGCCCCGCCGGCCCAGCTCGGAACGTCGCACGGCGTCCCGCAGCAGCTCGGCCATGGCCGAGCCCAGCGACTCGGGATCCTTGGGCGGCACGACGATGCCGTAGCCTTCGAGCGCCTCGGCCACGCCGCCCACGTCCGTCGCCACCACCGGCCGCTGGCAGGCCATCGACTCCAGCACGGTGTAAGGGAATGCCTCGGTGATGCTGGACAGGACGGAGATGTCGCCTTCGTTGTAGATCTCCGCCGGACTGCTGTGAAATCCTGCCAGCTCGAACGTATCCTCCAAGCCCAGCTCGACGATACGCTGGCGGCAGAGCTCGACGTAGGGCGGATCGGCCGTGAGCGAGCCGTACACGCGCACCAGCAGGTTGGGCACCTGCCGCCGGGCCACCGCGGTGGCCTCGATCATGGACAGCACGTCCTTGATGGGCGACACTCGCGCCGCCGCCACCACCGTCGGCCGGGCTGCGATGGCCTCAGGTTTGGGGCCGGGGCGGAAGATTTCGGGATCGATGCCGTTGTAGATGACCTGGATGCGATCGGGTGGCACGCCCAGGCGCGTCTCCCAGCGGGTGTTGTAGGCGCACACGGGCGTGACGCGATCGGCATAGGCGTAGCAGATGCGGCTGGCTACGCTCGACAAGCCGACCATGATCCGCCGGTGAAACCAGGGCAGCGCCGCCGAGGACAGCGAGATGTGCCGCTCGCGAAGGTACACGCCGTGCTCGGTTAGCACGAAGGGGATGCCGCGCTCCATCTTGCCGATGGCCCCGATCAAGCCGACGATGGCGCCGACCGAGGCGTGGATCACGTCCACGTTCGGGATGGGCAGGGCCAGCGGCGACAGCAGGTTGTGCATCCAGCGCAGCGCTACGGCCAGCTGCAGTGCGCTCGGCTCGGGCCGGCCTTCCGCGGCCATGCGCTTGCGCCAGAAGCTGAGGCAGCGCTCCTCGAAGCACTGCCAAACGCTTCGACGCCGGAACACGCTGGTGTAGTCGTGGTCCTGGAAAAAGCGATGCAGCCGCAGGATCAGCTCCCCATCGGCGATGGGATCCACTGCGGCGGGCTCCAAAACCACGTCGACCAGCCGGGCGAAGTCCTCTAGGAAGCGGCTGACTCCCAGCCGGCTGAGCAGCTTGCGGCGAAAATAGGCGGCGCCGCGCACCTGGCGCTGGACGTACTCGACGATGTCCTCGGTGCCCCATTGCGGCAGCTGGACGATCTCGGCGGTGTTCGGGGTGCGCGGGTAGGCCGGCAGCGCGGCCGTATGCCCGGTGACGGCGTAGATGCTGTACTCGACGTTGGTCAGCGTGTGGCACAGCGAGTGGGCCCACGTGCTGACGCCCCCGTCGACGTAGGGATAGGTGCCCTCGGTTAGCAGCGCCACCCGCAGCTCCGGCGGAACGAGGTGGCCGGCCTGGCTGCGTCTCAGGCGGCGCGGCTTCGCCGCTTTCTTCCCTCCACCTCCTTGTACAACGCGCGATAGGCCTCCAGCATCGCTGCTTTCCCAAACGAGCGCGCTCTGGCGAGGCTGGCACGGCTGGCCGTCTCGCGCTCTTCCAGCAGGCGTTCGGAGGCGTTGGCCAGCGCCGCGGGATGCGCTTCGGAGATGGCGCCGCAGCCAGCCAGGATCATCGGCACGTCGCCGGCCGGCGCAGCCACCACCGGCACTCCGGCGGCGAGCGCCTCCAGCACGGCATAGGGGCAGGCTTCGATCCGGCTCGGCGCCACGAGCAGCGACGCGCCATCCAGCACGGCTGCGCGCGGCAGCGGTCCGGTGAACCGCAGCCGGTGCGCGAGGCCAAGCTCGGCGGCGAGCGCCGCGCATTCCTTGGCATAGTCGGGCTCGTTCGCGGGGCCGCGGACTTCGAACCGAACGTCCGCGCGCGCCCTGGCGAGAAGCGCGGCCGTGCGGATGAACAGGTCCACGCCTTTCTCGGGAGCAATCCGGCCGGCGAAGACCACCAGCGGCTCCGCGGGAGGCCGCGCTTCGGCCGGCTCAACGCCATTCGGGATGACGAGGATCGGCTTTGCGGCGGGAACTAGGCATTCTTGGAGCCGGGCGTTGGCCCAGCTGACCGAGGTGATGGCGTCCGCCTGGGCGTAGATCGCCGCGGCGCGCTGGCGCTCGCCCGGCGTCCACCACAGCATCGATGGATGGCCGCCGCCGCCGCCCGGCCCATGCGGGCGTCCTCCGCCGTCATGCCCAGGCTGCGCCGGTTGCGGCGCTTGCTCGGCACCTCGCCCCGGCTGCGCCGGCTCGGGCCCATGGTCGCCACCGTGGCCGGGCTGCGCCGGCTGGGGCGCGTGGTCGCCGCCCTGGCCGGGCTGCGGGGCGTGCTGCATCCAGGCGATGCCGTGCTCGGTCACCACCAGCGGGATATCCATTTCGCGGGCAGCCGCGGCGGCCACCCAGCCGGCGATGCCGGACGACGAGGCATGCACCACGCTCGGCCGGAGCGACCGGATCGCATTCAGGCTGCGCTCGACGGCGGTGTCCACGTCCAGCCCCCAATCGAAGCCCACGTCCACAAAGCGCTTGCCCGGCGGCAGCAGCGGCGCCGGGCGTGGGTCACTGCCCCAGCGCAGCCCTAGTACCGTGATCTCAAGCTCCGGCAGGCCGAACAGCAGGTCGTTGATCCAGGTCGTGACCCCGCCGATAGCCCAGGGGTAGCCGGCTTCCTGCACGAGCAGGATGTGCTCACTCATGCAGCGCCTCCCGATCCATCTGCATCACCGCCTCCACCAGCCGTGGGTTGAATTGTGTGCCGCTGCGCTCCAGCACCGCTCCCTTGAATCTATCGGCGAAGGGCGCCGTGGATCCGGCCTGCCCGCGCACGTCAGCGCCGAACTCCGCCATGGCGAGCACCTGGCCCTCCAGCGGAATGGCTTCGCCGCTCAGCCCGTCCGGGAAGCCCCAGCCGTTGAACCACTCGTGCTGGCAGCGCACCGCCCGCGCGACCTCGGCGGCTCCAGGCAGCATGCCCAGCAGCGCCTCGCCGATGACCGGGTGGTCGTTATAAGCCGTCCCTGCGCTGTCCAGCGCGATGGCGCACAAGCCCACATCGTGAATTTCGGCGGCGTCACGCGTGCGCTGGAGCGCATCTTCGTCGAGGCCCAGTGCTCGGCCGATGGACACCGCCAGCTGGGCGACCCAGGCGTGATGGTCACTGCCCTGGCTGCCGCCCGCGTCCAGCGCGCCGGCCAGGGACTTGAGCGAGCCGAGATAGCGCGCGGAAAAGTCCTGGTAGAGGCGCTGCTCGCGCAGGACGAGGCCAATCTGGTCCACGACCACCCGCAGGACGCGCAGCGCCTGGCTGGGGGGCGACGCCGTCGTGCCGAAGTTGAGGACGGCCACCACGCCCTCCAGACGCTCCTCCGGCACCAGCGGCAGCGCCAGCAGGCTGGTGCAGCCCATCCGGGCCAGGAACTCGGTGTCGCGCACGGCCACCGTGCCCAGCTCCAGGTCCACGTCCAGCAGCCCGTCGCGCGGATCGAACCGCACCTCTCGGCGAAACGCCTCCGGCAGGCCCTGGCTGGCCACGATCCGAGGCCGTCCGTCGGGGCCTTCGGTGGAGATGAAGCCGGCGTCCGCCTTCGTGGTCACGATGGCCACCTGCACCAGCAGCTGCATGTAGGCGCCGGGATCGACCATCGCCCGGATGATCCGCTCTCGGACCTCCACGTTGGCCTGGAGCCGCCGGACAGTCTCCTCACTCCTGGCCTCGCGCGCCGCGCGGCCCACGAAGAAGGCCAACGGCTCGGTCCAGCTCTCCAGCGTGCGCGCCAGGGTCGCATCCTGGCCAGGCTTGAGCGGCCCCAGCTCCAGCACGCCGGTCGTCGCGCCGTCGCGCGCCAGCTCCCACTGCAGCAGCTGGCCCTGCTTGCGGCCCACCAGCGCGCCATGGCGCACTTCGTCGCGCGGCAGGCTCAGCGGCGGCAGCGCCATCATGGATACCAAGCCCGCGCCATCGTCGTCTACCGATGCCGCGCCAGCCTGGCTGACGCTTTGGGCGCGGTGGGCGAAGCGGAACCGATCGCCATCCGGGAGGTAGAGGTCCACCAGTGGCACGTCCAGGTGCGTCCGCGCGCCATCGAGGAGCGCCTGGAGAGAGGACACGCTTTCCTGGTCGAGAAACGAGGCGATCAGCTCCCACGGGCCGGCGGCTGGCGCTCGGCGCAGCCAGCTCATACGCTCCCGCTCGCGCCTATGCCTGGTGTCCCGCTGCGCTGCATGCCTGGTGCATAGCAAAATGTACTCGCTTTGGAAGCTGATCCTGGCGCCGTCGAGCGGGTGCTGGTGGTGGACGACGACGCGGCCATCGCCCGGCTCATCGGCGTTCGGCTGCAGACGCGCGGGTTCGCCGTCGAGACGGCCTACAGCGGCGAAGAGGCGCTCGAGCAGGCGGATGCGTTCGCGCCGGACATGATCTTCCTGGACGTGTCGATGCCCGGTATCAGCGGCTTGGAGGTGCTGGAGGAAGTGCGCCGGCGTGAGCTCGACCTGGCCGTCGTGATGACGACCGCGTTCGGCTCCGAGACGGTGGCCGTGGACGCGCTGCGCCGGGGCGCGGACGATTACCTGCGCAAGCCTTTCGAGGTCAGCGAGTTCCAGGCGGTGGTCGATCGCACTGTCGCGACGCTGACCTTGCGCCGCCGCAACGAGGCGCTGCAGCGCGAGCTGGATGAGCGACGCAAGCAGCTCGAGGCCGAGCTGGCCCGCGCCGGCGCCATCCAGGCCGACCTGCTCCCGGACGCCGCCCCGGCGCTGCCCGGCTTCCATCTGAGCGGGAAGTGCTTGCCGGCCCGGGACGTGGGCGGCGACTTCTTCGACTGGTACGAGGCCACGCCCGGCCAGCTCACGATCACCCTGGGCGACGTGATGGGCAAAGGCATGCCGGCCGCGCTGCTGATGGCCACCGTGCGGGCCGCCCTGCGCGCCACCGCCGGCATGGTCTCGCCGGGGCTGGCTGTCGAGCAGGCCGCCAGGGCGCTGGCGACCGACCTCGAACGCGCCGGCAGCTTCGTGACTCTGTTCCATTGCCGGCTCGACGTGGCCACGCGCGAGCTCCACTACGTCGACGCTGGCCATGGCCATGTGCTGCTCCGGCGAGCGGCCGGCGATTCGGTCCCGCTCGGCGCCGGAGGCTTCCCGCTCGGCATCGTGCCCGAGCCCGAGTACCAGCAGAGCACCGTCCACCTCGATCCGCGCGATACCCTGCTGGTCTACAGTGACGGCTTGCTGGAAGCGTGCCCCGGCCGGCGCCTGAAAGCGGCCGACGTCAGCGCCCTGCTCGACGGCTGCATGTCGGCGGCCGACCTCATCGAGCGCGCTCTAGCGGCCTGCGACGGCAGCGGCCCGCCCGGCGACGATCTGACGGTCGTGCTCTTGCGAGCGGTTTAGCGCCTACATCCGCCTGTTTGGCGAGTGACCGATTCTTCGCTGCGCTCAGAATGACAATCCGAGACTACAGGGAGCGCTCGGGGATGTGCGGCTTGTCCAGGCGCTCTTCGATGTGCTCGAGCGCTTTACTCTGGGCGGCGCGGGCCTTGCCTTTGAGACCGAGCGGCAGATCAGCCGTGTCGTGGCCGCGGCTGGCGCGATCGAGCTGGTGATCGATGGCGGCGGCTTCGGCAAGTGCGGCGGCGCTGCGCTTACCGGGCCGGCGCGGGTCCGACACTACGGTGCCGCGGCCGAGCAGCCGGTGCGTGAGATCGTCCAGCGACGTGCCCTCGGCAATCCGGCCGCGCACGCGCCGCACGCCTCGGCGAATGGGCGTCACCTTCTCCAGGGCCGCAGCTTGCACCAGCCAGCGGCCGGCATGCTTCTCCGCGGGTAGACGGCAGCTGCGAGCCATCTTGCGCAGCTGAGCCTCGCTGATGCCGAGCTTGTCGGCGCACTGGCGGATGGTAAGCAAGCCGTCTGTCATGCGGTGATGCTAGCAATACGGCCGGAAAGCTCGCGGCGGCAATCGGCCCTGCCTTTGCATCCGATGAGACAACCGCCTAGCGCTTTTCGGCCGTATTGCTATCGCTTGGCATGCGTCCAATCCAGGAACTGGGCCTGGGGCAGTGTGTTCATGATGCGGTCCAGCGGGACGTTGCAGGCCGCGGCCCGGTCGCAGCCATAGGGCTGCCATTCCAGCTGGCCTGGGGCGTGGGCATCGGTATCGATCACGAAGCGGCAGCCGAGCTCGAGTGCCTGAGCCAGCAGTCGCTTGGGCGGGTCGAGTCGCTCGGGCCGGCTGTTGATCTCGACGGCTACGTCGTGCTCGGCGCACGCGCCGAACACCGCTTCCGCGTCGAACGTCGACTCCGGCCGGCCCCGCCCAACCACGATGCGGCCGGTGCAGTGGCCCAGGACGTTGACCAGCGGGTTCTTGACGGCGGCCAGCATACGAGCGGTCATGCCCTCGCTGTCCTGCCGCAGCTTGGAATGCACGCTGGCCACCACGACGTCGAGCTCGGCCAGCAGGTCCTCCTCCTGGTCCAGGCTGCCGTCCTCCAGGATGTCCACTTCGATGCCGGTCAGCATCCGGAAGGGCTTCAGCTCCTCATTCAGGTCGCGCACGACTGAGAGCTGCTGGCGCAGCCGCTCCGGGCTCAGTCCTTTGGCGACGGTCAGCCGTGGAGAATGGTCGGTCAACGCCACCCATTCGTGGCCGATCTCGCGCGCGGCGATGGCCATATCCGGGATTGGGGAGCCGCCGTCGGACCAATCGGAGTGGACGTGGCAGTCGCCCTTCAGCGCCGCCCGGATGGCCTTGCCGCGGGCGTCCTCCTCCTGGTCGAGGTTGCCCTCGAGCTTGCGGAGATAGGCCGGCACCTCGCCCGTCAGCGCCTCGCGGATGACCTGCTCGGTCTTCTCGCCCACCCCTGGCAGGCTGCGCAGCTTGCCCTTGGCGGCCAGATCGCGCAGCGCCGGCTCGTCGAAGCCGCGGATGGCGTTGGCCGCGCCGCGATAGGCCCGCACGCGGTACGTCTCCTCGCGGCCGCGCTCCAGCAGATAGGCGATGCGCTCCAGCGCCTCCACCGGGGTCATGAACCAGAGTTTGTCATGACGGGCGCTGTCGCTCGTAATGACAAAATGGGGCCATGGGCAAGCTCGATGGGCGCGTCGCCATCGTCACCGGCGGCGGCAACGGCATTGGCATCCACTACTGCAAAGGCATCGCCGCCGAGGGCTCGGCAGTCGTCGTGGCCGAGCTCGACGGCCAGGCCGCCGTGCGCGTGGCGGACGAGATCGTGGAGGACGGCGGCCGGGCGCTGGCCGTCCAGACCGACGTCTCCGACAGCGCCTCGGTGGCGAACATGGTCGAGCAGGCCATCAAGGAGTTCGGCAAGGTCGACCTGCTGGTCAACAACGCGGCCATCTTCGCCACCATCCCCATCTCCCGCGTGGGCATAGAAGAGCTGACGGAAGAGGAGTGGGACGCCGTCTACCGTGTGAACATGAAGGGCATGTTCCTGGTGACCAAGGCCGTGGTGCCCTACATGAAGAAGCAGCGCTACGGCAAGATCGTGAATATCGGCTCCAGCAGCATGCTGGAGGGCGCCGGCGGGCGCATCCACTACACATCGGCCAAAGCGGCTGTCGTCGGCTTCACCCGCGTGTTGGCCCACGAGCTGGGCGACTACAACATTTGCGTCAACACGCTGGCGCCCGGCTCGACCCTCAGCGAGGTGAACCCGACGCCGGAGATCATCGCCATGCGCGAGGCCGCTAGCAAGCGTCGCAGCATCAAACGGGTGCAGACGCCCGAGGACCTCGTGGGGCCGATGCTGTTCCTGCTGTCGCCAGACAGCGATTTCATGACCGGTCAGATGGTGCCCGTTGAGGGCGGAGGGTACTTCTACTAATGCCGCCGCTCAAGGTTGATGTCCACGCTCACCTGTACTCGCGCGAGTACCTGGCCGAGCTGGACCGCATCTTCGCCAACCCACAGACGCCGCGCGAGCGCGCCACGGCCGCCACCCTGCAGGGCAAGATCAAGAAGGACTCGGCCATGTGGAACGCCGAGGAGCGCCTGGAGTTCCTGGACAGCCTCGACGTGCAGTACCAGGTGCTCTCCCTCTCGGTCCCGCAGGCCTATGAGGGCAGCCGCGAGGACCGGCTGAAGCTGGCGCGCGTTAGCAACGACGATTTCGCCAACACCGTGGCCAAGCATCCCAAGCGCTTCCTCGGCTTCGCCAGCCTGCCGCTGCCGCACGTCGACGACTCCCTCAAAGAGCTGGATCGCTGCCTGGGCGAGCTGGGCATGGTGGGCGTCTGCCTTGGGACGAACGTCGACGCAAACTGGCTGGATGACCCAGCCCTGCGGCCAGTGTTCGACGAGCTGGACCGGCGCGAGGCCGTCATCTTCCTGCACCCGCTGACGGCGGCCTGCGTGCAGGGCGTGACCGACTTCAACATGAGCGCCGACCTGGCCTACGTCTACGACACCGCCGCGAGCGTCTATCGCATGCTGTTCAGCGGGATGTTCGACCAGTACCGCAAGCTCAAGCTGATCGTCCCGCACCTGGGCGGGATGCTTCCGGCGCTCATCGGCCGCTTTGGCAAGTCGTACCAGGTCCATCCGGCGTGCCAGAACATCCAGCGCGCTCCGTACGAGTACCTGAAGGAGTTCTACTACGACGTGGTCAGCTACTGGGTGCCCGCGCTGCACCTGGCGGCCACCTCCTTCGGGACCGACCACCTGCTGCTCGGCTCGGATTACCCGTTCGGGATTGGGGACCTCCGGGCGGCCATTACGAGCGTCCAGGAGGCATTCGGCGCCGAGGATCGGGCCAAGATCTTCGGAGAGAACGCCAAGAGGCTCTTTCCTCAGCTTACGGTGGCCTGAGCCTACGCTGGCGGGTGCCCCGCGCCCGCTCCGGGCGGCTCCGCACGCGGCTGACGCCGCGCTCCGGCTAAGAGGCGCCGCTTTGCGGACCGCCCTCCGCTTCTTACCCCACCCGGTTGCCGGTTGGTCGCGCCTAAGCTGCCGCTAGCTCGGGAAAAGCGAGGCCGGCTTTGGCTACTTGGCCGGGAAGAGTGCGGCCGATGATGGCTTCGATCCATTGGGAGGTCTCGACCAGCTCGTCGAGGCGGATCCCGGTGCGAATGCCCATGGCGTGGAGCATGTGGACCAGGTCCTCGGTGCAGATGTTGCCGGTGGCACGCGGCGCGAAGGGGCAGCCGCCCAGGCCGGCTATGGAGCTGTCGAAATGGGTCACGCCCTCGGCCATGGCGGCGACGACGTTGGCGAAGCCGCTGGCGCGCGTGTTGTGGAAGTGGCAGGCGATTTTGTCCGGCGGAATGGTCCGCTTGGCCAGCTGCAGCAGAGACGAGACGTGCGCTGGGTCGGCCATGCCGGTGGTATCGGCGAAGCTGACGTGCTCCATCCCGGCCTCCAGCGCCTGGTTGGCCAGATCGACCACCCGCACGGGATCGACGTGCCCTTCATAAGGGCAGCCCCAGGAGGTGCCGAAGCCGATGCCCACGGGCACCCCGTCGGCTTTGGCCCGTTTGGCGATGGCTTCGCACTCGCGCATGCCTTCTTCGACGCTACGGTTGACGTTCTTTTTCTGGAAGGTCTCGCTGGCCATCACGATCAGCTCGACCGCGTCCACCGTCGCCGCCACGGCCCGCTCGTAGCCGCGCTCGTTCGGCACCAGGCCAGTGAAGCGCGTCCCACGGGAGCGGTCCACGCGAGCAAACAGCTCCTCCGCGTCGGCCATCTGGGGCACCCACTTGGGGCTGACAAAGCTGCTGACCTCGATCTCCGGCACGCCGGCGGCAACCAGGCGATTGAGGAGCTCGAGCTTCTGCTCCGTCGAAACGGGCGCCGATTCGTTCTGCAGCCCGTCACGCGGGCCAACGTCGCAGACGGTGACGGCAGTCGGGAAGTTCATACCTTAGGAGTATCACCAGCGCCGATAATTCCTGCCGTGTGGCGCACCCGGGGGCATGATGCGGCCGTCGAGCTGCTGACCAGCAGCCTCGGCCAGGACCGCGTTTCCCACGCCTACCTGATCACTGGCCCGGAACGGACCGGCAAGGCTACCCTGGCACGAGAGCTGGCGATGGCCCTGAACTGCACGACCTGGCAGGGGGCGCCGCAGGGCGGCCTGTTTGGTCCGTCCGAGGCGCCGACCGCCGAGCCTGGGCCGTGCTATCAGTGCGCCTCGTGCCTCAAGACGCTGGCCGGCTCCCATCCGGACGTCTTCGCGGTCGAAGAGTGGACGACGGAGCGTGGAGCCATGACCGACCAGGTGCGCGCGATCCAGTACGGCTCGGGCCTGCTGCCGTTCGAGGGCCGGCGCAAGGTGTACCTGCTGCTCAACGCCGATGGCATGACTCCAGCAGCCCAGAACACGTTGCTGAAGACGCTCGAGGAGCCCGCGCCGACGGTCTGCCTGATCCTGACCGCGACCACCACCCGCGCCCTGCTGCCGACGGTGGTGTCACGCTGCCAGCAGCTGCAGCTGCGTCCTCCATCCATGGAGGCCATCACGTCGGCGCTGGTCGAGCTGCGCGAGATGGATCCCGAGGAGGCCGGCAGGCTGGCGGCCCTGGCTGCCGGCCGGATCGGCTGGGCGCTGGCCGCCGCCGAAGGCCCGGAGCTGCTGGAACGCCGCCAGGCGGCGCTCGATGCCCTCGCGGAGGCTCTGCGGGGGCGCACCGTCCGGCGCTTCCGGATCGCAGAGAGCCTGGCAGGATCGAACGCTGAGGGTGTCGATGACGTTCTGGAGCTGTGGCTGAGCTG
>Ga0209062_1003971_pt1 | contig 16240 bp, 16 predicted proteins | sample Coa_R2_2_FD_187158 | JGI IMG/M metagenome (GOLD analysis project Ga0209062, IMG submission 187158) | Surface soil microbial communities from Centralia Pennsylvania, which are recovering from an underground coalmine fire - Coalmine... | ecosystem: Environmental > Terrestrial > Soil > Unclassified... | reverse complement strand
TCGCCGGCGACGTATTTCTGCTTGTCGCTGGCGACCTTCAGCGTGTCCGGCGCCTCTTCGTTGTCGCCGCTGCCGCCGTACCAGCCGACATAGAAGCTGACGCTGGTCGCGGTGTTGGTCTGTCGATCCGACACGGTGAGCTTGTAGGAACCCCAGCTGAGCCGCCGCGTCAGCCGCGCCGGCGCGTCCGCCTTGATGGCGATCGTGTCGGCCGTCACCAGGTGGTCGCTCACGATCGACTGCCAGCGCCAGCGGCCGTCCTGCTGGTACCATTGATAGGAATAGACGATGCGCTCGATCTTGTAGTCGGCCGACGGCAGGGCGATCGGCTTGCCCTCGGCGTCGACAGCGACCAGGTCGAACTGCGTGTCGGCGCCTTCCTGGGCGTAGCGGCCGTCGAACACCGGCCGGATGCCGATATAGGCGTCGCGCGTCCTGAGCGGCAGTGTCTTGTCGGTCTTGGTGGCGCGGCCGTTGCCCGGCTCGAACACGCGCGCCTCGATCTGCGCCTTGAGTGGCAGGCCGGTGTCCTTGATGCCGTCGCCCGACCATTCGATCTGCGACTTGCCTTTCTCGTCGGTGTCGGCCGCGTTGAGCGTGACCAGCGGCGGCTCGTATTTCTCGCGCGCCTTCTCCAGGCCGAAACTGTATTTGGCATAGTTGGCGAAAGGCTGCGGATCGACCGTGATGCGCATGTCGCTCTCGACGCTGAGGCCGGAAGCCGGCGCGCCGTAGAGGAAGTCGGCCTGCACGGCGAAGCGGGTCGGCTTGCCGGTGCGCAGCAGCGGCGCGTCGGGCGTCAGCTCGACCTTGAGCTTCTCCGGCACGAAATCCTCGACCGAGAACTCGACCGTGCCGACCGGCGCGGCCTTGGGGTCGATGTGCGCGGCGACCGACCAATGGCCGCGGCGCGAGGATTTGGGCAAATCGATCGCCTGGTGGACCGCGCCGGAGGCCGGCAAGGCGACGGTGTAGCGCGTGAATTCCGTGCCGTCGGGCCGCTTGACGATCAGGGTGACGGGCAGGTTTGCGAGTGCGTTGGCCGCGTCGTCGCGCAGCATCGCCATCAGCTGCACCGTCTCGCCCGGGCGATAGACGCCGCGCTCGGTGTACAGGAAGGCGTCGACCGGGCCGGGCTGGTCGCGGCCGTCGATGCCGCGGTCGCCGAGGTCGAAGGCCGACTTGGTGAGCTCGAGCCGCGAGAATTCGCGATGGCCCGCATCCGTCGCCATGACGGCGATGGCTTCGCTGGCGCCGCGGCCCTTGAGCAGGCCGGCGGCGAACAGCACATGGCCGTCGGCGGCGGTCAGCGCCTTGCCGAGGATGTCGTTGCCGCGCGAGACCAGCGCCACTTCAAGGCCAGCCAGGGCCTGGGCACTCCCGATCGAGCGGGCATAGACGTTCAAGCCGTCGCGGCCGCTGAAGGTGGTGAGCGCGATGTCGGTGTCGATGACCCACATCCCGGCCAGGCCGTTCGACGGGCTGTCGTCGGTGTCATCCTCGTCGTCGCCTTTGGACGGCGGCCGGGCCGCGTTCCAGGCCACGACGAAGTAGGCGCCGGGCTTCCAGTCCTTGACCATGTCGCGGATCGGGAAGGCGGTCGTCACCGACTGGTTGAGCGCGTTGCGTACGTCCATCTTGCCGCGCCATACCTGCGCGCCGTTGTCGCCATTCAGCCACGAGCGCAGCGACCAGCTCGAGGTCACCGGCTCCTTGCCGGGGAAGGTGGCGTCCCAGCGATCGGCGGCGAACTTGTCGAGGCCGCGCTCGTTGACGCGGAACACCGCGATGCCGACCTGGCCGACATTGATGGTGGTGATCGGCAGGCCGACCGCCTCGCCGCGCGGCAGGATGAAGCCCTTGCCGGGCAGCGACACCACGGCAGGCCGCGCGCCCAGCGCCACGTCGACCTTCTGCTCCTCGCCGAGCTTGCTGCCGTCCTTGGCCGGCAGGCCCGCCATCAGGCGGACCGCGTAGTCCTGCCCGTAGGCGAGGCCGCCGATGCAGAGCTTGTCGTCGACCGGCCGCACCGCCGACTTCACCTCGGGCGAGATGCGGACATAGTCGGCGTACTTCACCGAATCGTCGGCCACGACCGGCTTGTTGAAGAAGAGGCAGGCCTCGCCGTCGGCCTTGCTGCTGTCGATGCCGACGCGGCGATAGGCGAAGGCTTCGTTGGGGGCCGCGGCCGGCTCGGCGATCGGCACCGGCGCCGTCTCTTTCGGGGAATTGGCGGGAGCTGCCGGCGTTGCCGGCGCGGCGGCCGCGGTGCGCGGCGGTGGCGCTCGCTCGACGCTCTCTCCCGGTTTGCCGATCAGGTAGCCGGCGATGCCGGATCCCAACATCAAGGCCACGACCAGGGCCGCCCCGGTCAACCAGGTCGTCGAGCGATTCATGGGAAAACTCCCCCGCAATACTCGTCGAAACTGTACGCCGCCGATTGTGCAAACACTGTGGAGGTTGACGGCCCGGTTGTGAATCGTTGGCGGCTGTGGCGGCGCTGCCACGCATGCTACCTAGCAGCCGTCATGACACTGCATCTGATCAAGCTGGCGGTGGGCGTCGACGACCTCGCCCACATGAAGAAGCTTCAGGCCAACCGCAGGAAACAACGCCGTCAGAAGCCTGGCTCGCCGCATTGGGTGTTCACCCGCAACACGCCGCGCCGCGCCGAGGAATTGCTCGACGGCGGCTCGCTCTACTGGGTGGTGCGCGGCGTCATCCGCTGCCGCCAGGAGCTGGTCGGCTTCGAGGAGGATTTCGACAAGGAAGAGGCGCGCAAGTACTGCAAGATCAAGGTCAAGCGCACCATCATCCGCACCGCGCCCCGGGCCTGCAAGGCGTTCCAGGGCTGGCGCTACTACAAGCCCGAGGACGCGCCGCCCGACATCGCCAAGGGCGATTCCGGCGACATGCCGGAGGAGATGGCGGCCGAGCTGAGAAGGCTGGGGCTTTTGTAGATAGTCGGACTGCGTCCGACTATCGGTTGGTGAGCTTCAGCTCGATGCGCCGGTTGCGCGCGGTGTCCATCAGCGACAGCGGCTGGTATTCGCCGTAGCCCGCGGCCACCAGATGGTCGTTGGGGATGCCTTGGCTGTTCAGGAACTTGACGACGGCGATGGCGCGCGCCGCCGACAGCTCCCAGTTCGAGGGAAACTGCCGGGTGTTGATCGGCTTGTTGTCGGTGTGGCCGTCGACCTGCAGCACCCAGTTGATGTCCTTGGGAATCTTGGCGCTGATCTCGAGCAGGCGCTGCGCCACGTTGGCGAGCTGCTTCTCGCCCGACGGCTGCAGCTCGGCCGAGCCCGACGGGAACAGCACCTCGGACTGGAAGACGAAGCGGTCGCCCACGATCTGCACGTCGCGCTGGCCGGCCAGCGCCTCGCGCAGCTTGCCGAAGAATTCCGAGCGGTATTTCGCCAGCTCCTCGACCTTGCTGGCGAGCGCCCGATTGAGCTTCTGGCCGAGATCGACGATCTGCGCGTTCTGCTCCTTGGCCTTGGCGTCGGCGGCCTCGAGCGCGGCGTTGAGCCTGGCGAGCTCCTGCTTGAGCGCGGCCAGCTGCTCGGTCAGCATCGCCACCGCGGCCTTCTCCTCGGCCGACCTCTTCTGCTCCTCGGTGAGGTCGGCGAACAGCTTGCCCTTCTGGTCGTTGGCCGCGGCGAGCGCCGCCTGCAGACGGCTGAGCTCGAGCTTCTGCCGCTCGGTCTCCTTCTGCAGGTCGGCCGACTTGCCTTCCAGGGTCTTGACGTTGAGCGCGAGCTCGTCGCGCTCGGCTTTCAGCTTGTCGCGCTCGCTGCGGATCTCGCCGATCTGCAGGTTGAGCGCCTGCAGGTCCTTCTGCAGCTTGGCCGACGCCTGTTTCTCGACCGACAGCTGGTCGGCCAGCGTCCTGATCTGCCGGCTGAGCGTGTCGATCGCGCTGTCCTTGCTGGAAAGCGCGGTCGACAGCGTGAACTGCGCCACGCTGAAGATCGACAGCAGGAAGATCAGCACCATCAGGAGCGTGGTGAGCGCGTCGACATAGCCCGGCCAGGTGTATTCGGCTCCGGCGGAACGGCGACGGGAGGCGGCTGCCGCCACGGCGATTTAACCCTCGACCTTGCCCCCGTCCTTGTTGCCAAGGGCGAGTGTGCGTGCGAGCAGCCTGATCTCGCCGCGCAGTTCGTCTGCGAGCGCGGTGCGATTGCTGACGGTTTCTTCGCTGAGCCGCGCAAGCTGCGCCTCGATGTTGCGCTGGTGCGCGACCAGCGCCTCGCGGTCGCTGTCGGCGAAGCGGTCGGACAGGCGGCTGACCGAGGCCCTGAGCTCCTCTAGCAGGGCCGCGCGGTTGCGGCCGTTCTCCTCGACCAGCCGCGCCAGATGCGCCTCGATGTTCTGCTGGTGGGTGGCCAGCGACTGGCGCTCGGCGTCGGCCACCGAGCGGTCGTTCAGGCGGCCGATGGCGTCCTGCAGCTCGCTGCTGAGCTGCGAGCGCACCTTGCCCGTTTCCTCGCTGATGCGCGCCAGCACCGCCTCGACGTTGCGCTGCTGGATCTGCAGCGCCTCGGCTTCGCCCGGCCCGTCGGTGCGGCGGTCCTGCAGCTTGCCGAGCACGTTGCGCAGCTCCTCGGAGACTTCCGAGCGCAGGCGCACGTTCTCGTCGGTCAGGCGGGCGATCTGGTTCTCGATGCCGCGCTGCTGGGCGATCAGGGCCTCGCGCGCCGCGGCATCCGCCGAGCGATCCGACAGCCGCGTCACGGCGCTGCTGAGGTTCTGCGCCAGTTCGCTGTTGTGGCGCGCCGTTTCCTCGGTCAGCCGCACGATCTGGTCGCCCAGGCTGCGCTGCTGCTCGATCAGCGCGTCGCGGTCGGCCGTGGCGGCGGTGCGGTCGGCGACGCGGGTCGCGAGGTTGCGCAGCTCTTCGACCAGCTCGGCGCGGCTCTTCGCGGTCTCCTCGGCGGCGCGCGCGACCTGCGTCTCGATCTGGCGCTGCTGGGCCAGGATCGCCTCGCGGTCGGCCTCCTGCGCGCCGCGGTCGGCGACCCTGGCGGCCAGCCCGCGCACCTCGTCGGCGAGCGCGCCGCGGCTGCGCGCATTCTCCTCGACCAGGCGCGACAGGTGGGCCTCGACATTGCGCTGGTGCGCCCGCAGCGCCTCGCGGTCGGCCTCGTCGGCCGAGCGGTCGGACAGGCGAGCGACGGCGCCGCGTAACTCGATGGACAATTCGGTGAAGCGCGCCAGCAGGTGCTGCTGCGCGCGCATGGTCTCGGCGAGCGACGCCAGCCGCTCGATCAGCGCGGTGTTCGCCGTGGCCGCCGACTGGCGGCTTTCCTCGAGCCGTTGCAGGACGCGCAGCAGGCCGTCGGTGCCCTCCGCGTTGCGCTCGAGCAGCGCCTCGACATAGGCCGGCACGGCGGCGCCCGAGGCCGCCGGCAGCGGGCTGCCGATGGTGGTCGCTCGCGCCAGCCACTCCTCGAGCTCGCTGTGGAAGCGGCCCTGCGCCTGGCTCGCCTGCAACTCGAGGAAGCCCAGCACCAGCGAGCCCGACAGGCCGAACAGCGAGGCGCCGAACGCCGTCGACATGCCCTTCAGCGGGCCTTCGATGCTTTCCTTCAGCCGCGAGAACATCTGCACGGCGTCGCCGGCGCTCACCTGGAGATTGTTGATGGCGTCGGCCACCGAGCCGATGGTCTGCAACAGGCCCCAGAACGTTCCGAGCAGGCCGAGGAAGATCAGCAGCCCGATCAGGTAGCGGGCGAGTTCGCGCCGCTCGTCGAGGCGGGTGTCGATACCGTCGAGCAGGGCGCGCGTCGCCGTGGGCGACAGCCGGATCTGGTCGTGTCGTTCGCCCATCATCGCCGCCATCGGGGCGAGCAGGTTGATCGAATGGGCGGGCGGCGGCGGCGTGCCTTCCTCGCGGTGCTGGAAGCGGCGCAGCCACTTCACCTCGGGCCACAGGATGACGACCTGGCGGAAGATGAAGAAGATGCCGATCACCATGACGCCCAGGATCACCGCGTCGAGCGCCGGCGTGTGCAGGAACACGCGCACCAGATCGGCCAGCAGGTAGTAGACGATCACGCCCACGGCGGCGAGGAACGCCAGCATGCGCACGAGGTAGGGAAGCGGGCTGCTCATCTGTTCGGCGGGGGCCCGCGGCGCAGGCCGATCGTCCTCATGAACCGGGGGCAAAGACGTCGACGCGGTCGCTCGCGCCGCCGTGGCCGTTGGCGGAAAAGGCGCCGACCTCGATGCGCGACTTCACGCCGAGATCGATCAGGTAGCTGCGGACGGCGAGCGCCCGGGCCAGCGCCACCTTGCGGGCGTCGGCGGGGTCGGGCCCGCTGGCATAGGCGCGCAGCTCGACCTGGCGCGCGCGGCTGAGCGTGGTCTTGGCCAGGCGGTCGAGTTCGCTGCGCGCCTCGCCGTTGATCTCGGCCGACTGGCTGGCGAACGGCAGGCTCGCCATCGCGGTGGCCGGGCTGGGCGCGGGCGGCGTCGGCGGCGGTGCCGGCTGGACCACGGGCGCAGGCGAAGCGGCGGGAGTAGGCGTCGCCGAAGCCGTAGCGGCAGGTAGTGTTGGCTTGGCCTGCTTGGTAAGCGGCACTGGCGGGCGCGACGCGACGGGCTCCGGCGGCGCCGCCGCTGGGACGGCCGGCGGTGTGGCGCTGACCGTCGCGGTCGGTGTCGGCGGCGCGCTGGCTGCCATGGGCGCTGGCGGCGACTGGCTACGGGCGGGAGCGCGGCTGCCCAGCTCGGGGATGGCGAGCAGGCGGCTCTCGATCGGGCCGGGTGGCGGCGGCGGCAGATTGGCCGCACGGCTGAAATAGGAAGTGTAGCTCGGATTGCTCGCCGCCGGCGGTGGTACCACGGCGGCGCCCGCTCCGGCCGGCTGCCAGGGGTTGAAGGCCATGCCCGCCGTCGGCGGCGGTGCCGGCTGTACGGCGCTGGCGGCGGGCGTCGGGCCGCCCGCTTGCAGGCCCACGCCGTTGTACGGGTTGAAGGCCGTCACGTTCGCCGATTGCGCCCAGGCCGGCACGAACACGGCTGACGACGACGCTGCGCCGAGGCCGAGCAGGGCCAGGGCGAGGCTGCGCACGGCAACCGAGGAGGCGGGCATAACTGATTGCCTTTCCAAGAGGATTTGCCGCGCAACCATAGCCAATGGCACCCCTGCGCTCAACCGAAGGCACCCACAGGGGGCGCGACAGAGTTACCGCAGTGCCTCGACCAGCGGGTCGCGCAGGTGGCCGTTGGTGGCCAGGATCGACGGCGCGCCGAGCGCATAGGCATTGCCCTCGATGTCGCTCAGCAGGCCTCCCGCCTCGCGCACCAGCAGGGCGCCGGCGGCGACGTCCCACGGCGCGAGGTCGTATTCGAAGAAGCCGTCGTAGCGGCCGGCGGCGACGAAGGCGAGATCGAGCGAGGCCGCGCCCCAGCGGCGCACGCCCGCGGTCCTGCCCATCACCTGCTCGAGCCGGCGCACATAGTCGGGATGGTTGCCGCGCCCCATCTGCGGGATGCCGGTGCCGACCAGCGCCTGGCCGAGCTCCTTGCGGCCCGACACCCGCAGCCGGCGCGAGCGCGCGTTGGGCGTATCGAGGAAGGCGCCGTTGCCTTTCTCGGCCCAGAACAGCTCGTCGGAGATCGGATTGTAGACGATGCCGGCGATCACCTCGCCGTCGCGCTCGAGCGCCAGCGAGATCGCGAAATGCGGCAGGCCGTGCAGGAAGTTGGTCGTACCGTCGAGCGGATCGGCGATCCAGCGGTTGCGCGCGCCGATCTCGCCACTGCCCTTCACTTCGCCGCCTTCCTCGCCGAGGAAGCCGTATTCCGGCCGCGTGCGCTCGAGCTCCTTGCGCAACGTCTTCTCGGCCATGATGTCGGCGCGGCTCACGAAATCGGCCGGCCCCTTGGCCGAGACCTGCAGGTGCTCGACCTCACCGAAATCGCGCTTCAGCGTCTTGGCGGCGGCGAACACGGCGCGGATCATGATCGTGACCGTGGCCGAGCGCACCGCCAGCGAACGGCGTTCGGGCGGACCGGATCGCTCGCGGCCGGGCTGCATCGGCGCCCGCCCGATCCGGGCAACAGGGGATTGGGGCGGACGACTCATTGCTGGGAGCGCGCCACTCCTGTGGCGCGATCATTGCTCGCCTCGACAAAGACGCGCGATCGGAGTCGCGCGCTCCCAGCAAAGAGCATGAACATCAATCCTTGGCGCGTTCCATGTAGCTGCCGTCCTCGGTGTTGATCACCAGCCGCGTGCCGACGGCGATGTGCGGCGGCACCATGACGCGAATGCCGCCTTCGACGACGGCCGGCTTGTAGGACGACGAAGCGGTCTGGCCCTTGACCACGGCGTCGGCCTCGACCACGGCGAGTACGACGCTCTTGGGCAGCGTGACGCCGACCGGCGTGCCCTCGTGCAGCGAGACCTGGACCTCCATGCCGTCCTGCAGCCAGCGCGCCTGGTCGGGATCGAGCACGTCGGTGCCGACGGTGAGCTGCTCGTAGTTCTCCTTGTCCATGAAGGTGAAGCCGTTGTCGTCCTTGAACAGGTAGGTGCAATCGCGCTCGTCGATGTGCGCCTGCTCAATCAGCTCGCCCGAGCGGTAGCGCTCCTGCAGTTTGTTGCCCTCGCGCAGCGCCTTGGCCTCGATGGCGACGAACGCGCCGCCCTTGCCTGGCGTGATGTGCTGTACCTTGGAGGCGACATAGAGCCGGCCGTTCACCTCGATGACGTTGCCGGCGCGAATGGAATTGACTGGAACCTTCATGGATCTTCCCCAGGCGGCTAACCGCCTGATCTCTTGGAATGATTTGGCCTCGCTCCGGCGAACCGGGGCGAGGCCGGCGCGGGCTTGTATCAAAGGCCACCGGGCGAGGCAACACGCCGCCCGCGGCCACGGCAGGCCGCGACGGCGCGGTTGCGATAGGGATAGTCAGGGAGTGGGAAGCGCCGGCGTCACTCCCAGGCACACGCCGCCCAGATGGCGACGAGGATGACGCTCAAGGCGAGCGGGAACGTGCCGGCAAGCTGGAGCCAGCTTGCCTTGCCGGGCTCGAACCAGATCCAGTAGATCACCAAGCCGGACAGCGCGACCACGAGGAGCAGGGCAAGCCGCAGCGCCCAGCGCAGGACGAGCTCGATCGCCGGCGGGCCTTGTCGCTGATAGCTGCCAAATTCGGTTTCCCCCGCGCCACGGTAAGTCGCGGTTGATTTCCCAACGCCCGGAAGGTCGAACACTTTTCACCCCTATGCCGCCCGTGCGGGGCGGCGCACACCGCCATAGAAACGATTGTCGGGGATCAAAAGTCACCGTGTGGGCGTTGTGACCTCACAGTGATCGCGGCTCGCCCTGTCGCAGGCGAATATCGCGTCTCGGCACAGTTTGGACGCAGGTCGAAATGGTCGGCACCTGCCGTTCTATGGCTTTGCCGGCAGCTTTCGGAAGCAGATAGGGTCGCCCTTGGGTTGCGGCCGGCACTGCCAATCGGCGCCGAAGCCCCAGTTATGCCACTTGGGTGAGGACGCGAAGCCGTACAGGCAGAGGCCGATCGCCAGCACGGCGACGATCGCGCTGCCGGTGATCTCCTTCCACGTCCATAGCCGCCAGTTCATCGGAGGACTCCTTCTGCCTCTTCTTCGGCAGCGCTGCGGCGGCGCTGGCTTGAAGTTCTATACGACAGAATCGGGTTCCTTCTAACACCCGGGCTATGGTGGCGACGCCATGATCGCCATCGCATGCCCGCATCTCGCCCTCGTGCTTACAGCCGGGGGCTTTCCGCACTTTCCGCTAGTGCGCTACCCCTCGAACTTGCGTGCGTCGGCCTGGATTAAGATGCGTGCAGGCAGGTCTCGAGCGATTCAAGAATCGTCAAAAGCGCCGTTGTTTCAAAGTCTTGGATATATCATCAGTTCGTTTGGCGCGTTTTGGTGGCCGTGCTGCGCAAGTCTCGTTCGCGCGATTCGGCACGAGCGCGCGCGGCCCACTTATTTTAATACGGCGCTTCCTAGACGTTGTGGCGTCGGCGCGGTCAGGCGAGCCCCAGCTCCCGCTGCTTCTTCCTCGGCAGCGCCGCCGCGATCACCTGATGCGCGCGCCGGAGATAGGCCCTGGTCTCGGCCGGGCTCAGCACTTTCGGGTCGGTGAGCGACACCCACTTGGCGCGCGCGAGGTAGGGCGCCGGCGCGAAGCCGTCGGCGCGGGAGAGCGCCTCGTAGTGGGCCGGATCGACCTTGAACGAGACGCGCGCGATCGAATGATCGGCCGGCGCGACCAGGCAGAACATCTTGCCGCCCACCTTGAACACCTGCACGCCCTCCCACTGCACCACGCAGGTGGCGTGCGGCAGCGTGCGGCAGAAGGCGGCGATCTGGGCGGGGGTCATGCGCGGATCGTACCTCAGTGCGTCTGGGATTCCTCCCCCTTGCTAAGGGGAGAGGCGAGGAGAGGGGACGTCGAAGGGTACGTGCAACCCCCTCTCCAAACCTCTCCCCCTATCGGGGGAGAGGATTCGCCTAACGCGCTATAAGTCAGCCATGAACGAATGGCGTCCCGACAGACTCGGCCAGCGGCTGCCCAAGCTGCGTGCGCGCGGCAGGCTGCAGGCGGCGCTGCGCCAGTGGTTCGAGGGCGAGGGCTTCACCGAGGTCGAGACGCCGATCCTGCAGCTCTCGCCCGGCGCCGAAATCCATCTCGGCGGCTTCTCGACGATGTGGGGCAACCCGGCGCACAAATATCCCGAGCACGAGCAGCGCTGGCTGCACACTTCGCCGGAATTCTCGATGAAGAAGCTGCTGGCCGGCGGGATGGAGAAGATCTTCCAGTTCGCGCGCGTGTTCAGGAACGGCGAGGGCTCGGCGCTGCACAGTTCCGAGTTCACCATGCTCGAATGGTACCGCACCAACGCGGGCTATGAGGCGATCATGGCGGATTGCGCGGCGCTCCTGCGGCTTACCAGCGAGATCGTGGGCGCGAAGGAGCTGCGCTTCGGCGACAAGGTCTGCGACCCCAACGGCGAGCCGGTTCGCATCACCGTGGCCGAGGCGTTCCGGCGCTTCGCTGGCATCGATGTGCTGGCCACGGTGGGCGATGCACGGGCGCTCGAGCGCGCGGCCGGGCTCAGCCCGCGCGAGAGCTACACGTGGAGCGACGTCTTCTTTCGCATCATGCTCGACAAGATCGAGCCGCATCTCGGCATCGGCCGGCCGACCATCCTGTGCGAGTACCCGATCTCTATGGCGGCGCTCGCCCGCGCCAAGCCGTCGGACCCGCGGGTCGCCGAGCGCTTCGAGCTCTATTGCTGCGGCGTCGAGCTGGCCAACGCCTTCGGCGAACTGACCGATGCGAGCGAGCAGCGCGTCCGATTGCAGGCCGACATGGCCGAGAAGCAGTATCTCTACAGCGTCTACTGGCCGGTCGACGAGGATTTCATCGCCGCCCTCGAGCACGGCCTGCCCGACTGCGCCGGCATCGCGTTGGGCTTCGACCGGCTGGTGATGCTGGCGACCGGCGCCTCCCACATCGAGGACGTGCTGTGGCTGCCGGTCAGGTGAATTGTCGTCCTGAGCGCAGCGAAGGACCTGGTGTGGCATCACCGCGGTGTTGGACCCTTAGGTCCTTCGCCTTCGGCTCAGGACGACATTATCTCGTTGAACGCCGTCACTGCCGCTTTCGGCCCGTGCTCGTAGTTCCACACGCCGCCCGCGACGGCGAGGAAGTCGGCGCCGGCCGCGATGACCGGCCGGCAATTGTCGACGGTGATGCCGCCGATCGCCACGCACGGCACTTCCATCAGCCCGCTCCACCATTCGAGGATCTCGAGCGAGGCGGGCGTGGTCACGCTCTTAGTGGTCGAGGCGAAGAAGGCGCCGAACGCCACGTAATCGGCGCCGGCCTCGGCCGCCTCCATGGCGAGATGGCGCGAGGCCTTGCATGTCACGCCGACCTGCCGCTCGGGGCCGACGATGCGGCGCGCCTCGGCGTAGGGCATGTCGTCCTGGCCGACATGCACGCCGTCGCAATCGAGCTTCACCGCGAGGTCGGGCCGGTCGTTCATGATGAAGGCGACGCCGCGCTGCTGGCAGATCGGCCGCAAGGTGTCGGCGGCGCGTGCGATCACGGCGTCATCGGCCTGCTTCATCCTCAACTGAAAGGCCGCCACGTCGCCGCCGTCGAGCGCGGCGCGCAGCTCGTCGGCGAAGATCGACGGGTGCTCGATGCGCTCGGGCGAGATGAGGTAGAGGCGACAGGCCATCGCGGCCTGATAACACGACGACTAGGGGCAGGGAATCTCCCGGATCGTGCCGTCGTACGGCACGTCGAGCCGGCGGACCGTGCCGTCGTAGGGCGCGTCGATGCGGCGCTGCGTGCCGTCATAGGGCGCATCGATCTGGCGATGCGTGCCGTCGTACGGCGCATCGAGCCGGCGGTGCGTGCCGTCATACGCCGCGTCGAGCTGGCGGTGCGTGCCGTCATACGCTGCGTCGAGCCGGCGGTGCGTGCCGTCATAGGGCGCATTGAGGACGCGCAGCGTGCCGTCGTAGCAGGGCCGCACATAGCCCGCGCCGTTCAGCACCTGCAGGCGGTCGCAGCTCATGCTGGTCGGCCCGACGGTGGCGAGATTGGCGCCGCCCGAATCGGCGCAGGCGCCCAGCGCCAGCAGGGCGCAGAGCAGGAGAGGGCGCAGTGAGGTCACGACTTCTTGCGCAGGTTGAGCTCGGCGTACCACGTGCCGAAGCGGGCGTGGCAGGTCAGGTAGTCGTCGTCGATGATGCCGCAGTCGAGATCGGTGGCGGGCGATTTCACCAGCAGCCGGTCGTTCTTGATCGTGCCGACGGTCGTGACGTCGCGCGGTCCGTAGAACTTCACCAAGCCGGTGTGATCGACGCTCATGACCACGCGCGTGTAGAGATCGATCCAGCCGACCCACAGGCCGTAGGCGTCGTCGAAGGTCTCGATCGGCGTGACCACGAAGCGCGGCGCCGACGGCGTGCTCCTGGGCTCGGGATAGTCCGGCGCGTCCTGCGCCTGGGCCGAGCCGGTCGCGGCGACCATCATCGAAAGCGCCGCGAACGCGGCCGAAGCGAAGCGAAAAGACATGGTTGGTGGCTCCCCGGCGCGCAGTGTAGCGCGTCCGGCCGGCCGGCGCACTTCGCTTCGGTCGAATTTGTGACTTCTGGGCACAGCCCGAGGGGCGACGCTGCAATTTTCTCCCGCTGCGGCGGGCGGGCGGCCCCACCCGTCGGATGGGGCCGCGCCTCTTGTTCTTATGCCGATCGGCTAGCGGCGATAGACGTCGTCGCGGTCGTGATCGTTCCACGCTCCGCCGCGATTGTTGTTGTGGCGGTCGAAGCGGTTGGGAATGCCATCATGGTCGCGATCGCCCCACGGTCCGTTGTCGTTGTGGCGATCGTAGCGGTTGGGAATGCCGTCGTGATCCCGGTCGCCCCACGGCCCACGTGTCTGGGCCTGGGCGAGCGGCGCCGCGGCAACGGCGGCGCATATGGCGAGCAGGGCGAGCTTGAACGGTTGTTTCATCGGTGCCTCCTTGGTTCAGATTCGCCGTCGCGAACCAACGTGCCGCCGGCGCAGAAGGTGGCCCGGCGGAGGCGCCAAAAAAGAAGGCCCCGCGAGGGCGGGGCCTTCCGATGTCACAGGAACCCGGCGCTACATCTTGCCCTGGTAGATGCCGATGATCTTGTCGAGCATGTCGAGCGCCTGCTCGCGCGGACGCTGGAAGGTGTTGCGGCCGATGATCGAACCGTTGGCCCCGCCGTCGCGCAGGCCGCGGATCTCGTTGAACAGGCCCTCGAGGTCCTTCGCTTCGCCGCCCGAGAACACGACGATGCGGCGGCCGTTGAAGGCGGCCTGCATGACGTGCTTGATGCGCGCGGCGAGCGTCGACTTGTCGACGTTGGCCTTCTCGTAGGCGGCCTTCGCCTCGGGCTGCCACAGCACGTCGGTCGGCGGCTTGACCTTGATGATGTGCGCGCCCAGCAACGCCGCCATGTGCGCGGCATAGGCGCAGACGTCGAGCGCCGTCTCGCCCGCCTTGTCGAGCTTGCCGCCGCGTGGATAGGACCACATGACGACGGCGAGACCGTGCGCCTTGGCCTCCTCGGCCAGCGCGCGGATCTCCTCCATCATCTCGTACTGGTCTTCCGAGCCGGGATAGATCGTGAAGCCGATCGCCGAGCATCCGATGCGCAGCGCATCGCGCACCGAGCCGGTGACCGCCTGGTCCTTGTTGGTCGACAGCGAGTTGGCGCTGTTGAGCTTGAGGATGGTCGGGATGGCGCCGGCGAAGGAGTCGGCGCCGGCCTCGAGCGGTCCCAGGGGGGCGGCGTAGGCGTTGAGGCCCGCGTCGACCGCGAGCTGGTAGTGATAGTGCGGGTCGTAGGCGTCGGGGTTGGGCGCGAAGGAACGTGCCGGGCCGTGCTCGAAGCCCTGGTCGACCGGCAGGATCACCATCTTGCCCGAGCCGCCCAGGCGGCCGTGCATCAGGATGCGGGCGAGGTTGGCCTTGGTGCCCGGGTTGTCGCTCTCGTAGTTGTCGAGGATCTTCTTGACGGTGCGGGTGATCTTCACGGGCGTCGCCTCCTTCTTGGGCCGGTGATAGCGGCGGCGGGGCGGGCGTTCAAGCCCCGCCACGCGGAACGTCGATTACCTCGGACGGAATTGGGTGGCGAAGGGCGGCGAATTAGGTGAGGGACATGACAATGCACCAGTTCGCCCCGCGTTCCCTGGCCGCACGGCTGCCGTTCTATTTCGGCTGGGTCATCATCGCCGTCGCCTTCGTCACCATGTCGCTCGGCGTGACGGCGCGCACGGCCTTCTCGCTGATGTTCCCGCCGATCGTCGACGAGTTCGGCTGGGATCGCGGGCTGGCCGCCGGCGCCTTCTCGTTCGGCTTCCTGGTGTCGGCCGCGATCAGCCCGGTGCTCGGCCGGCTGATGGATGCGCGCGGGCCGCGCTTCGTGATCGAGGCGGGGGTGCTGATCTGCACCGCGGGCCTGCTCACCGCCACGCTGATCGCCACGCCGATGCAGCTCTACCTCACGCTCGGCCTGCTGGTTGGCATTGGCGCCAACTGCATGACCTACTCGGTCCATTCGCAGTTCCTGCCCAACTGGTTCGTGCGCCGCCGTGCGCTCGCGATCGGCATCGCCTTTTCCGGCGTTGGCGTCGGCTCGATGCTGCTGCTGCCGTGGCTGCAGGCCATCATCCTGCGCCAGGGCTGGCGCAGCGCCTGCTGGACGCTCGGCATCGTGATCCTGGTGGTGCTGGCGCCGATCAACCTGATCGTCGCCAAGCGGCCGGAGGATCTCGGCCTGCTGCCCGACGGCGAGCGCCACGACGCAACCGGCGCGCCGCCCAAGAAGAAGTCGAACGTGGTCGATGCCGAGTGGGCGGCGGTCGACTGGACGGTCGGCCGCGCGGTGCGCACGGCGCGCTTCTGGTGGCTGGCGCTCAGCTACTTCTGCGGCGGCTATGTCTGGTACGCGGTCCAGATCCACCAGACCAAGTACCTGGTCGAGATCGGCTTCCCGCCGATGGAGGCGGCCTACTCGCTGGGCCTGGTCGCGCTGCTCGGCATCCCGGGCCAAATCCTGCTCGGCGGCGTGTCGGATCGCTACGGCCGCGAGATCGTGTGGGCGGTGAGCTGCGCGGGCTTCGCCATCTGCTACGCGCTCCTGCTCGCGCTCGCGGTCCAGCCGAGCCAGGTCCTGCTCTATCTCATGGTGCTGGCGCAGGGTGGGCTGGGCTATGCCGTGGCCACCACGATGGGGCCGATCGTGGCCGAGATCTTCGAGGGCAAGTCGTTCGGCACGATCTTCAGCCTCCTGATGACGGCGCTGATCGGCGGCGGCGCGGCCGGGCCGCTGCTCACCGGCGTGCTGCACGACTGGACCGGCAACTATGTCGCCGCCTGGTGGGTCGGCATCGGCCTCAGCATCGTCTGCGCGGCGACCGTGTATATCGCCGCGCCCGGCAAGGTCCGCATGGTGGCGGGAAAGGCGGCCGCTATTCGTTGAGCCCCTTGCCGGGATAGGGGTGCGTCTTCATCCAGTGGTTGGCGATGTCGAGGCGGCGGGTGATCCACACGCCCTTCTGCTGTTGCAGGTAGTCGAGCAGGCGCCACAGGCCCGCCGTACGCGCGGGATGGCCGAGGATGCGCATGTGCATGCCGACCGACATCATCTTCGGCTGCCGCGCGCCCTCCTTGTAGAGAACGTCGAAGGCGTCCT
>Ga0209062_1003969_pt1 | contig 16245 bp, 18 predicted proteins | sample Coa_R2_2_FD_187158 | JGI IMG/M metagenome (GOLD analysis project Ga0209062, IMG submission 187158) | Surface soil microbial communities from Centralia Pennsylvania, which are recovering from an underground coalmine fire - Coalmine... | ecosystem: Environmental > Terrestrial > Soil > Unclassified... | reverse complement strand
CAGCGGCGAACTGGAAACACACGTCATGCGGAAAGAGTACCTCGCGGACGCGGCGTTCTTGGTCGCTCTTCAAGGTGACCTGGCGACCGTGGACGGTGTTGCGAAGGCGCTTGACGATCCCGTTTGGCCACCGTTTTTGGGCCGGAAGTGTTGCCCGCCCTCGGCTCCCGTATTGGACAAACAATTCGCTCCGCTCGGAGAGCACCTCGATCTGGAGACCGCCCTTCGGTCGGTTCCGTGGCGTCCACGACTGCCAAGTATCGACACAAAGCCCGACCTGCTTTGGGCGGTCGTCGAGGCGAAGCCAGCGGACGGGAGACCCGTTCAGGATGTGCCCGTGTCGTTCACACACCGTGTCTACGCCACGCGGTTCGTGCGAGACGTGGAATTGAAGGGTGTCGTGGAAAGCGAACAATCCGAGTTCACGCCGGCACCCCGGCCAGCTCGCCGCCCCGTGACGGAGTTACCGGGGTGGAAGGACGGGGAGAATCGTCGACAACAACGGCTCAACCGCGATCACGGTTTGTGTGTGTTTTGCAAAGAGCCGGCCCGCGATGTTCATCACCGCACTTACGCTCGTGCCGGATCTGAGGATATCGAGAACGATCTGCGTTCGGTGTGCCGTCTGTGCCACGATGCTCTCACTCTGCTCGAATACGCGGGCGGTATGGGTGAGGAGCGCATTGACCCGTGTCACGCGCCCCACCGCGACGCCATCCTGGCGCAACGGCGAGACATCCTGACCCAGCGAGACCGGCTCCGCCGACGCCGGAACCGCGCAAAACACGAAGAGGAGGATTAACGTGTTCCTTTCGTACCTGCTCGTCGATACCGCTGCCGATCCGGCACACCCGCGCCCCGGGCGCTCATGGGTCCGCAACGTGTACCGCGTTCACCAGCGGCTGTGCATGGCCTTTCCGAGTGCCGGTCGGAAGAATACCGACCCGCAGTTCCTCGCCCCGTTCGCGCCCGACGACTTCGGCATCGTTCAAACCTCGCGCGAAGCCCTGCCCGACCGTTGTGTCCCATATCGAACACAGCACGTGCACGCACCCCGCGATGGGATCGCCAATTTCCTGTTCCGAATCGATGCGATCGCCTCGCCACTTCGCGCCCGCTATCAGCAAACCGATGAATGGCGGCCGGGCGAACCTGTTTCGATGCCAAGTCGTCACGTCATCGTCGTTCAATCCGGAATCGAACCGGATTGGGAGTATGCATTTCATAACGCCCGTGAATTCCTCTGCGCCAAGCCGCTCGTGAAAGACTCCGAGCCGCGCTTCACCGTCGGGCAGAAACTTCGGTTCCTGCTCCGCGCCAACCCGACGAAGCGGTTGACGGCGAAATCGGTGGACGCGGTTGGGAAGTTGATCGAGAAGTGGCACGACAAGAAAGGAAAAGGCCGGCGGGTCGGGCTGTACACCACCGAGCAGCAAGAGATGTGGTTACGCCAACAAGGAGAAGGGAACGAAGGCCGAGAAGGTAAGGGGTTCCGAATCTTGGACGTATGCACGGAATCGGAGGGAAATACCCGAACTCGGAAGGGGGAGTGTGACCTCGCGCTGTTCGCGGTGCGCTTCGACGGGTTGTTGGAGGTCACCGACCCGGACAGGTTCCATCAGGCGATTCTCTCCGGGATCGGTGCGGGAAAGGGATTCGGCTTCGGACTTCTGTCCGTCGCCCCCGCTTGACGAGGGCGCATTCGATCTTTGACAACTCGGTCTCTTCTTCCCCACGCATGTGGGGGCGAACCATCACTGAATCACGAGGCTCGTCGTGCGTACACTTCACGAATTACCACCGTTTCGCGACCGGTGGAGTTACCTCTACCTGGAGCACGGAGAACTCGACCAACAATCATCGGGATTGGTGTTTCACAACGCCACCGCACTCACGCCGTTGCCGATCAACCAACTGAGCCTGCTAATGCTCGGGCCAGGCACGACCGTGACACACGCGGCCATCCGCGCTCTGGCCGGCAACAACTGCTTACTCGCATGGGTCGGTGAGCAGGGGGTCCGGATGTACGCCCACAGCACCGGCGGGACGTTCAGCGCCCGGCGGTTAATCGTTCAAGCGAAGCTGGCTACAGACCCCGAACAACGGCTGGTTGTGGCCAAGCGGATGTACGCCAAGCGATTTCCAGGTGGCGATCTAGAATCCAAATCGCTGGAGCAAATCCGCGGGATGGAAGGATCACGGGTCCGAACTGCGTACGCTCAACTTGCGGCAAAGCACTCGATCCAATGGGACGGTCGAAGGTACGACCAGAATCAGTGGACTTCGGCTGATCCAGTAAACCGGGCACTGTCCGCCGCGAACGCTTGTTTGTACGGAGTTTGCCACGCGGCCATCGTTTCGGCGGGGTATTCGGCGGGATTAGGTTTTATTCACACGGGCAAGCTCCTGTCGTTCGTGTACGACATTGCGGATCTATACAAGACCGAGGTCACCGTTCCCGCCGCATTTCGAGTCGTTGCTACCACGAAGGAGGGAATTGAACGGAAAGTGCGCCTGGAATGTCGGCAGGTATTCCATGACACAAGGTTGCTTGAGCGCATCCTGCCGGACATCGCGGAGGTGTTAGCCGATGCTGGTGATGATCTTAGAGAAAGCCCCAGCGAGCTTGAAGGGCGAGCTGTCTCGCTGGCTGATCCAACCGATGCCGGGGGTATTCTTTGGGAATCCGAGCCGCCGGGTGAGGGAAGAACTCTGGACGAAGGCATGTCAGAAGATCAAGACAGGGAATGTGATACAGATCTGGACGAGCCGGAATGAACAGGGATTTGAATATCGCCAACTCGGGAACTCAACTCGAACGGTTTTGGATCATGAAGGTATTGCACTGGTGACAACGATTAAGCCTCCAAAGAAGCCATCGAAAAGCAACAACTCCCCAACTCAGACCCCTAAGACTTGAGATCGCTTTCTCGAACCAGAGAGTTTGTTGCAGAATTGCACACTTTCGGCAATCGTTTAGGGCCTTCCCCACGTGCGTGGGGGTGAACCGGCTGGGGCGAAGCTCGTCCAGGCGGCTGCCAAGCCTTCCCCACGTGCGTGGGGGTGAACCGTTGTGCCACGGGCGTTGATGTGGTTGGCGCGGCGCCTTCCCCACGTGCGTGGGGGTGAACCGCCAACCCTCCGCCTTCCACCCTCACGCCCTCCGCCTTCCCCACGTGCGTGGGGGTGAACCGTGCGGGGAATAGATCGTCATCCCGTTGACGGTGCCTTCCCCACGTGCGTGGGGGTGAACCGTGGATCGACCGCAAGCGCATCCAAGGTGTCAGAGCCTTCCCCACGTGCGTGGGGGTGAACCGTGTGCGGCAGGTTCGATAAGCGGCTGGCGACGCCTTCCCCACGTGCGTGGGGGTGAACCGCGGACTTCACCGGGCTACGCCACAGCGGGCAAGCCTTCCCCACGTGCGTGGGGGTGAACCGGAATGGTTAGCCAAATTGATTCCGGGAGATTCGGCCTTCCCCACGTGCGTGGGGGTGAACCGCATCTTGGCACGGGTCACCAATACTCGAGTTGCCTTCCCCACGTGCGTGGGGGTGAACCGAAGCTGATTCTCTCAAGAGCATTGGGAAGAAGAGCCTTCCCCACGTGCGTGGGGGTGAACCGTCGGGGCGGCCACGCTTGACTGTGGAGACGACGCCTTCCCCACGTGCGTGGGGGTGAACCAGGTGTTGATGCTTTTCATGGTATTTCTCCTTTAGCCTTCCCCACGTGCGTGGGGGTGAACCGATGAAGGAGGCAGCCGATGAGAAACGCAAGAAGCCTTCCCCACGTGCGTGGGGGTGAACCGTTCGGCGGACGCGCGGAAACGGCACTCAAAGCGCCTTCCCCACGTGCGTGGGGGTGAACCGGACGGGCTCAACGAAGCGACCAAGGTGGTGATGCCTTCCCCACGTGCGTGGGGGTGAACCGACCGCCTCTCAGGGCTAATTCGCTAACCCTTCGCCTTCCCCACGTGCGTGGGGGTGAACCGTTGTAGTCAATGGTGGCGTCGGCCGGTGACCGCCTTCCCCACGTGCGTGGGGGTGAACCGTGTCCCCCCTGATCGCCTTTTGGGGTGTGTTCGCCTTCCCCACGTGCGTGGGGGTGAACCGTACCCCGAGGGAAATCCACGGCTCGTATTCGAGCCTTCCCCACGTGCGTGGGGGTGAACCGCGGGCTGCGTCAGGAACCACGTCCTATCGTGCGCCTTCCCCACGTGCGTGGGGGTGAACCAGCAGAATTCCAGAAGCGCCGCGATGAGGAAGAGCCTTCCCCACGTGCGTGGGGGTGAACCGAATGGTACACGCGAAATTGCTGCTGAGGCGCAGCCTTCCCCACGTGCGTGGGGGTGAACCGCAGTCCATCGAAGCTCCCGAATTCGACTTTACCGCCTTCCCCACGTGCGTGGGGGTGAACCGTTTTGGCCGCAAGACCAATTCGCGCCCATACCGCCTTCCCCACGTGCGTGGGGGTGAACCGAGGTCATTCCTCGATTTTGGCGCAGACCGCACGCCTTCCCCACGTGCGTGGGGGTGAACCGGCAATCCAACACGCGGTCACGGGCGAGGCCCAGCCTTCCCCACGTGCGTGGGGGTGAACCCTTTTGGGCCGGAGGAAGGCTGAGCGCGGCCGCGCCTTCCCCACGTGCGTGGGGGTGAACCGAGCTGTGTGAGATAGCGGTCAGGTTCCCAGGCGCCTTCCCCACGTGCGTGGGGGTGAACCGAACTCGCCAAGCGAACCGTTCTTTTCAATCCGGCCTTCCCCACGTGCGTGGGGGTGAACCGATTGGCCCCATTCCTGACGGTGCACGGGCGAGGCCTTCCCCACGTGCGTGGGGGTGAACCGAAACTCTGTCTTGGCTGGAAGCCGACCCCGCCGCCTTCCCCACGTGCGTGGGGGTGAACCGACAGAGGGAGCGGGGATGACTGCCCCGCTCCCGCCTTCCCCACGTGCGTGGGGGTGAACCGCTGACGACATGGGGCATGGTCTTGCAAGTCACGCCTTCCCCACGTGCGTGGGGGTGAACCGAGAGTGATGTTCTTGCCCGCTGTCAACTGCACGCCTTCCCCACGTGCGTGGGGGTGAACCGCCGTGAGTGGATCGACGCCGGAATGCCTGTGCGCCTTCCCCACGTGCGTGGGGGTGAACCGGAAGAACGTGAAACCGTTCTCGAAAAGGCCATGCCTTCCCCACGTGCGTGGGGGTGAACCGGTGTCACAGTGAACGTCATGGGCGAGGATCGGCCTTCCCCACGTGCGTGGGGGTGAACCGTGAAGCTGTCGCGGGGCAAGAATCCCATCTCCGCCTTCCCCACGTGCGTGGGGGTGAACCGTTGCAACAAGTGCAGGCGGATTACCTGGCCAGGCCTTCCCCACGTGCGTGGGGGTGAACCGCACCCGACCATCCTCCTGGAGATCGACTGGTTCGCCTTCCCCACGTGCGTGGGGGTGAACCGCTCGGCATCATGGGCTTTGCATGCCGTGACCCCGCCTTCCCCACGTGCGTGGGGGTGAACCGAAGTAGTTGACAACTCACCTTGACAGGTGTAACGCCTTCCCCACGTGCGTGGGGGTGAACCGCGACCATCACCGTCGTCGTGACCAACGTGGACGCCTTCCCCACGTGCGTGGGGGTGAACCGCTACGTCAACTGCTATGGGACTACTGGTCTACGTCTTCCCCACGTGCGTGGGGGTGAACCGTCCGTCTCCTCGTCCTTGGACTTGGCGTGTGCGCCTTCCCCACGTGCGTGGGGGTGAACCGTATGCGCCAAAATCCCCACAAAAAGCAACGAAGCCTTCCCCACGTGCGTGGGGGTGAACCGCCTACCAGCTGCTCCAGGTCCTCGACGAAGCCGCCTTCCCCACGTGCGTGGGGGTGAACCGCAACCCAGAACGCTCGCTGCCGGATGTGCGGAGCCTTCCCCACGTGCGTGGGGGTGAACCGAAGTGGGAAGCAAACATGCTTCGGACGAAACAGCCTTCCCCACGTGCGTGGGGGTGAACCGCGGAAGCTTCTATTAATTGTTGAGCAATAAGCGCCTTCCCCACGTGCGTGGGGGTGAACCGTCTTTCTAATAGTCTCATAATTGCACATCTAAGCCTTCCCCACGTGCGTGGGGATGAACCGAGTGTGCAAAAACCGATTGCGAAGGGGTTGGTGCCTTCCCCACGTGCGTGGGGGTGAACCGTAATTGGTGGCATCGTCCTCGTAGGAGCAGTAGCCTTCCCCACGTGCGTGGGGGTGAACCGCTGCCGGATGATTCCGTGGGCTGCATTCGCGCGCCTTCCCCACGTGCGTGGGGGTGAACCGCTCATCGGACTCGACGGCGAACCGCCCGACCTGGCCTTCCCCACGTGCGTGGGGGTGAACCGAAGTCTTCCGGGATGGAATGTTCAGGACGCCAAGCCTTCCCCACGTGCGTGGGGGTGAACCGGAGTTCGACGTGCCACCATAAACAACAAAGCCCGCCTTCCCCACGTGCGTGGGGGTGAACCGAGGGGATTGATGGGCACCGCCACTGTGCAGGAGCCTTCCCCACGTGCGTGGGGGTGAACCGAACACGGCAACCCTGGAAGTGTGGGTGCTGGTGCCTTCCCCACGTGCGTGGGGGTGAACCGGTTGGAAACCGTGCCTTTCGCGCCGGCTTCCGCCTTCCCCACGTGCGTGGGGGTGAACCGTGACTCTGACGGCCGGTGATGCCGGGCAGCTCGCCTTCCCCACGTGCGTGGGGGTGAACCGATTGCGGGCCTCGACCTGAATCGGGCCGAGAAGCCTTCCCCACGTGCGTGGGGGTGAACCGTGCGCCTCATCGGGAGTGGACACAACCCCCGTCGCCTTCCCCACGTGCGTGGGGGTGAACCGCCTTCAACAAGATGTTCACGCTCGTGCGCTTGTGCCAATCATCGCCTTCCCCACGTGCGTGGGGGTGAACCGCCTTCAACAGGCAATTCCCGCCGCCACCATCAGCCTTCCCCACGTGCGTGGGGGTGAACCGTGGGGCAGAAGCGATGTGTGTGAGCAGAAGAAGCCTTCCCCACGTGCGTGGGGGTGAACCGGATCGGCCGCGCATGAAGCCGGGCAAATACGCGCCTTCCCCACGTGCGTGGGGGTGAACCGGAAGTTCGCATCCGCCGACTCGGACCGTACCGCCTTCCCCACGTGCGTGGGGGTGAACCGTTTGAGTCGCAATTGCTTGGCCGATGGTCTGCGCCTTCCCCACGTGCGTGGGGGTGAACCGCACGAACACCCGGCCGAGCACGTTGAACTACTCGCCTTCCCCACGTGCGTGGGGGTGAACCGTATTCCCTGAACGGCCCGACTCCACGCCCCACGCCTTCCCCACGTGCGTGGGGGTGAACCGGGAAGACACTGGAGGAAGTGGCCAAGGAGCTTGCCTTCCCCACGTGCGTGGGGGTGAACCGAAGTCCGTTCCCCAATTCGCTTGCAAGCGACCCGCCTTCCCCACGTGCGTGGGGGTGAACCGTGTGAGACGAAACTGGAGAAATGGCGGCGAGAGCCTTCCCCACGTGCGTGGGGGTGAACCGTTCTCGAATATCCAGAGTCCAGATTCCTGATCGCCTTCCCCACGTGCGTGGGGGTGAACCGGCAGAGATGGTCCGGCGAATTGGCGAATCGTACGCCTTCCCCACGTGCGTGGGGGTGAACCGTGACTAGCGTCACGAACCGCGTCCTATCGTGCGCCTTCCCCACGTGCGTGGGGGTGAACCGAAGTCGCCGGGGTGGTACTTCAGGACCGTGAAGCCTTCCCCACGTGCGTGGGGGTGAACCGGCCGATACACAGGAACAATTCCTCAGCAACCTCGCCTTCCCCACGTGCGTGGGGGTGAACCGTTAACATGCTGCGCCGGCTGCTGGACGGCTTCGCCTTCCCCACGTGCGTGGGGGTGAACCGTGACCCACCCGACCAGGCCCGCACGTGTTCGTGCCTTCCCCACGTGCGTGGGGGTGAACCGCGTTTCAAGTCATTCGGCGAGTGGGGGAGCGAGCCTTCCCCACGTGCGTGGGGGTGAACCGGACGCCGAGACGGGCGAAACGGTTAACACCGGCGCCTTCCCCACGTGCGTGGGGGTGAACCGGCCGAATGGCTCGATGAGCAAGCGGCCAACCTGCCTTCCCCACGTGCGTGGGGGTGAACCGCGAATTCAAGATTTTGCTACCACCCATCCCGAGCCTTCCCCACGTGCGTGGGGGTGAACCGAAAGGCCATGTTGGAATCACTCCCCTTTGCACGCCTTCCCCACGTGCGTGGGGGTGAACCGGATGCGGCCTTGGTGATGGCAGAGAGCTTCGCTGCCTTCCCCACGTGCGTGGGGGTGAACCGGTACTGACCTCGCTTAACGGCGCACAGACCTAGCCTTCCCCACGTGCGTGGGGGTGAACCGCAGACTGCATCGACTGCTACGCCTTCGCCCCAAGCCTTCCCCACGTGCGTGGGGGTGAACCGTGAGGAATCGCCATGAAGGTGACGTGCCAGCGAGCCTTCCCCACGTGCGTGGGGGTGAACCGTGGTACCATGTGTCGGACATCTCCAGGGCATCGCCTTCCCCACGTGCGTGGGGGTGAACCGCGTGAACCACACGATAAACGCGACGTGCCGCAGCCTTCCCCACGTGCGTGGGGGTGAACCGAGGACTGCGAGAGCGATGAGGTACTTCCAACCGCCTTCCCCACGTGCGTGGGGGTGAACCGCCTCCGCGCGGGTCGCGTCGAGTGCCTGTGTCGCCTTCCCCACGTGCGTGGGGGTGAACCGAGATTTCGAACAGTTTCACCGCTCGCGGAGGTGCCTTCCCCACGTGCGTGGGGGTGAACCGTATCCCGCGCCACTTTCTTATGTTTCGCGACGGCCTTCCCCACGTGCGTGGGGGTGAACCGCTCGTGCGGCTGGAATGCAAGCGGTGCTGGCGGCCTTCCCCACGTGCGTGGGGGTGAACCGTGGTGCGAACGGATTCATGCCGAAGACGCCAAGCCTTCCCCACGTGCGTGGGGGTGAACCGTGGGGGGCGACGAAGGATGAGGGTGCAAAGCTGCCTTCCCCACGTGCGTGGGGGTGAACCGGCCAGGCGGGCGGGTGGGAGCTGGTAGAACATGCCTTCCCCACGTGCGTGGGGGTGAACCGGCAGGGTTCTTCGTCGCGACTTCGACCCAAGAGCCTTCCCCACGTGCGTGGGGGTGAACCGGTAACGCGGGTCGGGCTTTGCTCGTCCACGGCGCCTTCCCCACGTGCGTGGGGGTGAACCGCTGACGCTAGTGAAACTTGCCGAACGGGTCGAGCCTTCCCCACGTGCGTGGGGGTGAACCGTGCGATACGGACGCGATTGTGCAGCTCGCTTAGCCTTCCCCACGTGCGTGGGGGTGAACCGTGCCGGAAACACCGCTCACGTTGGCAAGATGCGCCTTCCCCACGTGCGTGGGGGTGAACCGTGTTGCCGTGACACCGTTGGTGATGCCGATTCCGCCTTCCCCACGTGCGTGGGGGTGAACCGGTATCCGCGCGAAAGTGGAAGCAACTGAACGAGCCTTCCCCACGTGCGTGGGGGTGAACCGTGAGTCGAGTTCGTCAGCCATCGCACCGTACGCGCCTTCCCCACGTGCGTGGGGGTGAACCGATCTCGAAGCCCATGCGTGTCTGGCTCTCGTCGCCTTCCCCACGTGCGTGGGGGTGAACCGGCCTGTTCTTCGGTGGCATGGCGGCAAGTGGAGCCTTCCCCACGTGCGTGGGGGTGAACCGAGTTCCGTTGAGAAGACGGGGGACTTGACGGAGCCTTCCCCACGTGCGTGGGGGTGAACCGCAAACGCCTGGAAAACCGCCCTCACTGCGGGTGCCTTCCCCACGTGCGTGGGGGTGAACCGGTCGCGCCGCAAGGCAAAAATCTCCGCCTCGCGGCCTTCCCCACGTGCGTGGGGGTGAACCGGAGTTCTTCCGCTTCTCTTCACCCAGGGCATACGCCTTCCCCACGTGCGTGGGGGTGAACCGGATCAGTTCGGGCATGTCCACGAGGAGAACGCGCCTTCCCCACGTGCGTGGGGGTGAACCGTTGGAAGGGCGGACCGGGATCGGCGTAGCTCCGCCTTCCCCACGTGCGTGGGGGTGAACCGAACAGAAAGGAGGCGAACCGTCTGTGTCCGGGCCTTCCCCACGTGCGTGGGGGTGAACCGAACACAGATAGAATGAAAAGCCATGAGTGAAAGCCTTCCCCACGTGCGTGGGGGTGAACCGGTGTGGGAGGCAATCGAGGCGATCCTGCACAAGCCTTCCCCACGTGCGTGGGGGTGAACCGAAGAAACCTCGTTGCGGAGCGGGACACGAACCGCCTTCCCCACGTGCGTGGGGGTGAACCGAACTGGGGCGCGAATGGCTATTGCTTGCTGGCGCCTTCCCCACGTGCGTGGGGGTGAACCGCCGCCGATGAGCGCGATACGAATGCGATCGCGCCTTCCCCACGTGCGTGGGGGTGAACCGCCGCTCCACCTGACCCCGATCATCGGCAAGAGGCCTTCCCCACGTGCGTGGGGGTGAACCGCGCACACTGAACCTTCTTTCGCCCTTGGCCTCGCCTTCCCCACGTGCGTGGGGGTGAACCGTTCCAGAACGTATTGGCAGTGGTGATAATCCAGCCTTCCCCACGTGCGTGGGGGTGAACCGTAGCCGGGACAAGGCCCAAACGGGTTTCACTGGCCTTCCCCACGTGCGTGGGGGTGAACCGGGTGTGGGGGCGATTGCGATGAAGGTCAAAAAGCCTTCCCCACGTGCGTGGGGGTGAACCGAACGCCAAAGCAGAAGAGGCAAACCGGATCGCGCCTTCCCCACGTGCGTGGGGGTGAACCGTTGCTCGCGATGACTAATTACGATTTTCACCAGCCTTCCCCACGTGCGTGGGGGTGAACCGCGATCTCCTTGTTAACGATGAGATTGACGGCAGCCTTCCCCACGTGCGTGGGGGTGAACCGATGACAGCGCAGGTAAGACAGGAGCGCGGCACGCCTTCCCCACGTGCGTGGGGGTGAACCGAAAAGTATCTCCTGGTGGACGATCCTACAAGAGCCTTCCCCACGTGCGTGGGGGTGAACCGGACGGACGGTGTACGGTGTACTTCGACCCAACGCCTTCCCCACGTGCGTGGGGGTGAACCGGGACGGGGCGCCCCGCGGACTACGCTCAGTTCGCCTTCCCCACGTGCGTGGGGGTGAACCGAAGGCGGGGCAGTACCGTCCCCCACCGCGACAGCCTTCCCCACGTGCGTGGGGGTGAACCGCATGGCTTGGATCGCGGGACTTTCGATCGCCACGCCTTCCCCACGTGCGTGGGGGTGAACCGTGGGTGAACGCCCGCGTCGCGATCGAATTCAAGCCTTCCCCACGTGCGTGGGGGTGAACCGTCGTTGGCACGGCCGCGGTCCTCATCAGCGACGCCTTCCCCACGTGCGTGGGGGTGAACCGAATGGCGCAAAGCCCGGCTTCAAGACACCAAAGCCTTCCCCACGTGCGTGGGGGTGAACCGCCAATATCACCGCGGTGGTCAATTCCGGTGCCGCCTTCCCCACGTGCGTGGGGGTGAACCGATGTGTGCGCCGAAGAGGTTCGTCAGTACGCCGCCTTCCCCACGTGCGTGGGGGTGAACCGTAGTAGAGCGTGTATGGTGTCACATCATCAAAGCCTTCCCCACGTGCGTGGGGGTGAACCGACACGCACCGGCGATTGCTCGTACCGTGCCAAGCCTTCCCCACGTGCGTGGGGGTGAACCTGAAGACCTCGGTGAGTATCTGTTCGAGGTCGTCAATGCCTTCCCCACGTGCGTGGGGGTGAACCGAGTTGGAGGATCACTTCTTTCTCGCGATATACGCCTTCCCCACGTGCGTGGGGGTGAACCGTGGGGGCCGGCGCGTCTGGCTCATTTCATCCAGCCTTCCCCACGTGCGTGGGGGTGAACCGCCGCCAAGCGGCTAGTTGAGGATTGGGAGAAGGCCTTCCCCACGTGCGTGGGGGTGAACCGGCACGCAACGCAGGCAGCTTGCCTAGGATCACGCCTTCCCCACGTGCGTGGGGGTGAACCGCGGCGGACAGTACCGCCTGCTGCCGCAGTACACGCCTTCCCCACGTGCGTGGGGGTGAACCGTATTCCTGGAAGGTCGTGTTGGTCGTGATGTAGCCTTCCCCACGTGCGTGGGGGTGAACCGCCATGAAAGCCACCACTACCACACTGACCGCCGCCTTCCCCACGTGCGTGGGGGTGAACCGTACGGTCGCTCCGTCAATGCCGGTGAAGTGAATGCCTTCCCCACGTGCGTGGGGGTGAACCGTGTTCACCGGTGGAACAACAGACATCACTACCGCCTTCCCCACGTGCGTGGGGGTGAACCGTACTGCCGATCGTGTGGCAGTACCGTCGGGTACGCCTTCCCCACGTGCGTGGGGGTGAACCGTTCGCCGGGTTTTACAGGCAATGCCAATCAAGCCTTCCCCACGTGCGTGGGGGTGAACCGTCGTCACCCAGTAACGAAGACGGTCAGCCCGGGCCTTCCCCACGTGCGTGGGGGTGAACCGGGGGAGCAATGGCTAATCAAGGTTTTCCCGGAGCCTTCCCCACGTGCGTGGGGGTGAACCGAAAGGTGACCTGGAAGGGGCAGCGGACATCGCGCCTTCCCCACGTGCGTGGGGGTGAACCGATGCAATTCGCATTCGACTCGGGATCAGGGAGGTCTTCCCCACGTGCGTGGGGTGAACCGTGGTGTGGGACCACTGATTCACGCCCAGCGGACTCATTGGGTGTTGCATTGCTACTTGAAATTAGCAACGCCTTCTTCATACTGTCTTCCCAAACACCGAGAGCAATGCTGTCTGCGACACCGCTGGAAGCAAATGGCTGTAGCGCCGCCGCATGGCTTCAGTGGTGTGCCCGACCCAGTGATCGATCAGCCGCTGGTCCACCCCACGGGCTGCGCAGTTGCTGATGAAGCTGTGACGAAGGCAATGCCATCCGGGGATCACTGACCACTTCGAACGGCGGACCGCCGCAAGCATGATCTTCGTCGCGTAATGATCGGTAATCGCCCGCCCGCTCGGTGTGCAGATCGTGTACATCCCGCCGCTGTGCTTGTCGAACCACTCCCGCATCGCCGACCCCAGCCGCGGCGACAACGGGACAACTCGATACGTCTCGACTTTGTCGTGGTCCTTCTTTTTCTCGCGGATCAGCACCGTTTTGCTGGCGAAATCGAAGTCGTTGACAAGTGATCGGCGGATTTCGCTGCGACGTGCACCGGTGTGTGCAGCGAACACCATCATCGGATAGACGTATGTCGGCCGTTTGGCATCGCGAACATAGTCGAGGAATTCTTCCACTTCGGGCAATGTCAGGAACAGGCAGTGCCACAGTTCGGTTTGGGTCTCCGCAGACAGTTTCTGACGAGTGATCTGCCGCTCGATCTGCTCACGCGTCTGGAATGGTGGTTTTGTATTTCCTTTGGGGAAGGTCAGATTCGTCACAGGTGGCGGTGAGTCGATCATCCCTTGGGGAATCGCCCATTTGTTCCACACGGCCGAGAAAGTGCCCAGTTCCTTCAGTACTGTCTCGCGACTGATCGGCCTCTTCCGCAAGCCGATTTCCTGCGTCCGGGCATCGATGTATTCCTGAATGGTTTTCTGTGCCACCTCGGCAAGCGTCAGGCGCATGTCGAGCAGCCGCCGCAGATGACCGATGTGAATGGTTTCCGTTTTCCAGGTGCTCGCCTCCTTCGCTCCCTTCGGAAAGGAAGACAGGTAACTGTCGAAAAGTATGCCCAATGTCACCCGCGCGGGACGAGTGGATTCGGTCGGACGGCCGGTGAGCTTGCCGCCGGAGACGATGTAGACACCGAGGTCTACTGCAGCGGGCGGCGGATCAATGATGCCGCGTTCGATTAGTCGAAGGTTGGCCTCAAACCGGGCCAGTGATTCGTCGGCTTCCTTTTTGTCGGATGTGTGCAAAGCCAGAAGATGCTTGGCCCCACCATAACGGAACCGAATTCTGAATACGTCACCCTTAGTTTCGAGCCAGGCCATGTGACACCCCGCGGGTATTGTGTGGGGTGGGTCCAGCGATGCGGCATCAATGTGAGTGCCGCACTGCCCACCCTGTGCCCACCCGGCCCGCGACGCGTAATGAAAAAGGCACCTGCGATCTCTCGCAAGTGCCTGATTCCGTGAACCTTACTGCTGTTGAAGAAGAGTTGCGGCGGTAGGATTTGAACCTACGACCTCCAGGTTATGAGCCTGGCGAGCTGACCGGGCTGCTCCACGCCGCGTCGTGTTATGTAAGTATGATATGCAGCCAACGGGCCAAGGAAAAGACCAGCTTTGCGTTCTTCTCGCGAAGATGGCGGCCGGGGTTCTGACCTTCTGCCAAGCAGAACGAAAATGTATTTGCGGTATTCCTCCGTCAGCGGTAAGCTTCTAACACCTACCAGAACCGCACCATGCGGTTCATCGGGGCCGGGAAACCCCGATTAACCTCCCTCCCTGCTCCTTCTGGAGTCTCGCGATGCTTGTTATTCCTGGCGCCGCTGCCAAGAGCGACTGTGACCGCGTTACCCGTCGCGATTTGCTCCGGGTCGGTGGGTCCGGGATCCTCGGCGTCACACTCGGCGACCTGTTCAGTCTGCAAGCCTCCGCCGCGAACAAGAACAAGGGTGAAGCCGGCAATGGCCCCGGCTTCGGCAAAGCCAAGAGCGTTATCTTCATTTACCTGCAAGGCGGCCCCAGCCACCTCGACCTGTGGGACCCGAAGGACAACGTCCCCGACAAGGTGAAGAGCGTTTTCAAACACGAACAGACGAAACTCACTGGCGTTCATGTCACGGAACTTCTGCCAAAAATCGCGAAAGTTCTCGACAAAACCACTTTGATGCGAGCGGTGAGCTACACGCCATACGGCCTGTTCAACCACACCGCCGCCATCTACCAGATGCACACCGGCTACACTACCGACAAGGTGAGTGCTTCGGGGCAACTGGAACCGCCCAGCCCCAAAGATTTCCCCACACTCGGATCGAACATCATCAAGATGAAGCCGCCGACCGTGCCCATGCTACCGTTCGTGATGATGCCCCGCCCACTGCAAGAATCCAACGTGGTTGGTAAGGGCGGATCTGCCGGCTTTTTAGGGAAAGCGTATGACCCCTACACGCTCTACCCTGCCGGCGACGACATGGACATGGCGAAGATGGACCGGATTCGCACCGACGATTTGAAACTGCGCGAAGAACTGACGCCAGTTCGGATGGAACGCCGGGCCACCCTCCGCGAGACCATCAGCAAGGGGATGCCTGAGATCGAGCAAGCCGTCGCGAAACACGATCTCGACGAGTACTACGATAAGGCCCTTGGCCTTGTGACGAGCGGTCGGGCGAAGAAGGCTTTTGAACTGGCGGACGAAAAGGCCGAAGTCCGCGAACGGTATGGCAAGAACACCTTCGGACAGTGCTGCCTGCTCGCTCGCCGGCTGGTGGAGGCCGGTACGCGGTTCGTCGAGGTTGTGTGGCCCAAGGTCGCCAACAGCGACAATCATTCGTGGGACGTCCACGCCGGATTGTCCACCCGTATGAAGAATCAGTCCGCTCCGATGCTGGATAGCGGCGTGTCTGCCCTCATCGCCGATCTGGATGAACGCGGACTGTTGAAGGACACACTGGTAGTGGTCGTGGGGGAGTTCGGCCGCAGCCCGCAACGCGGCGTCAGCACCTCCGGCAACCAGAACCAAGACGACGGCCGCGATCACTGGCCATACTGCTACACGGGCCTGATCGCGGGGGCCGGCATCAAGCGCGGTTATGTCCATGGCAAGAGCGACAAAACCGCCAGCGCTCCGGTGGAAGGCGCGATTCACCCGACCGAACTCCTGGCGACGATCTACCACTCGGTCGGCATCAAGCCAGACACAATCGTCTACAACCACCTGAACCAACCACGTGAACTGGTTAAGGGCGAAGTCGTCAGTGGGTTGTTGAGCTGATCACAGAGTCCTGTCCCGCTCTCAACGGCCCCGGTCGAATTCGACCGGGGCCGTGCCACGATGGTTTCGAGGCAGTGAAGATTGAGAACCGGTGGCAGGGTGAGGTCCGCTGAAAGCCAACGCGACACCGATACTCGAATCGCGATCCGATTATGTTACACTTCCGCGACTGCCCGCTTAATACGATCTGACTCCATTTAGATCATGACCGATTATCACATAATTGTCAATCGCGCCAG
>Ga0209062_1003966_pt1 | contig 16259 bp, 11 predicted proteins | sample Coa_R2_2_FD_187158 | JGI IMG/M metagenome (GOLD analysis project Ga0209062, IMG submission 187158) | Surface soil microbial communities from Centralia Pennsylvania, which are recovering from an underground coalmine fire - Coalmine... | ecosystem: Environmental > Terrestrial > Soil > Unclassified... | reverse complement strand
TCTCAAATGCGAGACATGGGGCACCCGCGCTCAGGCTCAGGGCTCAGAAAAATTTTTCTAAGCCCTGCATGCTTACTGTTTTCAGGTGCAAAAGGTCTGAAGAACAGCATGAAATTGACAACTTTTGCACATCTGTCAGAAGACTGAGACCTGTGATCTGAGAGCTGTGCACTGAAAATGCTTTGCCTGTTTTACAATGCAAACGGGGGCAATCTTCTCCCGACCAGTTGCCTGCGCCAGGCTTATCGTGGCCAGGATGAAGGAAGCGCATGAAGTTGAAAAAAATCGGGCAGCTGTCTCTGGCTGCGATAGTTTCCCTTGTACTCCTGTGTGGAAGCACCTCGTGCCGGCAGGATTTCACGACGGCTTACTTTTTCACGGTTGGCACCCAGTACAACCAGATTGGCTCATATAAGGAAAGCGATGAAACCGGCGTTCTGACCAATGCGCCCGGCTCACCCTTCGGCTCCGGCGGCACAAATCCGATCCGCGTCGTTGTTCTCAGCGGCGGCCGCTATCTCTACGTTCTGAACCAGGGAGCTGCGCAAACAGACGCAAGCGGCAACATTACTTATACCGGCGCCAATATTTCCCTTTTCAGTGTTGGCGGCAACGGTACACTGGCATTTCAGGCAAGCTATACCAGTCAGGGATCGAACTCGATCCGCTTCCTGACCGACACGACTGGCAAATACCTGTTTGTGCTGGACAGCTATCAGCCCATTGCATCCACCGGCGTTACTCCGCAGGCAGCTAAAAGCGCGAACTATCCATGTCAACACTCGGATGGACTTTACTATCCGGCTGGCGACATTACCGTCTTCGGCATTGATCCAAATACGGGCCGACTTTCGATTGTTACCAATCAGCAGCAGCAGAATGCAAACGGCACACAACTGACTTATTTCCCGGTAGGCTGCTCTCCTGTTGATTTCACCGTTGCTTCCGGATTCATCTTTACTGCCGATGCCGGCAGCCAGAGCAACAACGACGTGCAGACGGTCTTCCCCTATCAGTTAAACGCATCGACCGGACAGCTGACGCTGACGCAGAACTCTCCGCTGGTGATGGGCACGCAGGGGATGTCAGCGATCAGCACGGCGCAGGGTTCCAATCTCAATGGCAGCAAATACATCTATGTTCTCGATGCCGCAGCTAATAATGGGTCAGGGGAGATCCTTCCTTTCACCGCCGGCACGAATGGCACATTACAGGCGCTGACGACCGGCCCGACACTCAATGATGCTTCGGCTTCGAATCCTGTATCGCTGGTCGTGGACAGCAAGGGCAAGTATCTCTATGTCGCCAATGCGGGACCCACGAGCGGTATCGTGAATCCGATCAGCCAGATCACGGCCTGGTCTATTGACCCCACCAGCGGCGCTCTGCAGCCCATCGCCGGCGAACCCTTTGGCTCAGGATCAGGCGTGAACTGCATCGTGCAGGATCCGTCGAACCAGTACATTTACACGACGAGCTTCAATGACAGCCAGATCACCGGACGCATTCTCAATCCCAATGCGGGCGATCTGACGCTGCTGCGCCGAGGCTCGACGTTCAATGCAGTCGGCAATCCAACCTGGTGTGCGGTCAGCGGACGCACGACCTAGCCGGGTGAAGTAATGCCTGATGCGGCGCGGCGATGGAAGCAGGCCGCGCTGCCCAGGAGTGGCCGTACTTATAGCCGAAAGCGGCCCGAACTTTTACAATGCAAGGGAGCAATCCCTTATAAAAAGAGGCCTGTGCCGCTACGGCCAGGATTGAAGGAAGCGCATGAAGTTGAGGAATTCCGGCCGTGTGGCACTGGCCACCGCAGCAACTCTAGGATTGAGTCTCGGTCTTACATCCTGCAGTCCAAGCAATACCGTGGACTACGTTTACGTCACTGCCTCGAAAGCCAACCCCGGCCAGATCAGCGTCTATAAAGCCGACTCTCAGTCCGGTGCCCTGACCCAGATTCAGGATTCGCCCTATCCCTCAGGCGGAAGAAATCCTGTTGGCGCGGTGACATCGAGTGACGGCAAATATCTGTATGTCATCAACAAGGATGACAACAACATCGTCGTCTTTGCTATCGGCACCGACGGCAAGCTCTATCCGCAGCAGACCTGCAACACTCCGGGATCGGAACCCGTAGCCCTGACGCTTTACCCGAGCCGAGCCACCCTGAGCGGCGGCGCTACGCCGACAGACTCATTCCTTTATGTAGTGGACTTCTACTCCCCTACTACTCCGGGCGGGCCGGTTTACAGCCCGGCCAATCCGGGGCCCGGCGATCTTGTTGTTTATCCTGTCGACCCTGCATCCGGCAAAATCGGCGGCGGCAATTGCACACCGATTACTCAGACCTTTGTTGATTCGAACAACGTAACGCAGACGGCAACCTATGCGCCTGTGGGCTTTAACCCAACGGGCGTGAACGTGCTGGCCGATGGCAATTCGGTCTTTGTGACGGCGCAGAGCGGCCTGACCAATGCTCTTGGCATCGTGGATGCGTTCAATGTATCGAGCGGTGTTCTTTCGGCGGTCACTACGTATCCTGCCGGCACAGCGCCGTCGGCAATCGCCAGCGACCCGACCAACCGCTACCTTTACGTGACAGACAGCCGCCAGAATCAGCTGATTACGTACACAATTTTATCGACCGGAGTGCTGAACCCGAGCCAGAATCCTCCGATCAAGACCGATACCTTCCCTGTTGCCATCACGGTGGATCCGCGCGGGCAGTACATCTATGTGGCCAATTACAACTCGGCTGACGTTACCGCCTACGCCATCAGCTCCAATGGCACGCCATCCGCAGTTGCGGGAGCAGCCTCCTACGCCACCGGTGCCGGGCCTTCCTGCGTAATTGTTGAACCGGGACTGGGGCGCTTCGTTTATACAGCAAACTTCATCGACAACACCGTTACTGGCCTTGAGCTGAACCCCAATACAGGCGCTCTTACGGTAAACCAAAACTCGCCGTATCTGGCTGCGGGCCAGCCGACCTGCGCTGCAGCCATTCCGCACGGCAACCACTCGAGCAGCAGGTGAAGCCGGTAACCGGAAGCTAGCTGCATTCTTCCACTTCATTCACAAGGCCTGCCGTTCCCGGCAGGCCTTTTCTTGTGGTTCAATCAAGAATGTGAGTCACGAATTTGAAGTTGGTAACGTGCATATCGGCTCGGGCAAGCTGTTCCTGATCGCCGGGCCATGTGTGATTGAAAGCGAAGCACACGCGCGAAAGATGGCGGACGCCATTCAGCGCATCACTGCTGATCTGAGTGTTCCATATATTTTCAAGGCATCCTATGACAAGGCCAATCGGACTTCGGTGGACAGCTTCCGTGGTCCGGGCCTGGTGGAAGGCACGGCCATCCTGCGCCGCCTGGCGGAGTCAACCGGCTTGCCGGTTCTGACCGATGTGCACGAACCCGCACAGTGCGAAATCGCCGCTGAAGGCGCAGATATTTTGCAGATTCCCGCCTTTCTCTGCCGCCAAACCGACCTGATTCTGGCCGCGGGACGCACAGGACGCGCCGTAAACGTGAAAAAAGGCCAGTTTGTTGCTCCGTGGGACATGAAACACACGATCGGAAAGCTCAAAACTACGGGAAATCATCGCTTTTTTCTCACCGAGCGGGGCGCCAGCTTTGGATATAACAATCTGATTGTTGACATGCGGTCGCTGCCCATCATGCGGGCGCTCGCGCCGGTGGTCTTCGACGGAACCCATTCCGTGCAAATGCCTTCTGCTGCCAATGGCGTATCCGGAGGGCAGCCTGAATTCATTCCGGTGCTGACGAGGGCAGCAGTTGCAGCCGGAGTAGATGGCGTTTTTCTCGAAGTCCACGATAATCCGGCAGAAGCCAAGTCGGACGGGGCCAATGCGCTCGATCTGAAGTGCCTGCGTCCGTTATTGGAAACGCTGCTGGCGATTCATGAAGCCGTTCACCCCAGGACGGTGAGCCAATGACGCCAGACGCGCAGCCGGGTCGTATTGAGGTCATCACCGGGCCCATGTTTTCTGGCAAATCCGAAGAGCTGATCCGGCGCCTGAAGCGGGCCAGAATCGCCAGGCAGCGCGTGGTCTGCTTTAAACCGGACATCGACCTGCGCTATCACAAGACCGCTATTGCCTCGCACAGCGCGCAGACGCATGATGCGTGTGTCGTGGCCAATGTCGAGCGCCTGCGCGAAGCCCTGTTTGCTCAGATTGACGAGGTTGAGGTGGTTGGGATCGATGAGGCGCAGTTTTTCGATGAAAGCCTGCTTGCGCTGTCGCTGGAACTGATGCATCTGGGTAAGCGCGTTCTGATTGCCGGACTCGATACCACGTTTGCCGGCGAGCCTTTTCGGCCTATGCCTGATCTGATGGCCGTAGCGGATGAAGTGGTCAAGCTCTCCGCTGTCTGCATGGTCTGTGGGGCCCCCGCGATCCATACACAGCGGCTTGGCGGCAGCCAGGAACTGGTGGTGGTGGGCGCAGCAGGCATGTACGAGGCGCGCTGCCGGACGCATTTTGAGCCTTTTGTGGGGTCAGAGCAGCAACTGGAACTGCCGGTGGGTGGAAAGGCAGTTGGCTGAGAAAACGGTTAGCGGCTTCGGCGCTAAAGAGTCAGCTCTTGGGAGTGCAGGCTAAAGCAGATTCTTCGACTCCGCGCTACGCGCTACTCTCAGGATGACAACTCTCTCCAGAACGTGGTTTGTTGCGACAGATAGTATTTAAGCTACTGACTTGAGGAGGGTGTGCCGGTTGTAGTCGGTGCGAGTGGTGCGGCAGGCGCTCCTTCGCGAATAAGCAATGCCATTCTGGGGAAGGTGAAGCTGCCTCCGGCATCGTCGATTACGTTGACCTGGCAGGTGTAGAGTCCCGGTTTCAGGTCGGTGAGTGGGACATCGAACTGGAAGGCTATGGCGTCGCGGGTGGGTACGTTGAGTTGTGTGGCCTGGATGAGTGGGGTTTCGTAGACCTTCAATCCGTTGCTTAGAAATTCGATGCTGGTGAAGACTCGGACCGGAGTGTTGGCAGCGTCTTTGTTCTTCACACTTTTCGACTTCGTTTCTCCGGATTGTTTTATCTCACTCTTCGCCTCTGGCTCAGGATGGGGCACCCCGGATTGTGTTCCGCCACTCTTCGAAGAAACTGCAGGTCCCTCCGCTCCGAAGCGCTGCGCCTCCGGCCGGGATGACAAATCTAGTGTGATGCCTGTAACTGGAGTGGTTGCTTTTGCCGGATTGTAGACCTCGTATAAGAAATACAAGTGCTGATTCTGGCGGAAGACGTGCGGGAGGTTGGGCACGACTTCCTGGCCGTCGCGAACGAGCAGATTATCGGCTTTCTTTCCGGCGGGGATGCGCTGGCTGGCCAAGACGATGGAGCTGAGCTTGACTGGCGCTTTGCGCAGGTCGGGCACGTTGATGTCGGTTTCGAAGGAGCCCATGTGTCCGGTTTCGTTTTCGCGCACGACGAACTTGAGATGGAATTTTCCCGCCGGCAGGGTGAAGCTGGTCGAATATTGGATGTTGCGCTGGCGCACCTGCTGCGCCTGATCGATGGCGAGCTTTACAGTGTCGCGCGCGTTGCCGATGACGCGGCCTGCGGAGTCTTTGACTTCGCCGATGACGTCGAGCGTGGCCTTATCTCGGTCGCCGCCTTTCACGAAAGGAATCTGCGAGCCGGGAACGAGGATGGAGATGGGCACGGCGTAGTGGAAGTCGTCAATGCGGAAGTAGAGCGCCTGCAGGTAGACAGAAACATCGGTTGCGGGCAGGTCGCTGGCCATCTGCTCGTCGAGTTCGCGCTCGCGGTCTTCTTTGTTGGAGTGCTTGAAGTCGGCAGGGGCGTAGTAGCCGGGGCGGTATTCGAGCTTTACATCGGAGCGGTTGATCTTAATGGAGAGTCGCCGCCAGGAGCCGTCTCTTCGTGCGTCAGAGGAGCGGAAGCCGATGACGTAGTAGGCCGACATGTCCTGCTGCATGCGCTGGAAGGCAGGAGCGAAGTCGTTGGAGTCGAAGAAGGCCTTGCCGCCGGTGTCGGATGAGAGATTGGCCAGGACTTCCTGCGAGTTGAAGTTGGCGTCTAGGTTGTTCTGGAGAGCGCCGCCATTGTAGGCACTGTTGCCGCGGATGCTTCCTGTCGATGCGTCACCGAGCGGCGAGATGGCCTGCAGACCGCGCGCGTCGACCGAGTAAATGGCCATGTTGGAGCGCACGGCCGCGTTGATGGCGGTGCGGATCGAAGCCTGGTTCTCGATGCCGTCGCGGGAGATGCCTCCGGAGAAGTAGATGAGGGCTTTTTTCTGGTTGATGTAGTTGATGGATTTCGCGATGGAGGCGATGGCGTAGAGCTCGCGGTCGGTGTTGATGTCGTTGTATTCGCTCTCGTCGGCGGTGTAGGCAGTGGTGTCTTCCACCTGGTTGGTGGTGCTGGTAGAGCCGGGAGCAAACCCCTGTGTCTGGTCGCCGTAGTAACTGTTGACGGCATTGAGCAACAGCTTTTTGTCCTGGGTGAAGTCCTGGTCGAGCGAAAGCGATGAATCGAGCGAGACAACGGCGACGACATCAGCCGGCTGCATCTGCTTGTTGATGTAGTTGCGGGCGGCGTCCTGAGCGCGCTCGATGTCTTCGGGCTGCATGGAAGTGATGTCGAAGAAGAGGACGACTAGGCGATGGTCGCGGAGGGCATCGCCGGTCATGATGGGCGATTTGCCGAGGAGGATGGAGTTGCCCGCTTTTCCGCTGATAGTCGCTTCGTTCAGTGCGGCGGCTTCGTCTACGCTTTCGTAGTCGAAGCTGGTGATTTGCTGCGGTTTTCCGTTCTCGGTGATGGTGAAGTCTTTGGCAGTGAGGCCTTTTATGATCTCTCCGGTTTTTTTGTCGCGGGGAATGACGTTGGTAAGGACGATGTCGCTGTTGACCTTGAGGGTGAAGGATTGGTTCTGCTGGTCTTGCTGTTGGGCCTGAACGTGAACCGGAATCAGGAGTAGTGGCGAAACCAATATTACGAAAGCGTGCTTCAAAAATAGGGTTTTGTAAGGGCAGGGCTTTAGCCGTGCCGATAAAGCGCAATTTGAGAGGGGCTTTAGCCCCTGAGGTAAAAGTTCCTCCCTAAAAAAGGACATCCTTGAAACCAGATATCTTTGAACTGGTGTTTCACAGCGGAGACGATTTTGTTTAGTCATTTTTCTCTGTCTCCTAGAAGCGGTAGCGAGCCATGAAAGTAAATTGCCGCATGTTGCCAGCGGAAGTGACTTGTCCGTAGCTGGCGGAGCCTACGGTGGTATCGACGCCGGCGTATTGCACGGTGTTGAAGACGTTGTCGGCGGTGGCGCGGACTTCGAGGTTGCGGAAGTCGCCGAAGCGGATACTCTTTGATAACGATGCGTTAACAGAGACGGTGCCGGGGCCGGGGATGGAGTAGCGCGCCGCGGTCCCGTAGGTTCCTGTGGGCTGGGTGAAGGCGTTGCGGTTGAACCAGTTGCGGATGGTGCCTCCGCCAGCGGTGATGGATGTGCCGGAGACGCGGTCAGGACGCAGCGAGCCGGCGCTGCCGCGGGCCACGTCGGCGATATCGGCCTGATAGTGCGGCGTGAGGGGCTCGCCGGTGGCGAACTGAAAATTTCCGGAGAGCGAGATGTTGGCGAGTGTGTGCGAAAGCCAGCTTCCATTGGTAAGCATGTGCGTATCGGGGCCGAAGGGCAGCTCATAGACGAAGTCGCCTTTGAGATTGTGGCGCATGTCGAAGCTGGAGTTCGATTCTTCGGCGAGGACATTCTGCCAGTTCTGCGCGACAGCGTTGCCGACACCGCCAACGGAGCTGGCGTTATCGATGGAGTGCGAGTAGGTGTAGGTCGCGCCGAGGGCGATGCCGCGCTGCATGCGCTTGCGCAGGCGCACGGCGAGGGCGTTGTAGTTCGAGAAGGCAATGGAATCTTCCCAATCGTAGTAGACGCCGCTGAGAGTTTCGGTGGCCGTGCGACCGGGTGCGCTGATGACATCGAGGCGCGTGCCTTTCGAGCCGTTGTAGCCCACGTTGAGGACGATGCCCAGAGGTAGTGTTCGCTGAATGTCGAGGTTCCAGACCTGCACGTAAGGCAGGCGGTAGTTTTTGTTCACGGCGTAGTTGCCTGTGCCCTGCGCTCCGGGGAAGCCATTGGCGAGGGTGATATCAGCGCCGCTGGTGGATTCGTTGGTTTGTACGTCGGCGAAAGGCGGCTGGAAGGCGAAATTCTGGACAAATTTTGCGTATTGGCCATTGGCGAAGTTAATGCCGTATCCGGCGCGGACGACGGTGTCCTTGATAGCGCGCCATGCAAGACCGATGCGCGGGGAGAAGTTGGTGCGCTCGGGTTCAATGAGCGTGCGGGGGTATTTGCCGGAATAGGGGCCAACCTGATTAGGCAGCACGGGAACGACACTAGTGAAGTTGTTGCCGGCATCGAGGTTTACAAGGCGGTCGTCTTTCTCGGAGTAGGGCGAGAAGTATTCGTAGCGCAGTCCGGCAAGGACGGTGAGGTTGGGAAGCGCCTGCCAGCTGTCCTGCGCGAACAGATCGTAGACGTTGGCCCGCAGATATGCCTTCTGATATGGGGCCTGCAAAGTGGTTTGCTGCGGGAAGCCGAGGAGCAGATCGGCGAGATCGGAGCCGGTGGTGGAGACGCCTGTTGCGGTGTTTACGGTTGAGCCAGGCTGACGGGTGAAGAGTCCCGTGAAGTAGAAAGCTCCGGTGGAGTTGGCCTGCCCAATCATGTCGAGGTGGACACGGCGGAAGTCGCCGCCGAATTTGAAGTTGTTCTTCTTGTGAATCCAGGAGCTGGATTCGGTGATGGAGATGGTCTGGTTCACGTGCAGGTTCGGCTGCTGTTCGCTGAGTCCGGTGAACTGATTGAGGGTGACGCTGGGCAGGCCATAATTGAGCGGGCTTGCGGCTCCGTCAAAGATGTTGATGCCGAGCTGGCTGGCTATGTCGGTTGTATTGGTGAAGTAGTTGAGGAGCTGCGTATAACTGCGGTTCCAGGCAGCGGTGAAATTGTTAGTGAGTTTGTTTTTCCCGGCAGTGTAGCCGGCCTGTACGGAATATTGATGCACCTGCTGCTTGCCGCCGAGATCAGGAAAGATGTTCAGTTCATCGGCAGCGTTGTGACTGTAGTTGAAGTTGAAATTAATGGTCTGTCGCCACTGGTTCGTGCCCTGTCCCATGACCTGACGGATCATGCCCATGATGGGTGAGCCGCCGGTGCTGGAGCCGAAGTTATGAATGAAACGCACGCCGAGGTTTGTGGTATTGCTCTGGTCGGTGGTGATGCGCTGGTAGTTCTGCGTGCGGCCTGAGAGGTTGGGCTGCGGAATGTAGTTGAGCAGTGCGGTTGCCTGCGGCGAGATGCAGGCCGCAGGGATGATGTTGCCGATGAAGGGTTGTCCGGGCACGTTGCCGTTGGCGGTGCAGGTTGTTCCTCCCGGCGTGCTCGTGGCTGGAGGGTTGTAGATGGTGATGGGTGTACCGTTCTGCGTCGCCAGCGCGGAGAGATCGCCTGCGCGCTCGGCGGCGGTAGGCACGGTCCCGTACTGATTGAAAGGCGATGAGCTGCGCTGTCCGGCGAGAGTAAAGAAGAGGAAATCTTTCGTGTCCTTCGTGAGAAGTTTTGGGATGTAGGGCGCGCCTACGAAGGTCAGGCCGAAGTGGTTCGTGTTGTAGGCAGGCTGATTGAGCGGCGCTCCGCGGATCGAAAACGGCTCGGCGTTCAGCGCGGAGTTTCCGCCGTTCCAGAAAAAGGCCCCATGCGGCTGATTGGGTTTGAAGTTGCGGAAGTTGCCGCGAATGCGGATGGCGCCTCCTCCACCTCCGCGCGGACCGCCACCGCCTCCGGGTCCGCCAATGAAGAAGCCATCTCCTCCCGGGCCGCCGCCTTTGCCGCGATCTGCGCCCGGCGTCTGCGAGAGCGATTGCTGAAACTCCTGGTCTTCCATGTTCTGGCGCATCTGGTTGAAGTCGATTCCGGCGAATGGGTTTGTGGTCCCGCTTTGGCCGCTGACGGCTACGGATTCGTTGGAAAAGTCCGAGTTATTAGCCAGTGAAGGAAGCTGCGCGTCGGAGCCGCTGTTTGCGCCGCCAGCTTGAATAAGACCGCTGGCGCCTGCAAGCATGCTGAGATTGAGAGCGCCGCTCCCGGCATATTGCTGCAGACGTTGCGCAAGCTGCGCCGCCTGGTCGGAGCCTACTGCCTGCGCCGCGCGCGAAGCGAGCACGAGGGAAAAATCGGCGGTCTGGTCGTGCGATGTTGCATTGAGCAGGGCTTCTTTTGTTGTGGCGGCAAAGGCGGCGAAGTCGGTTTTGAGAACGTAGCGGCCGTTCTGCGGAATGTTGAGTGAGTAGGCCCCGGCAGCGTCGGTTACGGTGCTGTATTTTTTCCCTGTGAGTGTGTTGGTTGCGGTAATGCTGACACCGGGCAACGGCGTGGTTCCGGATTTGATGACGCCGTGGATGGTTCCACCGGATTGAGTGGGTGCAGATGGTGGCGTTTGAGCGAAGCAGCTTATGGAAACAGCGAACAGCAGGCAGAGAGTCACAAATTGGAGCATGTTGTTCAGCCGAAAGGATGAGATACGCCGTATGCGGTTCTGGACACAGGGACTACCCCACTCAAGCGAAAAGAAGGCTTGAATGGGGCACCCTGTTTTGGAATCGAGCAGCCTCATAGTCAGCGTCTCTCCAGTTATTGTGGCTGCTGCGGTGGTGGAGGCCCGGCGTCGGGGCCTGTGCCTGTGGGTTTGTTGCGCGGCTCCATGACTGTGAGCTGTGTCGCAACGAAGTTGCCGTCTTTGAGCGCGCCGCGCGATGCGATGGTGTCGCCCACTTTGATGTCAGCCAATGTGATGCTTTCGCGGTGCTTTTGGAAGGAAGTGTTCTCGTCAACGGTAATGGTCTGGGTTTTCTTATCGGGCCGCTCGACGGTGAGGGTGAGGGCATCGGAGTTGATAGCGGTGATTTTGCCGGCGGTCCAGGTTTTGCCGAAGTCGGCCTGCATCTGCTTCATGCGCGCGACCTGCTCGGCGTCGAGGACGGAGAGAAAGACTGCGCCGACAGTATGCGCCTTCTCATCGACTTCACCGCCGGTCATGATGACGTCGCCGGCGTGGATATCGGAAGCCTTGATCGGCTGGCGGTCTTTCATAATGCGAGTGTTCGGACCGGTGGCGATGGTGTAGGTCGTTCCATCTTCGGTTTTGATGGTGAAGTTGCTGCCCTCAATGGCGGTGACGGTCCCGTGGACGGGAGTACCCATTCCGAAGAACATGCCGCCGCGCTGGCGTTGCACGTCAGGTTGTTGGGCAAAGGCAGCCGTGAACATCAGAGACGTAATAAACAGCAGGGATGCGAATCGAAGATGGACTTTCATATGTTCTTTAGAGGGCTAGTTCCCGGATGCCTGATAGACGCAAAAATATGGGCTGGAGTCTCACGGTTCACAGCATGGGATACGACACGCAGGGGCTTTTTGTTCAGGATCTCCCGCCTTGCGGTAAACTGCCGGGAATGCCGCATCATGAACATTCTGCTCATATTGAAACGCATTTTGAATCCAGCGACGTAGTCCGCGATGTGGTGATTGGCATGGCGGACGGGCTGACCGTTCCGTTTGCGCTGGCTGCGGGATTGTCTGGCGTAGGAGCAGCCACGCACGTGGTGGTGATTGCGGGACTGGCGGAGATTGCTGCCGGATCGATTGCCATGGGGCTGGGCGGTTATCTGGCCTCCCGTGGTGACTCCGAGCACTATGCCAGCGAGCGCAGGCGCGAGGAGATGGAAGTAGTCGAGCGCACACGCGATGAAGAAGAAGAGATCTACGGAATATTTGAAGAATATGGGGTGACGCGCGCGGAAAGTGATTCAGTATTGCAGGCGCTCAAGCGCAATCCGAAGGCGTGGGTAGATTTTATGATGCGCTTTGAGCTTGGGCTGGAGGAGCCGGAGGTGCATCGTGCGCGGCAGAGCGCGATTACCATTGCGTTCTCATACATAGTAGGCGGGCTGGTGCCTCTGTTGCCTTACATGCTGATGGACAATAATGCGCGGGCGCTGGCTGCATCGGTGGTGATTACGCTGGTCGCGTTGGCAATCTTTGGGGCGGTGAAAGGTCGATTTACCGGGGCAGGAATCTGGCGCAGCGGGCTGCAGACGGTTTCGATTGGCGGGCTGGCTGCTGCGGCGGCGTATGCGCTGGCCCGAGTGTTTCATTCTCATTAAAAGGTAGGAGTCAGGGGCTATCCGAAATTCACCACAGAGGGATCTGAGAACAGAGAGAAGTTTCCATAGTTAAAAAAGCAACGCCTGAGCGGAAATGCCCTCTAATGAAAAAGGAAGGAGCAGGGATGGAGACGACCATAACGGAACGCCCCGCCGCGAAGATGTCTCTGGCGCAGCAGCTCTGTAATGTGCGGCGGCATAGTGAGATGCTGTGCGCGCCGCTTACGCCTGAGGACATGATGGTGCAATCGTGTCCGGAAGCAAGCCCGGCGAAATGGCACCTGGCGCACACGACATGGTTCTTCGAGACATTTATTCTGCGAGAGCTATATCCCGATTATCGACCCTTCCATTCAGACTTCATCTGGCTCTTTAACAGCTACTACAACTCAGTCTCCGATCAGCCGGAGAAAAAGCTGCGCTCCTCGTTCTCGCGGCCTGGAATAAACGAGATTCGCGCGTATCGCGAATATGTGGATTCCGCCATGCAGAAATGCCTGAAGTCCGGCGCTTCAGAAGAGGTAGAGCTGTGCGTGGTGCTGGGGATGCATCATGAGCAGCAACATCAGGAATTGCTGCTGACCGATATCAAGCATGCGTTCTGGACGAATCCGCTGCGGCCCGCTTATCTGGTTCTGCCCTTCGAGAATCTAAGCGGCTCTTCGGCTGCGATGCAATGGCTGGATTATCCCGGTGGTCTGGCGGAAATTGGTTATGCGGGGGACGGTTTTTGTTTCGACAACGAACTGCCGTCGCATCGTGTCTATCTGGAGCCGTTTGCTCTCGCCTCACGGCTTGTAACGTGCGCAGAATATCTGGCGTTCATCGAAGACAGCGGATACAGAAGGCCGGAGCTGTGGCTCTCAGAAGGTTGGCAGGCTGTGCAGTCTGAAGGCTGGAGCGCGCCGCTTTATTGGCATCGGGATGCGAGTTCGGGCGAGTGGAGCGTCTTTACTTTGCGCGGCGAGGTCCCATTGCGCGAACTGGAACAAACGGCAGTATGTCATGTGAGTTATTTCGAAGCAGATGCATATGCCCGCTGGGCAGGAAAAAGGCTCCCTACCGAGGCCGAATGGGAAATTGCTGCATCTGATATCAGAGTGATTGGAAACTTGCTCGAAGACGGAGTGCTGCATGCGGCAATTGCCGGCGGCGATGGCATGCAGCAGATGTTTGGCGATGCGTGGGAGTGGACGGCGAGCGCTTATCTGGGATATCCGGGATTTCATGCATTGCCCGGAGCGCTGGGTGAGTACAACGGGAAATTCATGTCAAATCAGATGGTGTTGCGCGGCGGCTCGTGCGTAACGCCGCGGACCCATATCCGCGCGAGCTACCGGAATTTCTTTTCTCCGGCGACGCGCTGGCAGTTCTCAGGCATTCGCCTGGCCAGATAAAGTTTTCCGAGGAGCGCGTGATGCACGTTCTTTCCACCTGCCCAAATTTGTCGGAGGCTGCACAGACTCCGCTTGGCGCTGAAGTTTTCCATGGATTGACGGCCAGGCCGAAAACGCTGAGCCCCTGGCTGTTTTATGACGCGAGGGGCTCAGAGCTTTTCGAACAGATTACGGAATTGCCGGAGTATTATCCGACGCGGACGGAGAGGTCGATCCTGAGCGCGCATGCTGATCAGATTGTGGCTGCGGCGGCGGGATGCGAGCGCCTTACCATGATTGAGTTAGGCGCGGGCACTGCGACAAAGACAGGTCTATTGCTGAAAGCGGCGGTGCGTCGGCAATCTGAAGTCACGTACCACGCGATTGACGTCTCAGGGACAGCTCTGGATGAGGCAAAACGCCGCATCGAAGGCGAGTTGAAGGGCGTTGCTGTCGTTCCGCGCGTGGGCGATTACACCGAAGGATTGGGGCAGATTGAAGCCGATGGGCAGCGGCGGATGGTGTTGTACATCGGTTCGAGCATCGGGAATTTCGAGCCTGAGGATGCGCTGCAGCTGCTGCGCGATATTCGCAGAGAGCTGAAAGCAGGCGAGAAACTACTGCTGGGCGTGGATATGGTGAAGCACCGCGAAACGCTTTTAGCCGCATACGACGATGCCGCGGGCGTTACGGCGGCCTTTAACAAGAATGTCCTCACGCGAATCAATCGTGAACTGAATGCCAATTTCAATCTGAATCTGTTTCGGCATCGGGCGCGATGGAATGAGGAGCGCTCGCGCATCGAGATGCACCTGGAAAGCCTGATTGCGCAGCATATATCGATTCCGGCGCTGGAGCTGGAAATAAAGCTGCAGCGCGGTGAGACTATTCATACCGAAAACAGTTACAAATTCCATGATGCCGGCGTGATTGAATTGCTGGAGCGCGCAGATTTCCATCTAAGCGACCACTGGACCGATGAGCGCGAGTGGTTTGGAGTTTATCTGGCTACGGCGTGGTGATTGGAAATCAGGATGACAGTCCGGTTACGAAAGCGCGGTTGCCGGTGAGGATTTCAAGCTAGTTAGCGCGTTGATAATCGCCGCTTTTGCCGCCGGATTTTCGCTCCAGGCGGACCTCGCGAATGATGATCCCTTTGTCGAGTGCTTTGCACATATCGTAGATGGTCAATGCCGCGACGGAGGCAGCGGTGAGCGCTTCCATTTCAACGCCTGTTGGGCCGGTGGTTGCTGCCTTGCTGCGGATCGCGATGCCGTTAGCCGTGATTTCTGTGGTCACGTCGATGAAGCTGAGCGGCAGCGGGTGGCACATGGGAATCAACTCTGAAGTGCGCTTTGCGGCCTGGATTCCGGCGAATCGAGCCACTTCCAGAGGATTACCCTTTGGATTGTTGGGAAGTGCGGTAATCACTTCAGCCGACAGCGCGACGAAGGCCGAGGCTTCGGCTTCGCGGCGTGTTGGCGATTTAGCACTGACATCAACCATCTTTGCTTCGCCGGATTCGCTGAAGTGCGAGAGCTTGCTCATGAAAACCAGCTTAAATCAGGAGTACGGAAACGAGATCGCCTGCAGCGAGATTGTCTGTATCGGATGGCATGACGACGAAGGCATTTGCGCCGGCGGTGTTGGCGAGGTCGCCTGAGCCTTGCCAGGGAATAATGGATGCCTGCGGCGAGTCGATGCTGAAGTCAACGTTTGCAGGAAGAAAGCGGGTGAGGCCGGGTTTAGCGCGGAAGCTGTGTGCAAGACGCGCGAGCGCAAAGCGCGGACCGCTCTTGGATTCTCCGCTTAGTGCTGCAATAAGCGGCTGGGCGAAGAGCAGGAACGTGACCAGGGTTGAGACCGGGTTGCCGGGGAGTCCGAAGAAATAGTGCTGCGGCAGTTTTCCGTAAACCACGGGGCGTCCGGGCTGAATTTTTACTCCGGTGAAGAGAAATTCTGCCCCAAGCCTGACCAGTGCCTGCTCGACGAAGTCATACTTGCCCATAGAAACACCGCCGGAGAGCAGCAGCAGGTCACAGCCGGATGCGCCGCGGATGGCAGAGTCGATTTCGGCTTCGTCATCAGGCGCGACGGGCAGGATAACGGGCTGCGCTCCGGCGAGCGTGATCTGCGCTGCTAATGAGTAACTATTTGAATTGCGAATCTGATGCGTGAGCGGTACATGATCAATAGGGACCAGCTCATCGCCTGTGGCCAAGATCGCGACACAAGGCCGCGCATAAACAGGAACCGTTGCATAGCCGCAGGCAGCAGCGGCAGCAATGTGCGACGCGGCGAGGCGTGTTCCTGCTGGAACAATCGTGCTTCCGGATTTGGCTTCGGCGCCGGCGGGGACGATGTTTTCATTCGGCTCCAGAGTACGGCCTTCCTCGATGAACAGGACTCCTTCTCTTGTCTTGATGTGCTCGACCATGACAACGCAGTCAGCCCCGGCAGGAACCGGGGCCCCGGTCATGATTTCAACGGCTTCTCCGGTGACAACAGGCGCGCCCTGCCATGATTCGCCTGCCCGCAACTGCCCGATGATATGGAGCGGCCTTGATGTTTTTACGTCTTCGGATCGGCAGGCGTATCCGTCACGCGTGGAACGCGGGAATGGAGGCTGGTCGCGATCGGCGAGAATCGGTTCG